>Ga0194037_1001617_pt1 | contig 16013 bp, 12 predicted proteins | sample JunL306m_MetaG_FD_148653 | JGI IMG/M metagenome (GOLD analysis project Ga0194037, IMG submission 148653) | Anoxic zone freshwater microbial communities from boreal shield lake in IISD Experimental Lakes Area, Ontario, Canada - Jun2016-L304-6m | ecosystem: Environmental > Aquatic > Freshwater >...
TTCTTCGTTCAGGTGGCAAGACTTTCTTTAAAATACCCTCCTTAACTGCTCTTGAATATTTGTTCATTTGTCTCCTCGGTTGAGGCGACTTCTATATTGACACTTAGGGTAAGCCCGAAAAGCTGTAGCACTTGGATGTGGAAATAATGATTCAATTGCGTCCATATTTGCTCCCAAAGACAAAATGGAGGGCCATGACAAACAGATTTTCACAGAACGCGATCAAAAACTTGAGGTTGCCAGAGAGGCTCGAAAACAAAAAAGATTGGAAATGAGACTTCGTCCCAATTCCCAACAGATTTCGACAACTGCAGCTAACTTTAACTCGCTAACTCAAAAGGACAATTCCTCCATTTCCATCTGAGGCAAAACAGCTGAACCAATGAACCAAAAGACACTTATCACGAAACCCGTTACCGTCTTGGTAAGTGTTTCAACTTAAAAGGCACGTTCATTAATACTGCAGGAAGGTTCTCTTCTCGTATTAGTAATGATGCATAACTGAGCAACTGAAAAAGTTTTGGTAACCCCAATAACCTAGCAATAACTTTTATTAAATAATTTATCAAACGAATACGGTTATTACTATACTTAAGAATGTGGGTCGCTATTTTTTCTTTTATAGCATTATCTTTGACGTGTGGTTTGATATGATAGTATTCAAGAAGACACTGGAGCCTTGAATTTGACAAAAATGGGGTTAATTCATTTTCATGAAAACAACAAATAGCTCGTCGCATTACAGAAGTTATTGGTGTTCCATCATTTAGTCGACCAAAACTATACGGAATCATTGATAACGATGCGTGTCCCTCGTCAAATAAACATTGGCAATATTTTGCTACTAGATCTGCTATAGGAGACCCATCATCAAGAGAGTGGCGATCTTGATGTTTTGAAAGTTTTTCTGGTTTATCCGCAGAAACTCCACTGAAGTGAAAAAATACAAGATTTTGATCATTTACTTTGTAACCATTACCATTTCGCACTATCTCACGTTCGTGTAAATTCCAATAAGCGACATTACACCCAGGGTGTTTAAGAATAAGTACAGATTCAAAATAACATGGAACTAGATCAATCCACTTTTGATCGACAAAAGTCCCGAATAACAAATCATTGAAACCAAGACCCAAACATCTATCTTCCCACCAATCAAGCATTTTTGTGGTTTGATAGCTATAGCTTAAGCCAATAAAGCCAAGGTTATATGTACCACATCGGAGGAAATCAACGTCTGATGGCCTCATACCATCCAATACCGGACGCATTGTATGTGGGGTCAGTACAATACTCGCATTCTGCATAGACTCAATAACAGGATCTAACGGTGCAAATAACTGAATATCCGGATCTAAATAGATTACATGTGAAAAGCCATCTGCAAATAAGCATTTCAAAAATGTTGGCTTCAAAGCAGTATTCAATTCCATAATGTCGTATTTATAAGCAATACGCTCAAAATCGGCCAATCCTAATGATTCTGCATAAATCACATGCAACCCACTTTCTTGAACAGCAAATTTTATATCTTCCGATATGCGATCAACAATCAAAACCCTAAAGTCTGCTTCTGGCATATGTATTTTTACTGACGATGCAAGCACTTTTGCATAGGCGAGGTAATTACCCGAAACAATGGTTACTATACAAAGCTTCATTATTTATTTTCCCATTCCTCTGTTGATTTATTGTTAATTTTAATAACCTTTGCAAGGAAACCCCCAACAATAGAGCAAACCGGCACGTCTTGACGAACTACAGAATTAGTAGTCACTATTGCTCCGTATATAACAAGAAAACAATTTACCAGTAAAAGGAAACTATTTTTTTAGTTTTGTAACATGGGTAACGGAAAATATAATTTAGTTTCCAATTAATATTCAGATAGGTTATCAGAATATGATAATATGCCGGTCTTAGGCAAAGTCGCCAAGAGTGCGATAGATATCAAGCGTCTCTTTTGCACATTGTTCCCATGAAAAGTGATTGATACGATTTTGACCCCGTTTTACAAGATCCCGGACCCTGTTTGGCGAATAAACCACTCGTTCGATGGCTGCAGCAATATCATCAATCGAGTTGGGATCAAAGAATTCTCCGGCATCACCGATAACCTCCGGCATTGAACTAGTTTTACTGCTAATTACAGGACAATTGTGAGCCATAGCTTCAAGCGGAGGAAGACCAAAACCTTCGTAGAGGGAGGGATATACAAATGCAGATGCATGCTGGTAGAGCTGCCCAAGCAAGGTGTCATCACCGCCTATCTGCCTAACATTATCCGGTTTAATACCCGATTCCAACAGTAAAGCCAGTTCAAATTGAGTGAATTTTCCTCCCCCAAACGCAACAATATCGAAATCCATGATCAGCTTTTTGGAGGAGGCTATTGCGCTGATAAATCCAAAAAAATTTTTGTATCCCTCTCGATACCCAACATAAAGAAGAAATGGCCTTTTCGTGACCACTAATGGCTGTATACAAAGATAAGCATTGGATATTCTGTCAACGCCCAAATAAACTACTGAAACTTTTTTATCATTGATTCCAAAATAATTAAGTAGATCTCGACGGGTACTTTCAGAAATACAGATCACATGGTCAGCCCGTTCAATGACAATCCGCTTCAACTTAGAGGCGTTGTCATTTTTAGAGATGTTATTCAGAAACCGCTCTTGGATCATGTCATAAACCGTCACTACAGTTGGAAAAAGGCCACAAGCAATACCTTTATATGAATAGAAGGTTTCATGCACCAACTGAGGCTTCCAGTTTTTAATTAACTGGCTTGACAACTGGTAATTCAATGCTTGAATTACACTTGACCCTCTTGAAGGATAGTTTTTCACACCAAAACCATGAACTATTCCTGCAGGTAAATCTTTAAGGTATAGATTCCTGTGCATTGGAGCAAAAATACCTATCTCTTGCTTTAATAATGCAAGATGCTCTGCTAAGCGCACAAAATAACGGGAGATGCCTCCGTATGATTGTAAGTAAAAAGCATGATAGTCAAAAGCGATACGCATAGCAATCTTGATCTGTTTATGATGGAGATATGATCCTGATGTGAGCGGTTTTGATGTTAATGTTAGCCTCAAATATTCCAATAAATATCGGTTGAACTTCAACAAACTTTTCTATGCAAATAGGATTACAGGATTTCTTTTATCAAAAGATAGAAATGGCCGTAACTCATCAAATGTTTTCCTCTGTGTTACCCGAGCTCTTTCTATTAATACAACCAGATATCCTGCTTTATGGGAGTTGAAAATAAATTCGTCGAAGATAAAACGTTAGAGGGCAATCTTTTTGGAAGATGAGTAAAAATAGTTTTAGATGTTGCTGGTATAGGAAGCTTTATTAAAGATTTTCCCTTTACTGATATGACCATCAACCACAACAATATCTCTTCCGAGCAATCTATTGAAAATAAGATTGAAATTATTTACACTGAATTGGAGAACATCACAATTTTTGCATAAAGAGAGATTATTTCTGCCATTCTTGTGCAATTCTTTTCTCAACTGGGAATATTTATCACCTGACCAAATTTCTAAGAGTGTTTGTTTCTTGCAGTCACCAAGGGTAACCTTGCCGAATGCATCCTGACAACACAGACTGACTTTACCATCCGGGCGAACCACTAACTGTCTGAACGGCAACAAGCAACCTGTATTTTTAAACATTAGATATTCCTTGTTTTCTATTGGTGTCTTGTTTGGTGCGTTACCTCCTCTATTTGTTCGCACAATGTTTTCAGACTGAACTATAATTTTAACATTACTAAGGTAACGATTATCATTAATCATCCTGAAATGTTGATCAATGAGTCTTATATTTTCGTGCATAACAAGTTGATCATTGTAGTTATCAATTTGTATTATTTTAACGCCTGCATCAAGAATTTGCATCATTTTCTCGACTGTCAAGAGTGTACCGTTGGTATACATAAATGTTATAGCCGTTGGACACACTGCCTTGATCATATTCAATTTTGAAATAATGTTCTTGTCAAGTAATGGTTCATTGTTCGACTGTAGTCCTATCGTACCTGTGTATCTAATACTTGATAGTTCATTGATAATTTTCTTAAAAAGATCGTCGTCCATCTTTGTAAATGGTCGAGAATCTAACCTTCTGTTAACTGGACAAAAACTACATTTGCCATTACATCTATTAACAGTTTCAATTTCAATAGTAGAAAAAAGCGTTGGATTATTTTTAAGATATTTGCAAACAATATCTGCACCGATTTTCTTAATCTGTAATTTAATATCCATATTTAGGTACTAATCTTTATTTATTTACCATGTCGCATCTATATATTTTAGATAAGCAAGGGATAAATGCACTTGTGTATTATTTATAAAATCATTTTTTAAATAATATATTTACAAAAATTGCTGATTAATATATAAATTAAAAGAAGACTTTATTGTGAAATAAACATCAATTAAATCTTCACATAATAATAAAGATTTAATAAATAAATTGTAATTATTTTGCTAACTACGTTAATGACTTACGAGGAACCTGCCGTTTGCCTATTACAGAAATCATCAGAAAGATTAACATCGGGGTAAACATCCATTTTTGCCTAACTGATATTCCTAAATTTGCAGTAGTAGTGCTAAGCATCAGCAAGGTTATCAAAGAATATATCCACATGAAAAAACGATTTTCACCACTTGACCGATAACGTTTTTTAATAATTGCATTTACACCTATTATAAATAAATAGAGCAAAACTATATTTTCTAGTGATACTACTAAAAATGGAACATTCTTTGCTTCAAAAGGAAGTGGGCGAAATAAATATGTTACAACCTGTAAGGGAATAGGCATATTTGAAATATCAACCCCTCCACCTCCCTGCATATTATATAAAGCTCGAGTGTGAATATATTTTTCTATATCTTTAGAATTAGATATATTCTGAGTTTTTGTGTAATTCATACCTAGAGGAATCAGAAAAACAAAAGCTGTTATTGCTAAAACTCCAATCGCATAACGATATAATAGTGAAATACGACTATACAATAACATCGAAAAACCAAATGCAAAGACCAATACACCTGCAATGTGAGGCCTAACTAACAACATTATCAATATTGCTGGGATTATTATCAGAACCCTTTTTTTTACGTTCAATGCTCCCCATAAAACCAAACCAATCGATAGAAATGCTAAGGAATCTTTTCCAATACCAGAAGACCAAAAGCTAATCGATGGTAAAAACACTATGAATTCTGCAAACCGACAAACAGCTTTATTCTTCTGAGATGTTATAAAGTGAAGAGAAGCATCAAATGCCAGTAACCCAATAAAACCAAAAATATTATATACAAGTGAAGTAGCAAAAAAAGAAAGTCCGAAAATACTTGATAAATAAGAAGTCAAAACCGTGACAGCTCCGGTACCTAATGAAAAATCAAGATTTCGAGTTAACCCATTCTTATAATAAGCAACTGCATCTCCTCCGTATGTAGTAATGAACCATATATTAAGTAAACAAAACAATGTATGCCACAAATACAAAATAATAGCCCTATTGGAAGTGGTCTTAAAATAACCACACATTTGCATAGCAATTCCAAGCCCTAATATAAATACAATAATTGACCCAGCAACATCCCATAATGAATTTATATATAACATAATCAAATAAATATTATAATTAATTAATATATATTGTATAATAACCTTAAAACCAAACAAGAATAGAATACATCATAGTTTATCAGATTTCTTGGTAAACAAAGAGGATATTGTAGGGTCAGCAATTTGCTGAAGAATAAAATTATCAATAAGTGTACATTTAACACCATTAACAATAATATAAGCACCATCATAGGGTGGAAACCAAAACGCCCTAATCTTTAGCGCTACGTCATTTCCAGGGTGAACCTCCTTCATTGACTCCATCTCTTTACGTGAAATGTAGCGACCGCCAATATTTGGTGTGGTAGGAAGTAAATTATGACTTAAAATTGCTCGATTAACAGTGTGCTTAAATAAATCAAAAAGTACAGGTTGGGTTTTTTTTTCTAATGACAATGCTGTTTCCAGTTCGGGAAATATTGTAAACCTCGATACTTCTATAATTCCTCCGGTATCAATATCTTCATCTATATAATGCGCAGTAACTGCCCATTCAGCAAGATTGTCTAAGATAGCCATATTATATCCAGCCGTTCCTTTATATTCCGGAAGAGGTGCTGGATGAAAATTAATTATTCCTCGAGACGGTTGTGAAAGAAATTCTTCTCGTAGTTTGCGCCAATAAAGTACTGATAGACCTAAGTCAAACTGAAGAATTCCAGCTTTCATGGCAACTAAGGCCTCTTCAAAATCATATAATTTTAAATCATGTGATAACGTTAAATCTCTTGTTGGAGAAACTGTCAAATGATTATCAGTTAAAACACCTATTACTTCAACCTCTTTAATAGAAAGAAGATACTCTAACGATTGAGCAGCAATAGACTTTCTGCCCATAAAAAGAATTTTTACCATTTAAAAATTACCTTTAAAATTGTCAGTCGTAGAATATCCATTCTTAGAAATACCATGTCGAAGTAAAACTAAAAAAAAAGTCATGAATAAAATTTTTATATCGAGAAAAAGAGATTGGTGATCAACATACCAGATATCCATATTAAATTTTTCATCCCAACTTACATCATTACGACCATTAATTTGTGCCCAACCAGTTAAACCTGGCATAACTTCATGGCGACGACTCTGCTCAGTTGAATAAAGTGGCAAATATTCCATTAACAATGGCCTTGGCCCAACAAGACTCATATCTCCTTTAAGTACATTCAAAAGTTCGGGAAGTTCATCAAGACTTGATGAACGAAGAAATTTACCAAAACGAGTAAGCCTTTGCTTGTCAGGCAACAAATGGCCTTTCTCATCTCTTTCATCTGTCATTGTCCTAAATTTGTATATACGAAAAGGTATGCCTTTCCATCCAGGTCTCTCTTGGGAAAAAATTATAGGACTTCCATTAATTATTCTAGCCAACAACGCTAAAACAAGCAGAATCGGTGAAATAACAAGTAAACCAGGAATAGTAAGAATAAGGTCAAAAAATCGTTTCATAAAATGAAACATTTAACGTAAACCCATGAAGGACAGCATCTCTTTGTTAATCTTTTTGACATCGAATCGCTCTTCCACAATTTGACGACTTTTTATACCCATTTGAGCCAATTCACTTCTGTTATTAACAAACCATATCATCCGTTCAACTAATGCCATAACATCCCTCACAGGAACAAGATAACCATTTTTTCCATGTAATACCGTTTCTCGACAACCGGGCACATTGGTTGTCAGAATTGGTCGTCCCATTGACATGGCTTCCAGAACAGTACGAGGCATACCTTCATGAAAAGAGGCTAACACATAAACGTGGCAATTTTTAATAAACGGCCGAACATCAATGGTTGATCCTAAATAGTTAATAGCTCCGGATACCTGCCAACTCTTCAGTTCTTCAATAGAAATGCCGTCAGGTGATGGATCAATGGGCCCTAATATATTAAACACCACATTAGGATACTTACTTTTAACAATGGCCGCTGCTTGAACATATTCCCGAAGCCCTTTATCTCCTAATAAGCGAGCAATTGTTAAAAAAACAAGTGGACCTTGCGAAAAACTTGTACTTTTAAAATAAGAGGTATTCACTCCAGACCCATTTACAATAAAACACTTTTGAGGCTTGACAATATTACGGTCAATAAATTCCTGCATGTTATCCTTGTTTTGAAATATAACTTTTTGAGCCCTAATAAGAGCTATTCGGTAAAGTTTGGTAACAAACCCTGAAAGTACTTTCTGCTTAAGGTATCCAGGCTGAAATGCCAAGCCGAGTCCTGTAATTAGAGCATAAAACCGCAGTTTTTTCTTCAGAGTAATTAGAGCTAATCCCCCCCAGATTACCGGTTTTATAGTGTAAGCAAGCACTATTTCTGGATTTAGTTTGATTATTGCGTTACGTAATGAAAAAAAGGTAGCAAGATCATAGAGTGGATTTAATCCATTTCGTTGTACAGGGTAGGATGAAAATGCCGCTCCAAGTTCCTCAATACGAGTACGAGTATAATTATCTGCATTTCCAGCCATAACAAATACATCATGCCCCTCAAAGACAAGAGAATTAATCAAATCACCACGAAAATTACGTAGCGAGTCCGCCAAAGCACCAATAATAAGAATTTTAGCCAATAGAATGTATCTTTTCATTCTCAAGCCATGCCTGAAACATCAAAACCGACCACAGCCTACTTGTCCAGTCGTAACGGCAACTCAGATGTTGCTGCCAAACCTCACGTATTGGTTTTGGGTTAAGATATCCCTCATTTGTCAGACGTTGTTCATCCAGCAAAGCTTCAGCCCAATCCCGAAGCGGTCCTCGAAGCCACTTGCCAACTGGTATGCCAAATCCAGCCTTTGGTCTCTCAATCAACTTTCTTGGTACGTATTTGTATAGAACCTGCCGTAAAACCCACTTTCCCTGCCCTCCCCTAATTTTCATATGTAATGGTAAGCGCCATGCAAGTTCTGCTACTCGATGGTCAAGAAAAGGAATACGTGTTTCTAGACTCACACCCATAGCAGCACGATCCACCTTGGTTAAAATATCGTCAGGTAAATAAGTAAGACTATCCCAGAGCATCATTCGATGTTCAGAATCACTTAGACCTAAAACAAGAGAGGAATTATCAAGCTGCGTTTGTAAAATGGAAGCATTCTTAACTAAATTGATGTTCTGTGGCCAATCAATCACCAAGCTTTTATAGAGATCATCCAAACTGCTAACCGTTTTCAGACGATGCGCTAATTTGTGCGCCTTGTCGCCCAAACGAGCAATACCATTAACACCTGGTATCAAATTGCCCAATGTATCCCATAATTCAACCGGTAATTGTTGAATACCAATACCCAATAAGTTACGAAATAGAGGGGGCATCCATTCAACACGCCCCCATATTCGCTCTGACCAAAAATAGCGATTATAACCCCCAAACAGTTCATCTCCAGCATCACCTGAAAGTGCTACTGTGACATTATTACGCGCAGCCTTGCAAACTAAATAAGTTGGAATCTGTGAGCTATCAGAAAAAGGTTCGTCATAAATCTGGGGAAGTAGCGGAATGACCGACCGAGCATTCTCTGCTGTTACTCTAATCTCGTGATGGTCTGTTCCAAGATGCCTAGCTACTGCAGATGCATAAGAAGATTCGTCAAATTCTGCTTCATCAAATCCGACAGTAAATGTTTGTACTGGACGTTCTGCCTGTGTCTGCATGAGAGCCACTATAGTAGATGAATCTACACCTCCAGAAAGAAACGTACCCAACGGTACATCGGCTATCGTCTGAAGGGCTATGGCATCACGTAATGTCGTGTCAAGCATAGACACTGCCTCAACTTCATCGTGAATTTGATTATTCATACCCTCATGAACAACTTCAGTCAATTGCCAATATGGTTTGATCAATATCTTTCGGTTAACCAAATGTTCACCTTTCAATGTAAGGATGCGTCCTGGTTGTAACTTGAAAATGTTCTCATAAATCGAATGAGGTGTGGGGACCGTGCAATACTGAAGAAAAAGGGCAAGTGCACAACGATTAATAGGATTATCAAATCCTGGATATGCACGCAGAGCTTTTAGTTCAGAACCAAAAACAAAGGCCAGCTTCGAACCCCTTCCAACCCATCCATAAAAAAGAGGTTTCTCTCCAAAGCGATCCCTCGCAAGGGTCAATAATTTCTCCTCTTTATCCCACAAAGCAAGGGCAAACATACCGATAGTACGCTGCAATGTTGCAGACACACCCCAAACTAAAAAACATGTTAACAATGTTTCAGTATCAGAATGCCCTCGCCAAGAAGGTGCAACACCCTTTTTCTCTAATTCATTACGTAATGCAAGATGGTTATATATCTCTCCATTAAAGACCAGTACTAATCGACTGCAAGAAGAAATCATCGGTTGATGACCGGCTTCTGAAAGATCAATAATTGAAAGCCTTCGATGACTCATTGCAATACCTGACTCTTTATCAGCCCATACACCGTAGTCGTCTGGTCCGCGATGTTGAATCGCTGTTGCCATGCAAGTGGCTAAAGCCTCCATATTACCAGACTCTCTATTGGCTTCACTAGTAAAATATCCAGCAAATCCACACATATTAATTTTTAGCTATAACATTACGAATAACACTGGACAGTATGGGAAGATTTAGTTGAAGAGAGTAATTATTAACAATACGCTGCCTACAAGATAAACCTATCTCCAAACGTTCTATTGGTTGATCGCGAAGTAATCTTAAATTCTTCTCCCATTCTCTTGGTGTGCATGCAAATAAACCATATTTTTCATTAATAACATCAATATTAGCACCAACCGGAGATGCAATAACAGGGACGCCACATGCCATGTACTGAATGAGTTTGAAGGCACATTTACCCCTTGTCCAATCGTTATCAGGCATTGGCATGACGCCAACATCAAATGAATTTATCAGCTCAACTTCAGTCTTTTCATTCCAATCAATTTCAATAACTGTAACATGGGGTACAATTGGCGCTTTTCCTCCAATTACAATAAATTGCACATGACCCTCCTTCCCAATAGTAGAAAGTGGCTCAATAAGTTCAGTTAGATATGGTGCTGTAGATGGGGAACCGATCCAACCAACCGTAAACACTTTATCTTTAAGGGCTATATTTTTAGGCATATAACGATCAGTGTCTACTACTGTCGGTAAGAGTATTGTGTTGTTATTATATTTCGTAGCATATTCCACCAAAACTTTATTACCAGCAGTGACGGCCGAGGCGCCTGTAATCAAAGATTCAAATTTACGACCAAGTAAGGGCCTTGCCATTCTCATTTTACCTGCTCGATACTTTAAATAAAATGCATCATCGTAGTCGTAAATATATGGTCTGCTAAGAAGCGTTCTCTCAACCCAACCGGGCATAAGAGGAAACAATTCACAATAAACCATTACAAGATCATATTCGTGCTGGCGCAATAAGTCAGAAAAGCGAAGTAAACAAGAATGAAATATAGAACCATATTTGATTGATTTTCGACTAAATAAACGTCGTAAGTAATTATCGTCTAGTAAATGATAAATCTCTAAATCAATACCTAATCTTGACAAACCAGAAACATATTGCCCCAATCGATAACGAGTGCTCGCTGCCAAAGGCCCATAAAGCGCTAAACCAAGTACTTTGATCATGGCTTTACTTCAAGTTTATAACAATAAAGCAGTTGATCAAAATAATACACTTGACGAGATCCTGCATTATCCATTGTCAAAGGGATTTATTATTATAATAAACTAATTATCTAATTTTTCTAGTTTTTTATATACTTGGCTATAAGCTTTCACGCCATCTTCCAAAGAAAAATATCGCAAGGCCGTGTTTCTACAGCGATTATTGATATTATCACTATTTATTAATTGTAATAATCGATTTATTCCTATTTGCAAAGATAAATCATCAAAATTAGTTATTGTTACACCAACATTCTCTTTTTCTAGAATTTGAGCCATATCTCCAACTCCTGTATTAGTTATACATGGAACCCCACAACCTAGGAATTCACCCAATTTTGTTGGTGCAGATGCAATTTTAGAATATACTGGCTTAATAAAAAATATGCCAGCATCCATTTTCTGCATAGCTTTCGCAACACCGTTACGGCTTGCTTTTTTAATATCTACTCGATCTATATTTATATTTAAAGCTATTAAGCGATCTACGATATATTTATGTTCGCCTTGATTAATTATAAGCATCCGAACATTATTATTAGATTCATATAATAATTTAAAACAACGTAATGATTCATCAAAAAGATACCATCCCCTAACATTTCCAACATATCCAAGTATAAATGGGCTATCTTTATTATATAATAATAAGTCTGGCATATCTGGTCGAAATAATTCTAAATCAGCGCATGTGGTTATAACTTGAAAAGGTGGCATACGATTATGTAAATATGAAAATGTAATCATCTCATTAACGGCCGCATGTGTTAATGAAATAACGTAGTCAGCGCTAAGTAAAAATATTTTTTCAAACCATTTAGCTATGAGATATAGACGTCCTCCTAATGGCCACATTTCACCGTCTACTCGTTCATCTGCCCAAAAACCACGCATATCGAATATATATTTTGCACCCGTTAATTTTTTTATAACTACAGCCATAACAGATGGGACATAACTACGAGCATGAACAATAGTTAACCTATAACGTAATACAAACCAAATACCTAGCAATATACCACAAATAATATCCCATAAAGTTGCTAATACTGTAGGATTCTTATGATATCGTAAAGGGTGCCATATTATACCATGCTTAGTTAGGTCTTCAGAAATCCTTTTGAATTCTTCTCGATTGATATCATTCTTATGACCATATTTTTCAAAACTAATAAGATGAAAGTAGTGATTAGGGGCAAGGTTAATAAGATAAGCAAGCACCTGAGATTGACCTAAAGGCTCTAATATACCATCGTATGATATATATAAGATCTTACATTTTGAAAATAATGTCTTATTACCATTTAAATGCATGAGAAAAATATTATTATATTTTTTTTGTTAGTTTTAAAAAATATTTTGGACCTACAATCATAATCCCAATAAATCTGATCCATTCTTTTCCAATTATATTAATATTAGACATTAAATATTTTTGAATATTAATAAACTTAATTATTGAAATAAATCTATTTCCAGAATAAAGATTAATTAGATATTCTTGAAATAAACTTTTTTGCCGGGTTATTCTTAATCCTTTTTTATTATATGAAGACAAATAAGAAATATTGTCAATAGCAATCATCGTATTATAAGAACGTGTAATATTTCTAATTGCTTTTTTAACATTACTTGCATCACCACTATAATTTGATCCATGTAATCTATAATAAAATAATTTTTCTGGTATATAATTCATATTTATATCATATTTGCAAGCAGCCCAATATGCTAACGGCCAATCTTGATAAGTATTAAAAGGGTCCGGTAAAGATTCCGAGAATGCACAAAATGCGTCTGTATCTATTAATGATTTACGTATTGAGTATGCACTTCCTAACCAAACATAATCAGAATGAAGTAATATGCCTTGTCGAACTAAATTCCCATAATTTGAACGTCCTAAAAAAAACTTTGAGGATTGTGAAATCTTATTTATATGATTACCAAACTTATCAATATATGATAAGTCGTGTGTTAAAAAACCAAGAAATATATCATTATTAAATGCATCTATACATATACTTAATTTATCACTTCTCCAAGTGTCATCTCCATCAAGAAAAAAAACTATATCACCTTTGCAATGCCTCAACCCTTTAACAGTTGATAATAGAACTCCTATATTACTTGGGTTACGTAAATATCTAATTTGAGGATATGACTTAATAATATCAGGACTACTATCAAAAGAATAATCATCAATTACAATGATATCTACTATACCTTTATAATCTTGTGACAATACAGATTCAATTGCCTTACCGATATAATGCTCTATATTATAACAAGTAATTATAACAGAAATAATATTATTCATAATTAATTTAATTTCCGCAAATTAATATGTTTTATTTTAGGAATTTATACCTTTTTTTGAAAACAATGAAAATAATAATCTAATGTTTTTTGATATAGAAAAAGAATTACTAAACACCCTAAGGTAAATAATAATCTTATCAATTAATCGATGTGTGGCCCATATATGCACTGGAATTGTATTTTTACCAGCAATTAAAGATGCAGTAAAAGGAACACCACCTCCGGATGTGCTAAATATCTCTAATGTGCGTGACAAACCATACAAATCAAGCAAAAACTCTTCACCTTCTGTCTCTCTAATACCACAAGAATTCCATTTTTTTGCATATTCTATTAGATTAACTTTAGATTTTATCATATTACGAACTTTACAATCTGCTTTATAAGTATCAGATGCTAAAAACACTGAATACTTATTACAATTAGCATATTTTATTATTTCAGGGATTTTATATTTTAAAAAAGCATTAAACTGTTTTTTTGTAATCCCCCCTTTTGCTGGCAATGATGTTAAGCGGTCACCTGTTCTTATATGAATACCAATAGTATTTTTGCCAATTTTATAAACAGTATCCCACTCTTTATTTGTTAATATATTTTTATTTGGTTTTATTTTAGCATATATATCTTTCCACTTTTTTAAAAAATCTTTTATTGTAACTTTAATATCAAATGGTATCCATTGCTTTACCGTAGACTTTGTAATACTTGAATTAGATGCATTCATTATAATATTTTCATTTAAATTATAATGAATTCTTTCAAAATCGAAACCATCTAACCTAAACAGATCTATTAAATAAAACGGACATTCTTTTGATGGAATTTCTAATATTTTAAGTACTTTTTCATTCCGGTAATATGCTACCGTAGCACAAAATGTTAATTGCCTTAATTTATCACAAACTCCTGTTGTAAAACCTGTAAGATCAACAATCATATTACTAACATATATCTTATTTGGTATTCAGCTGAAGTCAATTGGAAATAAACTTTATTTTACTTTAGCTGCTATATTTGCATTTCAGTATTCAACAAAATCAGATGTTCCTTTTATTACATTATTTATAATTTCTTGATAGTTCCCAATTCGCTTTATCCCACTTTCTCCAAGTTCTATTATTTGCGTACATTCTTTAAGTGTTGTGAGACGATGCGCTATTATTAGAATAGTAAGATCTTGCCCTAGAGTTTCTATCGACTGCATCACTGCATGTTCGGTTTCATTGTCAAGAGCACTGGTGGCTTCGTCGAATATTATGACATTGGCTTGTTTGTAGAGCGCTCTGGCGATGCCGATTCGTTGGCGTTGACCTCCGGAGATACGGATGCCGCGTTCGCCTACATAGGTTTTGTATTTTTTTGGCCATGTTTCGATGATGTCGGCTATTTGCGCCTGTTCGGCAGCTTGCTTAACTCGTTTTAGATCTATTTTATTTTTTGGTATGCCAAATGCAATATTTTCTTCGATGGTGCTATCGGCGAGAAAGATGGCTTGGGGCACATGGGCTATGTGGGCTTGCCATGCACGGTGGTTACTTTTGGTGATGGGTTCGTTGTCAATTTGTACAGTGCCTTCGGTTGGTTGCAGGAGGCCCATGATTATATCAAGCAGGGTGCTCTTGCCGCTGCCGGTGACGCCGATAAAGCCTATACGACTGCCTTTGGGGATGGTGAGGTTAAGGTTATTCAGGACCAAAGGTGTTTTGGTGCTGTATCGGAATGAGAGGTTTTTGAGGTTTATTTTTTGATTGAACGGGATTGGTGTAGCTGCTGGTTTATCAACGTAATCAGGTAGTGGCTGGTCGAGGAGGTCGAGGGTGTCCTGGAGTGAAGCTTGACCACCTTGGATGCTTGACAAGGAACTGTATGCTTGTTGCAAGACTGGCAAGAGACGCTGGGCACCGAGAGCGAGGGCGCCGAGAACAGGTATTGCTTTTGAGATGCCGTCGGGCTGGTTAGCGAGTATATAGGCTAATGTGGCTATGAGTACCATACCTAAGGGTTCGATAATGTATCGCGGGCTTGTGCTGATAAACGAGCTATTACCTTGAGCTCGACGTAGGGGTTGGTCTGCATTGCTATAGATTTGACAGTAGGTTGATTGACTTCCGTCGATAAGAACATCACGGATACCACCGAGTCCTTCCTGTAAAGATTTAATGACTTGTGTGGATTCGCGAGCCATGCACTGGCTATTGGTTAACTGTTTCTTTTGGGTCAGTTTTATGATAACTGCGTATATCATACCAAAGCCACCAAAAGCAGAGAGGGCGATTATGGGTTCGACTGAAAGGAGGGCTAAGAGGATAGCGATGAGCATGATGCTGGAGCTAATGAGGGTAGCTATTGGGACAATAATGTTATAGATGA
>Ga0194037_1001619_pt1 | contig 15995 bp, 11 predicted proteins | sample JunL306m_MetaG_FD_148653 | JGI IMG/M metagenome (GOLD analysis project Ga0194037, IMG submission 148653) | Anoxic zone freshwater microbial communities from boreal shield lake in IISD Experimental Lakes Area, Ontario, Canada - Jun2016-L304-6m | ecosystem: Environmental > Aquatic > Freshwater >...
GCCTTGTGGTAAAAAAAGAAAGCGTCATAAAATTGCGACGCACAAAAGAAAAAAACGTTTAAGAAAGAATCGTCATAAGAAAAAGAACAAATAGTTCTCTACCTAGATAGACAAACGTATTTGTTTAAAAAAATACGTTTGTCTATTTTTCAAACTGCACACCACTTATCTACTTAGCAACTTTACCTTACCTTTTCCTTCCTTTGTAAAGTGGTCGTGATTCAAAAAACATAAAGCAGCTGCTCGCTATTTTGCAGGCTACCTGTTTTTAAAAAGTTGCGCTACCGTGAATAAAGAATTAATAATTAATAGCTCGGCTGATGGGGTTGAAATTGCCTTATTGGAAGAGAAAAAGTTGGTAGAAATACACAACGAAAAGATGGATGCCCGTTGGTCTGTGGGCGATTTATACCTAGGGAAAGTGAAAAAAATTATCCCTGGTTTAAATGCTGCTTTTATAGACGTTGGCTTCGAAAAAGATGCTTTTTTGCATTACACCGATTTAAGCCCCTATGTTAAATCCCTGATCAAGTTTACCCAGTTGGCTGTGAATGATGAAAACCATCAATTTGATTTTTCAAAATTTCAATCGGCACCAGAAATTATAAAGACAGGAAAAATTAGTGAAGTGCTCAATGGCAAGCCCACTGTCTTGGTGCAAATTTTAAAAGAACCCATTGCCGCCAAGGGCCCTCGCCTTACCTGTGAAATATCTTTGGCTGGAAGATTTGTAGTACTCACACCTTTCAATGAAATGGTGGCGGTATCTAAAAAAATTCATTCAGGCGATGAACGCAAAAGATTACAAAAAATATTGGAAGCAGTACGACCTAAAAATTTTGGCATCATTGTACGTACCGCTGCAGAAGGCAAAACCACTGCAGAATTGCACGAAGATTTATTGACCCTCACCCATAACTGGAAAAACATTCAATCTAATTTGAAAGGCGCCCTGCCTCCTGCTAGAATCATGAATGAGGAAAGTAAAACCAATAGTATTTTAAGGGATCTATTGAGTGAGGATTTTAATAAGATTGTGGTCAACGATAAAAAGATTTATGATGTAACGCTTACTTATCTTCAAAGAATTGCGCCACATAAAACAAATATTTTAAGCTTGTATACAGGTGATCAAGAAATATTTGATCAATACGGTATTACCAAGCAAGTAAAATCAAGTTTTGGAAAAACGGTCAATTTAAACTCTGGTGCTTATTTAATTATAGAGCATACCGAGGCCTTACATGTGATAGATGTGAACAGTGGATTCAAGAGCGTGGGCAATAACCAAGAGGAAAATGCTTTGCAAACCAATTTGGAAGCCGCCGAGGAAATTGCCAGACAATTAAGACTAAGAGATATTGGGGGCATTATCGTGGTAGATTTTATAGATATGAAACTACCCGATAACCGAAGAAAAGTGCAGGAAGCCTTGGAGGAACACATGAAAACCGACCGAGCCAGGCATGCTATCTTGTCCATCTCTAAGTTTGGTTTATTACAGGCTACCCGTCAAAGAATTAGACCCGAAGTCAATATCAATACCTCTGAAGATTGTCCAGCCTGTGCTGGAACAGGCAAAATAAGTTCTGCCTTGTTATTGGAGGATGAAATGGAAAAGAAACTGGCATATTTGGCCACTCACGGGCATAAATCCTTGGTTTTGGTCGTACACCCTATCATTCATTCCCATTTAACCAAGGGCATCTTTACAAGCATTGTAAAGCGTTGGAAAAAGAAATACAAAATCAAACTAAAATCACAGGCGTCCAATGCCAGCCATTTGGTGAAATACCAATTCTTAGATGATCAGCAAGAAGAAATAGTTATTTAAATAGTCCAACTCGATATTAAAAGCCCTCCGCTATCATTTAGGGGAGGGCTTTTTATTTGCACCAAAACATCCAGCAACAAAAAGGCCTTCCCGAAAATTCGGGAAGGCCTTTTATATAGTAGCTTATTTAGGCTAGCCTAAATTATTGCTTTTGTAAGATCAATCTGAAATTACCTTGAGCACCATAACCAACTGCAGAAATTGCTACAGATAATTTGATTTGGCCAGTACATGAGAATACATAACCAGATCCACCTGTTGTGAAACATACAGGAGGTTCATCTTCAAAATTAGTTGTAGGAATAGTTACTGCACCAGTAACTGGATTAACTTTGATGATTAAGTGATCAACAATCGGATATCCAGAAGTTGGACCAGGCCAAACACCACTTAAGTCAATAGTATTTGCTTCCTTACCATCAGTAACTTTAACTAAATCACCGACTGCATTATCTTGCCAATCATCTGCAATAACTTTGTAAGTTCCAGCAGCAGGGGCTACATAAGGACAAACGATACTTCCTGAGAAACTAAAGCTTGCATTATAAGTAGGACCTCCTAATAAACCAGAACCACCATTGGTACCAGTATTATTTACATCATATCTAGCACCAGACTTAGTAAAAATTCTGTTGTAGAAATAGTAAGTAGTACCAGGTTGGAATGTTGAAATAGCAACACCAAAGGCTTTAGCTAATTCAGCACCAGTTGCTGTTAACAATACTCCATCTGTATATGGAACTGATTTTAAGAGTTTCCATTTTGTGGTATCATAAGTGTTGCTAGAAGCAGTATAAATGTCGATATGGTCTATTGGATCAGCCCCTGGTTTCTCATGAACTTTAACACCCACTTGAGAAGAAGCTAAAGTGTTTAAGTTAAAGTTTGTATTCAAGGTTGAATCCAATACCAAGTAGGCTCCGATCCCGAAATTACTCAGAGAGGAAAGCGGATTGATGTCTCCATCTGTTTTTTTACAAGAACTCACTGCAAACAGGAGGCTGCAAAAAAAGATAGAATATAGTATTTTTTTCATTTTCTTCTTTGTTTAAATTTTATTTAATGAAGTTAGCTGGGTTATTGTCCCAGAAAACTTTATTTGCAGCTGTACCAATTGCTTTTTGTGCAGGCGCATTTGAGTTTCTGTCAACAAATACAGAAGGGTAATAGAAAGAATAGCCAAAAATACCTGGCGTTGCAGTAGCTACTGCCAACTGAGCGTTTTTAGGGCTTCCAGTACGTCTGATATTATTGTATGCTTCCAATCCATTTCCATAAAGTGCAATATGGTATTCAGAGATAACTAAATCTAATTTATCAGCAGGTGTTGCAGCAGCACTGAATAAGCCGTCTACTTTAGCTTTGTAATTAGCTATTTGTGTAGTTTGATCTAAAACAGCGGCAGGAATTGCAGTATTTTGATACCCAATAGCAGCTGGGAAACCAACTACTTTAGTAATTGATTGTGCAACACCACTCGCTAACAATGTAGCAGCATCTCCTTCTTTAGCAGTTACCCCTAAGGTAAGTACTGCTTCTGCTTTTAAGAAAGCAGTGAAAGAAGACAACCAGATTGGGCTAATTCCATTACCACCAGCACCTAAACCTAAACTAAGTTGTTTGCTTTGGCTGTAATCAAATTCACCACCAGCAGGGTAAATACCATGTTGTGTTTTGTATTTGCCATCTGGGGGTCCACCACTGTTATCACCATGGTCTCTTCCCATATAACCTTTACCACCTACTACGCAGAATGGAGTCTTTTCTGGAACAGCGGGGTACCAAATTGGGAAAACTTGATTTGTAAAGTTCAAAATACAAGGGCAAGATGATGCATCAGCCCAAGCATAGTTGGTAGTTTGACGATAGAAATAATAACGCAATCTTGGGTCACCAGTAGTAGCTGCAATAGTTGTAGAAGCTACGCCTGTTACGTTGCCACTATATTTTTCTGAAGCCACTTTCCACATGAAGTAGTTGGATATATATCCACCACCACCATTATTATTGTAATCACCAGCATAATCAGGATGTCTGCTGTCTGGAGACAATGATTTACCATATTGGAATTGGAAATCATTCGCTGAACTATTGATTAAGTTATTCTCTGTTAATAAAGCTTGGATAGCTGCAGTTGAACCCGCTTTGTCCACCAAACGCGTATTCATGTAAAACTTCAATTTTAAAGTTTTAGCTAAAGTAACCCACTTGGCTTTATTGCCCGCATAATAAAGATCAATTTTTGGACCACCTGCTGCACTTGTATTGTTTAAATCAATAATCGCACTATCTAAGATAGCTTGAACTGCAGCGTAAACTTTAGCACCACCGTCCACTGAAGGGGTAGTGTTGTCAGTTCCTTTTACGGCTTCGCTGTAAGGTATATCACCAAATAAGTCCACCATGGTTCCTAAAGTATAGGCCTTCATTACACGAGCCATACCTGATTGGATGAACTTCTTTTGTGATGCTGCCAAAGGTATCATCGCATCTACGTTAGAGAAGATGCTAGAATAGGCAGTGTACCATAAGCCATCATAACTTGCAGGAGAAGCACCATTTCTATAGAAAGGGCCGCCCCATGCGTAGTTGATACGAGCCAAAGGTCCAGCAGCGCCGGATGCACCATTGAAGAATCCGTTAAAATCCAATTGGATTTTATTTAAGTACAAGTCAACATCTGCTGTTGCTGTACTTGGATAGTTAGGGTTTGTTAATAGGCTATCAAGCTCTTTGTTACAAGCAGTAAAGCTCGTAGCAACTAGCAACAACCCAAAAACAATTTTTTTATATTTCATAATATATTATTTTTTAATTTTTAGAATGTTACTCTAATGCTTGCACCAAAACGGCGGGCTGAAGGACCACTCATCGCTTCAAAACCTCTACCATTACCTACCCCTGTTGATGACGCTTCTGGATCGAAGTGAACATGCTCAGGGAAGTTAGGAGCAAGATACCATAAATTAGTTCCTGATAAGCTAAGAGACAATGATCCAAAAGGAGTTGAACTTAACAAGTTAGCAGGGATACTGTAAGACAAAGAAGCTTCTCTTAACTTGATGAAAGTTGCATCATAGATAGCACTTTCATAAGGAGCTCCGTTGGTAATACTGTTTCCATAATAAGCTTGAGAAGAAGAAATTTGGATATTGTTCTTTTGGCCATTCTCTAATACACCTGGTAAAATCAAAGGTAAGAAACGGTCAAATTGCGTATCGGCTGTTACACCACGACCAATCAAACCACCTGCAGTACCAGAGAACATTGAACCACCTACAGAGTAATCCCATTGCATTCTAAAGCTAAATGCTTTATAAGAAATGGTGTTGATGTTGGTTAAACGGTACAAAGCATTTGGATCACCAATTACTTTAATATCGTTAGCAGTGATATAGCTACCATCTGGTCCAACTTTTCTTTGTCCTTCTGCATTTCTTTCAAAATAGCTACCAATGATTACACCATAAGGTTGACCATTTTTAGCAAAAGTACCTAGGTTAGAATAACCAGAGATATTGATTTGAGCAATATCATCAGGAATTCCAGAAACCATACTCTTATTTAAAGTATACAAGAAGTTGGTATTCCATTTCCAGTTTTTGTTTTTGATGATGTCATAACCTAAAGCCAACTCAATACCCTTGTTCTCTACATTACCTGCGTTAATTTGAGTAGCAGTAAATCCTGTAGCAGGATCTAAGTCACGTCTTAAGATTTGATCATTCGCTACTTTTTGGTAGAAAGTCAAGTCTAAGTTTAAACGGTTGTTTAAGAACTTACCTTCCATACCAATTTCTTTTTCATCCAATAACTCTGGCTTCAAATTTGGATTTGGCAAGAAGCTTGACAAAGCGTTGTAGTTTACGTTTGTACCACCGTTTGTTTGGAAAGCTTTTGTACCAATAACCAAAGCACTACGAGTAGAATAAGGATCTGGGAAATTCGCACTTGTTGAATAACCTACTCTTAATTTTAAATAATTAATGTATTTGTTATTTTTCAAAGCCTCGATCACTGAAGTAGGAATGTAAGACAAACTTACTGAAGGATAGAAGATGCTTCTGTTATCCGCTTCTACTGTAGAAGACCAGCTATTACGACCACCTACTGTTAAGTAAGCATAATCCTTATAACCTAAGTTAGCTTGTGCGAAAGCACCTAAACTTAAATTTTGAGATTTGTAGTTCAATTCAGATCCGTCTTCACTACCTGTTGTATGAGATACGAAGTTACCGTGTGTGAACAAACCATATACTAATTGTTCTGTGCTCTTCATACCATTTTGATCAAACATTCTTCTTCTTGAGTTAACACCTGCATCCACATTTAATGTGAAGTCTTCGTTTAAACGTTTGTCATAGTTTAAGATGGCACTGTGATCCCAAATCATGTTAGTAGAAGTAGTTGTACGCATAATACCCAAGGCTTGGAATACACCACCCTTGTTTTGGTTGTAGAAACTAAATTCAGAATAGTTATCAAAACCAGTTCTGTAAGTTAAGTTCAAACCTTTTGCGATTTCATATCTAGCAGATACTTGACCGTAAGTTCTGTTGGTTTTATCACCAGTGAAGGCGTTGTATAAAGTCCAACGAGGGTTTTGAATGTCATTACCATTTCTATAGTAAATAGAAGAGTGGTTAGAAGGCAATTCATAAGGTAAGCCCATCAAATCCACTGCAGTTGGTGTAAACATAATGTTACCAAATACAGATGAGTTAGAAGGGTTGTTACCGTAACCATCAGAAGTTGGAGGAGACACTTGATCAGTCAAAGCAAAGTTAATGGTACCACTAATGGTTACTTTGTTTGAAAGTTTAGAGCTTCCACCCATTCCGAATACGTTCTTTCTTAAACCGTTATTAATTACAAAACCTTGATCATCTGTGTAACTATAACTGATGTTGTAGTTGGCATTAGGGGTAGAACCCGCTAAGTTCACAGAAGTGTTTTGCATGGTTCCTTGCTTAAAGAAAGGAGCAACACTATTATAATACTTGTACTCATAAGGAGCGCCTTTGAATTGAGGATATTCCAAAGCCCATGGTTGAGCAGCAGTAGTTCTATCATAAGGATGAGCAACTATTTGACCTTTTAAACGACCACCCCAGTTAGAGAAGAAAGCGATACCAACACTTAAGTCGAAACCACCACCCCATTCTTGGTTGTAGTCAGGTAAAATAGGATCTGTATTAAAGTAAGATTGAGCAACAGTAATTTCTGTTTTCTTCTTTGCTTTTTGAGTTGAACCATTTTTAGTAGTAATCAAGATTACACCATTACGTCCAGCCTCACCATACAATGTTGTCGCACTCAAACCTTTCAATACGTTTAAGTTTTCAATTGTATTTGGATCTAAGTCTAAGAAACGACTTGGTGTTTGAGTACCATAAGTAAAGTTAGATTGCGTATTGGTACCTGCATCAAAAGGAACCCCATCCACGATAAACAATGGTTGAGAACCTCCAGTGATGGTACTGATACCTCTAATATTGATGTTTGTTCCTGATCCACTTAAACCACTAGTGTTTACGATATTCAAACCAGGTGCTTTACCATTTAAGATTCTAGCTACATCCGCTTCAGGTCTCATTTCTAAGTCCTCTTTGGATACTGATGATACAGCATAACCTAATGCTTTCTTTTCACGCTTGATACCAAGTGCGGTTACAACCACCTCACCTAATTCTTGGCTTAGATTTTTTAGTGAAAAATTAGTTACTGACTTTGCAGGAGCTTCGATTTTAGCAAAACCTACGCTTGAAACTTGCAAAACAGCACCACTTTTAACACTGATCTTGTACACGCCATTTGCGTCTGTAAGTGTTTTGTTTTTTGTCGAACCTTTCTCAGTTACAAGAGCACCTTCAACTGCGGTACCTTTGTCATCAGACACTTTACCGGTTACAGTTGTGTTTTGTGCAATTGCAGCCTTAAAAGAGAAAAATGCAACAAACAAACACCATAGTAGTTTTTTTCTCATGTTGTTGTTTTAAATTTAATGTTAAGAATACCCCAATACTATAAGTATAAGAGTGTTCAAATCTATTGAGAATTTGTTAAAAAAGAAAATTTTTTTTAACATTTCTTAAACATACCGGTAATAATTTAATAAAATAGTTTCATATTAAACTATTATTAAATTTATAATAGTTTACAATTAAACAAATTGCGGTAAATACTTGTATTTAGATATGGTTTCTATTTATATTTACAATATGAGCAAGTCAAAATCGGCATTTTTTTGTAATAATTGCGGGTATGAGTCTACCAAATGGGCGGGAAAATGTCCCTCCTGTAACGAGTGGAATACCTTTACCGAAGAACTCATCGATAGCGGCAAAGAAAAAGAGGACAATTGGGAAGGTTACCACAACAACCAAAAAGGTACCCAAGTTATTTCCATCAACGAAGTTAACAGTTTAACCGAAAAAAGAATTGATAGCTCCGACCCAGAATTGAACCGTGTTTTAGGGGGCGGGATTGTACTTGGTTCGATCGTTTTAGTAGCAGGGGAACCAGGTATTGGAAAAAGTACTTTGTTCTTACAACAAGGCTTAATGATGAAGGACCAAGTAGTCTTGTACATCAGTGGAGAAGAAAGTATTCAGCAAATAAAAATGCGTGCAGACAGACTAAATTTAAAAAATGAAAATTTTTTCCTACTTACTGAAACCCATACTGCGCCTATCTTTAAAGCCATCAAGAAATTAAAACCAACAGTCGTCATTGTAGATTCTATACAAACTTTAGAATCTAATTTAATTGAAGCGGCTGCAGGTAGTGTTTCACAAATAAAACAAACTGCTGCAGAATTTCAACGCTTTGCCAAAGAAACAGGCACCCCTGTTTTTTTAATTGGACATATCACCAAGGAAGGGACCATTGCAGGTCCAAAAATTTTGGAACATATGGTGGATACCGTATTGCAATTTGAAGGAGATAGACACTATGCTTATCGCATGTTGCGTACTTTAAAAAATCGTTTTGGAGGCACCAGCGAATTAGGTATTTATGAAATGACTAGTGAAGGTATGAAGGTGGTCACCAACCCTTCCGCTTTTCTCATCGCCCAAAGAAATGAGTCCTTAAGTGGCAGTACCATCGCCGCTTCTATGGAAGGCATGCGTCCATTATTGATTGAAGTACAAGCCTTGGTCACCCAAAGTGTCTATGGCACACCTCAAAGAACTGTCACTGGATTTGATTTAAGAAGATTGCAATTGTTATTGGCTGTTTTAGAAAAACGTGGTGGCTTTGCTTTTGGCATGAAGGATGTATTTGTAAATATTGCAGGTGGATTAAAAATCGAAGACCCTTCTTTGGACTTGGCCATTATTTTATCCTTGCTTTCTTCCTATGAAGATATCCCTTTGCCTCAAGGTATTTGTTTTGCTGGTGAAGTAGGATTGAATGGTGAAATAAGAGCCGTAAACAGAATTCAACAAAGAATTGCAGAAGCAGAAAAACTAGGTTTTGAAAAAATTTATATCGCTGGATTTAATGGAAAAGGTTTGGATACTAAAAAACACAGCATTCAAATTATTCCAATCGAAAGAGTAGACGAAGCCTATCAATTATTTTTCTAGTGGTACTTGATTTGTATTCTAAAGCGCAGGCTTATTTACAATCTTTTGTTCATTTATTTTTTCCACACCTTTGCTTAGCATGTGGCACAGACATAGTTGCAAGCCATACGGTTTTATGTATAAAATGCGAAAATAATTTACCCTTTACCGATTTATTTAACATTGAAAACAATAGAATAGAAAAAATATTTTGGGGAAGAGTAAATTTGAATGCAGCTACTGCTGTTTTATTTTTCACCAAAGATTCCATCGTGCAAACTTTAATTTTTGAATTAAAGTACCATCAAAATAAAAAAGCAGGTTGGCTATTGGGAAGATTAATTGGCGCTATCATCAAAGAGGCTGATCGTTTTAATCCTATCGATTTTTTAGTGCCCATTCCTATTTCGAAAAAAAAGCAAAGGCAAAGAGGTTTCAATCAAGCCATGATTATTTGCGAAGGCATTTTGCAAGTTTTACCTGCCTTAAAAATTTTACCTGCCTTAATAAAACAAAAATCATCCCGCAGTCAAACCCATAAAGACAGGATTCAAAGAGGAGATCAAATGGCGCAACTTTTTGAATTGGATAAGTCCTTTGATTTAGGCAAAGCCAAGCTTTTGTTGGTTGATGACGTCATTACCACTGGCGCCACCCTCGAAGCTGCAGCAGCCTGCCTTTGGCAGGCCCAACCCAAGGCCATTTCCATTGCAGCAGCTGCTTATACCCTTTAGTAGGTCTCCAAATCAACCTTTTATTCAAATATTTGTTACATTTAAATACAAAATCTAATTATGAAATCAATATTAACAAGTTTATTATTTGCCATGACCCTAAGTTTATCTGCTCAAAGCATTCATTCTTTCAATGTAAAAAGCATCGATGGTAGCGCTTTAAATTTAGCCAAGTTCAAAGGTAAAAAAATACTCATCGTGAACACTGCTTCTAAATGCGGTTATACCCCACAATACGAAGCCTTAGAAAAAGTATACGAGCAGTACAAAGACAAATTAGTGATTCTTGGATTTCCTTGCAATCAATTTGGTGGACAAGAACCAGGCACCAACGAAGAAATTGTTGCTTTTTGTAAAAAGAATTATGGCGTAAGTTTCCCATTGGCAGATAAAATTGATGTGAAAGGGGAGAACACTGCACCCATCTATCAATGGTTGACACAAAAAGCAAAAAATGGTGTATTAGATGCAAGCATCAGTTGGAATTTTAATAAATTTTTATTGGATGAAAATGGTAAAATGATTGCTTATTTTCCAAGCAATGTAAAACCAGACAGCGACGCTATTTTATCCTATCTGAAATAATTTTACCGGCCAGCCTTTATCAACTATCCATTATCTTCGCTGCATGTTATTCAGCGAAGTCATTGGACAAGAACCATTAAAAAAACAATTGGTTCAAATGGTGCAACACCAAAGGTTAAGTCATGCCTTGTTGTTTGTTGGACCAGAAGGTTCCGGCGCATTGCCTTTGGCCATTGCTTTTGCTCAGTACATTGTAAGCATGCCTAATGCTAAAGGATCCGATGCTGGAGATTTATTTGGTACTGCCACTGCTCCATCAAGCCCAGCGCCCAGCTATGGCCCAGAAGAAATTGCTACACTGCCTGCTTACCATCGGGCCAATAGTTTGATGCATCCCGATTTGCATTTTTCTTTTCCCTCAATTACAGAAAAACCAGGTCAAAAAAATATCTCTGCCAATTTTATAGAAGAATGGAGAGAGTTCATTCACCTTTATCCTTATGGCAATGCTTTTGATTGGCTTCAATTGATCAAAGCAGAAAACAAACAAGGAAATATTAGCGCAGACGAATGCGCTGAAATCATCAAAAAACTTTCTTTTAAAAGTTTTGAAAGTGCCTATAAGGTATTGGTACTTTGGATGCCCGAATATTTAGGTAAAGAAGGTAATAAATTATTAAAACTAATTGAAGAGCCCCCAGACAATACCATTTTTTTATTGGTGGCCGCCAATGAAGAAAATATATTGCCTACTATTTTAAGCAGGTGTCAATACATTAAAGTACCCAGACTTTCCAAAGAGGAAATTGAACAAGCCTTAATTGCTAAAGGAAAAATCGAGCCTGAAAAAGCAGCTCAAATCGCCTTGATGTCGGATGGCAATTACAGAGAAGCTTTACATCTTTTACAACACAGCGATGCTGACTTTTTAAGTCAAATCAGAGAATGGCTCAATGCTATTCTTAAAAATGGCCCCCTGGCTCAAATGAAATGGGTGGAGGAAATGAGTAAAATGGGCAGAGAGCCCCAAAAGCAATTTTTAAAGTACTTTAACCACTTATTGGAACAAAGTATTCGCCTAAAAGTATTGGGCAATGAACTGCCCTTGGACCCTTCTTTAAAGGATTTTGCCTTAAGAATCAATAAAATAGCGGGCGTTGGGCAATTGGAGGCCATTGTACAAGAAATAGACAAAGCCACTTATTATATAGAGCGCAATGCCAATGCTAAAATGCTATTTATGGCCTTGGGCATCAAGTTCTATCACATCATTCAGAACAAAACCTTAATTTTGACAGAAGCATAGGTAGTGAAAGCGCATTGTAGACGATAGAACCCATGCAAGGTATTTTAATCATTAACAGTAGAACTTAGAATATATGGGATGTGGATCATGTGGAACAGGAACACCTAATGGCTGTAAAAGCAATGGTGGTTGTAGTACTGGTGGCTGTAACAGACTCAACGTACACGATTGGCTTCGTGATTTGCCAATTGATGATATTGCTACTCAATGCAAAGTAGTAGAAGTGAGCTTTAAACAAGGAAGCCGAAAAGAATTTTTCAGAAACACTAGTTTACAACATTTTGAGAAAGGCGACTACGTCACTGTAGAAGGCGTCAATGGTTTTGACCTTGGCGAAATTTCCTTAACTGGAGAATTAGTGCGCATACAATTAAAGAAAAGAGGGACAGATGAATTTAGTCCTGAGATGAAAAAAATTCTTAGACCAAGCAACGAGAGAGATTTAGAAACCTACCATATCAGCAAAAGCAGAGAAGCGGCCATGTTGGCCCGAAGTCGTGCCGCTGCCAGAGACCTTAGGTTGGAAATGAAATTAAGTGAGGTTGAATTGCAAGCCGATGGGAAAAAAGGTACTTTCTTTTATACCGCCGATGATCGTATTGACTTTAGAGAATTGATTAGAACTTTTGCTGGTGAGTTTAAAGTGAAAGTAGAAATGCGTCAAATTGGTATCAGACAAGAAGCTGCCAAAGTGGGTGGTATTGGTAGTTGTGGAAGAGAATTGTGTTGCAGTACTTGGTTGCATGATTTTAAAAGTGTCAACACTACGGCTGCTCGTTACCAAAATTTATCTATCAATCAAACCAAATTAAGTGGTCAATGTGGTCGTTTGAAATGTTGCTTGAATTTTGAATTAGATACCTACTTAGATGCTTTGCAAGCTTTCCCGGATTATGCCGATACTTTACAAACAGTAATGGGGACTGCATTTTTAATTAAGAAAGATATTTTCAAAAATTTAATGTGGTATACTTTACCAAATAATACCAAGCATTTTCCTTTGACCATTGATCGTGTGGTAGAAATAAAAAAATTAAACAAACAAGGCATTGCGGTGGAAGAATTGGAAGCAGTAGAAATCACTAGTAAAAATAAAGAAGTAGAGCCAGAATTTGTAGAATTAGTAGGTCAGATAAGTTTACGTTCCTTGGAAAAGAATGATCGACGTAGAAGAGATCAACAAAGAAGTTTCAATGATCGTCGTCCTAACAACGACAGACCAAACAACGATAGGAACCAAGATAGAAACAACAATGGGCCTAGATCTAACAATGGACCAAGACCTAACAACGGTCCTAATAACGGACCTCGTTCTAACAATAACCAAGGACCAAGGCCTAACAATGGTCCAAGACCGAATAATGGCCCAAGCAACAGACCGAGTAATGCACCTAGACCAAATAATAGTCCGACCAATCCTAACTCAGCCAATTAAAGGGAAAATTATTTTTTAGCCTTTTTTAGTTTCACTATTACAATACCGTGTTTGTATTTAGCGCCAAACTTTGCAATGGCTTCCGGTCCTTTGTATACATTCATGGATTCTATCAATGCGGTATTTAATTTTACCACTTTAGCATAAGGCATTTCTACACCATCCACCAAATAGGTAGGCAAGCTTGGATCGCTTTTAACATCGTTGACATGGCTAGGTGCTTGCGCACTAACTAATAAAATTTGAAAGCAGAAGGCCAATAATAAAAATAGTTTTTTCATAGTCAATTTATTTAAACGTATAATTTTTCTAATTCGTTATTCGTAAAATCCATTAATTTTTTTACATAATTAGGAGAGAAATTAAATTCAATGCCTGCTGCTTCATATAATGCTGGCAAGGTTTTGGTACCCCCCAAACTTAAAGCATTCATATAATTTTCTAAAGCAGTGGTTGGATTTTTTTGGTATTGCATCCACATGCCAATGGCCCCTAATTGTGCAATGCCATATTCAATATAATAAAAAGGCACTTCAAATAAATGCAATTGTCTTTGCCATCCAATGGCTCTATATGCATCCAAGCCACTGTAATCAATACTATCGGTAGAAAATTCTTTGACAATTTCATTCCAAGTATGGGTTCTTTGATCAATAGTATGATTGGGATTTTCATAGACCCAATGTTGGAACTTGTCAATGATGGCGATCCAAGGAAATATGGTAATGGTGCGTTCCAATTGATGTTCTTTGGCACGATTTAAATCTTCTTCGTTGTCAAAAAAAGATTGCCAATGATTCATCGTAAATAATTCCATCGACATACTAGCTACTTCTGCTATCTCCATAGGATACTCTTTAAATGCGCTAAGTGCTAAGGGATGCGCTAAGAAGGAATGAATGGCATGGCCGCCTTCATGCACCATGGTAGTCACGTCTCCCATCTGTCCTGCTGCATTCATAAATATAAAAGGTGCCCCCGATTCCGCTAATGGACAATTATAGCCCCCTGGTGCTTTTCCTTTTCTACTTTCTAAATCAAAATGTTTTAAATCATTCATTTTTTTCAAACAAGAAGCAAAAAAAGGATTGAGCTGTTCAAAACATGCGACCGATTTTTCAAACAAATCTTTTCCATCGGTGAAAGGCCTTAAAGGCTTAGTGCCAGCAGGTTCTGCTTCGGTATCCCAAGGTTTTAAAACAGCTAATTCCAATTTCATTTTCTTACGTGCATAAATTTTATCAATGAGTGGAAGGACATGCAATTTAATGGCTTCATGAAATTGAAAACAATCTTCTTTGGTATAATCAAATCTACCTAGTTCTACAAATTTGTAATCTCGATAATTGGCAAAGCCTGCATTCAAGGCCATTTGATTTCTTTTTTGAATCAAACTGCTAAATAAATCATGCATGCTTTCTTTATCTTGCAAACGACGTTCTTGTACTTTACGGTATACTTCCTCTCTTACCAATCTATCTTCATCTTCTAAAAATTTAGCGGCTTGTTGTAAAGTGTATTCTTGTTCTCTAAAATTAATCGTCATTTTTCCTGCAATGGTGCCGTATTGTTGTTGAAGCACACTCAACTCAGCTTGAATGGGAATATTTTCTTCTCTAAATAATTCAATATTTTTCTTTACCGATCTTAAGTAGGTAAAATATAAATCCTGATTTAGTTCTTTGGTAAAAGGGCTATTGATTAATTTTTTATTAAGGGCGTCCGCATACGGCTGCATCTTGGGTTGAATTTCCATACAGAAATAATTAAATGCCTCTTCCAATGATTTATCAGTGGTGTCACAAGTCATTTTTATTTGTCTCCAACAGGCATCTTCGCTGATAAATGCCTCTAATTCACTTAAATCTAATAACCATTTTTCAAGTGCAGAAACATGGTCAAGTGGCCTATCTAACAATTCTTTGAAAAAGGATTCAATACTGGCCCAATCGGTTAAAACATAGTCCTTGGGTAAGTAATGATGAGGCAATTTTTGAATGTCGGCCGTTCTTGGCATAAGATGAAATTTTAAGAGGCAAATTTACTACTTTTACACAGTTCAAAAGCGATTAAAGTGTCCGATACCATTCACTTACTTCCAGACCACATTGCCAACCAAATTGCTGCCGGAGAGGTTATTCAAAGACCTGCCAGTGCCGTCAAGGAATTATTGGAAAATGCAGTAGATGCAGGTGCCACAGAAATACGCTTACTAGTGAATGATTCAGGGAAAGCCTTGGTGCAAGTGATAGACAATGGCAAGGGTATGAGCCCAAAAGATGCCCAAAATGCCTTTGCCCGACATGCCACCAGTAAAATAAGTAGCATTGAAGACTTATTTCAAATCAGGACCATGGGTTTTCGCGGGGAAGCATTGGCTTCGATTGCAGCCGTTGCCCAAGTAAGTTTAAGAACCAGAAGGGAAGCGGATGAATTGGGCACCAGCGTGGAAATCGAAAATAGCAAAGTAACTGAAACAACTGCTATTTCTTGCGCTGTGGGTACCAGCATCAGCATGAAGAATTTATTTTTTAATGTGCCTGCGCGTCGAAATTTTTTAAAAAGTAATAGTGCAGAATTAAAACACATC
>Ga0194037_1001620_pt1 | contig 15992 bp, 8 predicted proteins | sample JunL306m_MetaG_FD_148653 | JGI IMG/M metagenome (GOLD analysis project Ga0194037, IMG submission 148653) | Anoxic zone freshwater microbial communities from boreal shield lake in IISD Experimental Lakes Area, Ontario, Canada - Jun2016-L304-6m | ecosystem: Environmental > Aquatic > Freshwater >...
GCCGTCCTAAGATCCATTATTGATACTACCCGAAAAACAGGTAATAACATCCTTGATGCACTTGTAATTATGATGCTTTTCAGACCTGTGCTGTAACATCTTTTTTCAATACTTCAATCAAAAAGCCTAATTATCCACATTACATTTATCTAGCCTAATACGTCTATTTTGACTTTTAATTTGGCGGATGAATTTTTACTTACTATTTACTAAATAATAATCCTCAGGCGTAATAAATCTCGCTTTTTGTTCTATTAGAAATTGTATGATTTTCTTAAACTGTTCCATCTTTTCTGGAGTATTGTACATGTGTGGATGCCCTTGAAGAACCATTAATGACATGTGTTTAGCGATGGCTTTATTGTAGTTTTCTACAAAGAAATCAAACTCAGGTTTCCCTGTCCCATTCTCCATATTCACCCGATTATTCAGCTTCCTGATTTTACTTTCAGCAGGGGCTTTGGCGCTTACAAACATCAACACATGATAGTTCGGATTCTCTGAAACAACCCTTGCAGTTATACTATCCGAGCTATTACCAGGTGCACCAAAAGCATGCATCTGAATACCGAGTCGTGCATGTACAATAGAATCCCCTTTTTCGAATCTTGCCTTTTGTTCTTGATATGTAAAATCAGGAAACTTTTCATGATAAAGGCCATGATGCCAAATTTCAAAGAGATTTGTTTTGTCCTTTGACTTTGCATTTAAATAACGACGCAAAATATTAGTTGATGAATCAGTTAAATTACCTGCAATTACCCCTATTCCAGCTTTTATATTATTCTCACATAGATAATCTAAAACGAGTGTAGAGGTTTCTAGATGATTCGGAAAATCATCCAATTTCAGGATGATTTTTAATGGGCTTTCCGCCTTTTGCCCGAACATTAGCGTTGATAACATCAATCCCACTAATAGGAACACTATTTTACTTTTCATGTATTTTTTTTAAATATTATCTGAATAAATATAAAGCCAATAGTTTCAAATAAAACTCCTATGACTTCATTATAAAATGACTCATCATTTTGATTCTTTATACCTCTTCAATGCTTCCAAGAAATAATAATCACCATAATTAATAGAGGCATCTATCTCTCCAATCGCCTTCCCTTTAGGCCAATTTCCCACACAATGCTTTAAAACAAAGTTGCAATTGCCACTTGTTGCCAAATATTGAGGTGTGGAGAGTGTCGTCAGTATTTTTTCTGCTTGCTTAAAGTACCTTTTGCTTTTCTCTGTTGCTGTATAGTTTTTCAATTCCAATAAGGCAGAAGCCATCACCGCTGCTGCCGAGGCATCCCGATAAGTATTTGGTATTTTAGGGTCATTAAAATCCCAAAAAGGCACGCCATCCTGTGGATAGTTAGGGTTATTTAAGATGAAATCAGCAATATGATTAGCTTGTTCCAAGTACTTTTCTTCCTTTGTATAACGATACATGACTGTGTAGCCATATAATCCCCATGCCTGTCCCCTTGCCCAAGCTGATTCATCCGCATACCCCTGATAGGTTTGCTTTTTGATGACTGTCCCTGTTAGGCTATCATAATCCACTACATGATAAGAACTATAATTTTTCCTAAAATGATTGTCAAGCGTTTTATCCGCATGTTTGATGGCAATTTGCTTGTAACTATCGTCACCCGTAAATTTACTTGCCTCTAAAAGCAATTCGAGATTCATCATGTTATCGATGATGACAGGATAATTATATCTATTGCCATCCCATGACCTAATTAATCCCACATTTGGATGAAATCTCTTTGCTAATGACTTTGCCGATTGGATGATAATGTTCTTATAAGCAACATTTTTTGTATCCTTATATGCAGCTCCAAAGGGGATATATACCTTAAAGCCGATGTCGTGTGTGGTGGTATTATATTGCTCTTTTTCTATAGTACCACTCCATTTGATGGCTGTCTTTTTATAGAAATCATCTTTTGTCAAATCATATAATAACCATAATGACCCAGAAAAAAAACCACTACACCAATCTTTGCTATCCACAGTAAATAATGTCCCATCGGGTTTGGTACTTCGAGGAATTTTAGTACTGTCTTTGTATTCATTCACTGCATGTCGATATTGTGAGGCCGTAGCTTTAATTACATCTGCGACATTTATTTTCCCTTGTGCATTTGTCTGGAATAATAATCCACAACAAAATACGGTAGCTATCATCACTCCTTTAAAAATCCAATTCATGTTTATAATTATTGTTTTATTTAAAAGATTTCTCTCTTTCTTTTAATATTTGCAATGATTCAGAAATTATCCCTTTTTAAAACTATACACAAACTTCCCCTTTGCTTGTGGTTTTTTAGCAGTAAGCAACACCCTTGTAATGACATGCTTATCCTTTTTGAATGCCACATATTCAGGTTCATCAATCGATGGCTTATCTGAACTCGCAGAAAAGAGTGCATCATCAAAATGCAATTCCAATTTATCCTTTTCACCTTTAAACAGTACCTTTCCTTTTTTTGACAAATCAACATTTGTAGTAGTCATAAAGGACTGTTGTAAAGAAGTTGGTTGCTTGTCCAATACATATTCATCTACCACCAAAATTTCCTCCTTGTCCTTGAGCAAACTATTAGTTCTTTTCCAAGAAATTACGCCCGCCTCTTTCGGATAGGTTGCTGCAATATCCATCGACAGCTTGTCTTCCTTTTCATTGTTCGTGTTTACAACATAGGTAGAAGTGAACTCTTTTCCATCATGTTGTCCAATGCCATTGATAATAGGCAAATTATGATATTGAGACTGCACATTCCACAACTCATACCGATGAGAATTAAAGGTTTTTGCAGTGTAGGTACCCATTCCCACATCAAATATGAAGGGTTGATTGTTTAGATAAATAACAAAATCGCCCACATCATTATGGTTATGACTTTTCCCATTATCACTCGCATGTGTTCCTAAATACAGATTACCCTTGCTTCTTGCTGCCATTACTTGAATATCGCTTATCCAAACATGTTCAGGGTCTTTATATTCGGTAGCCGAGGTGGGTATTTGTTTAATAGTGAGATAGTCTTCTACAGAACGGAACTTTTGGCCAAGTCCTATCGTAACCTTACGGTTGACATTTGAATAAGCCCAAGCCCCAAATTGTTTCATCTGTTCATCATGAACGGTATTGCCCAAACGATAGAGAAAAATACCATTCAAGCCACTTATAGCAGTATGACCATCCCCAATGTTCATAAAATACTGTTCTCCTACATGCATCTTGTAGATATAAGAAGTCATATTCCTAATAAATGGCAAATCAAAAATATTCACTTTGCCACTTGTTCCCATTTGTGCTAATTCCAAACAGTCAAAGGCACTTCCACCTGCGGCAAACCAATAATTAGCCCCTTCATCGCAGCCCCCATCATCGCCGAGTCCATTCAAGTATCTATCTAATCCCATCAATGCCTTATACAGATGTTCACTCCTCTTGTTATTATCTTTTTCAATCAGAAAATTTGCGGCGATATAGTTAGACATTATCCAAGGACACCAATTATTCACTTTCACAACGTCACTTAGATAACCATATTTTTTATCAATATTATCTACTACCGGCTTGAAAAAACGTTGGTTTATTTCCATAATCAACCTTTTTCGTAACAATGGACTTACCGCATCTAACTTGTCTCCAACAAAATAGTTGACCAACCCAAGTGTCGTTGCTGTTTCGGCAGTGAATAAATCAGCATGAGGACTGTCCACATCAGGAATGCCATAAGTGCTTAGAATATGGGCGGGAACACCCCAATAACTTTCCTCACAGATTGACCATAACCCTTCCATAATGGCATCCATAAAACGACCTTTACCTTCCGCACTTTCGGCTAATACCAAATGCAATAAAGTAATACGTTTGATAAATGATTCGCCTTCATATTCTGACCTGTTTCCTTTTGTTTTAAACGCAAGAATAGATTTGAAAGAAACTGAATTAAACTTAAACTTCAAACTACTCTCACCATCAGCGATAATACTTTTCAATACACTATCGGGCACTTGCTTTTTCCAATCCTCAGGAGTTGTAGGAAAAGGTTTAAACTTTTCTATTGGCACTATTGCCTGTTTAATGTCTGCCAACGTGTATTTATTCATCAACAAATTGCGATGAGTCACTTGTGCATTACCTGAACTACAGTACAAGACTGTCAATACAATCATTATTCTTTTCATACTTTTCATCAATTATCTATTTTTATTTTGAAGAATCTCTTTTACACTTTCAGCAACAGTTTTGGCCAATACTGCAACCCCCTGTTCTTTGAAATGGGTTCCATCAGTATATAGATTTTTAAAATCTGGAACACCCATAATTGCCGTAGCAATATCCGATTCCTTGATTTGATTCAATTGCATAATGGAATCGGCTATTTCATTTACCCGTTGCGACTTATTCAAACCCGTTACCTTATCATAATCAGGGGTTGTACGCACCCACATTAGTTTGGCACCTGTTGTCTTCAGTTTATCCACCACTTTTTGCAGATTAGAAGGATAGTCATCAATAGAACGGTTAGAATCGTGGATGCCGAAATTAAATACAATGACATCCCAATGTTTCTTGCCCAACCAAACATCCATGTTTTTTAACCCAGAAGTGGTAGGACCACAATTAGCTGGTGCACGATGAAAATTAACCGCCCCGTTCAACAATTCACGGGCAGTAAGAGTGTAGCTACGGGATATTGAATCGCCAATCAACAGTAATCTTGGAAGATTTGGATTATCTAAAACATATTCCCATCCACTGTAATTGTCATTATTGGGTTTAATCCTTTCCCTTAAATAGCGAGGAAAATAGAATGGTCCCAATTGCTGTTGTAATACCATTTCCCATTCAAACTGTTCTTCTGAAAGTGCCGCAACCAAGCTTTTATAAGTGGCGATTTCCTTGGGAGTCAAATCTTTCCAAATGTCATCTTGTGCTTTCAACTTATCGGGCAACATGATGGTCAGACCTTTCAATTCAATTCCCCTTGTTTGTATTAAGGATGCATCCGAACAAATGGCATCATTATAAGTTAGTTCTGCATCCGTCCAAGGTTTTAGTTTTGTGGAATCCAAACCGATTGATGCCTGCACCTGTCTCTTATCAAAATCAACACCTATCTTAATAAAGTAATTGGTTTTCTTTTTTGCCTTTACCAAAAAGGGCTTCCCTCCCGAATACAATGCAATAGTGCCATCGGGATTTAAGGAAAGAGAAACCACCTTATTTCCATCCCTGCCTTTTAAATTAAACCAACGGGTGGTATCCACTTTTGCCCCAGTATTGATTTGAAAACTAATGGAAAGAAACCCTTCTTTAACGGTCTTATCCAAGAAAACCCTCGCATCTTGTGCTTTGATTCCCATCTCTATACCAAGCAAGCAAAAGAGTAAGAGTATGCAATTTTTCATGTATAAATCTATTATATATTAATGTAAATAACTTTCTTAATGTTGTAAACTTTCGGGAAGTTTTCTCCGAATTTATTTTTAAAGAGACAATTATTTTATAGGATAGCTTAATACCAAGTCCACTATAATTTAATCCAATTCAGATGTAGCAGTTCACCTTCTTTACCTATGAATACAAGGCAAAGATTTACTTTGTAGTTTTTAACGCAAAGTAAAAAAGGGAAGACAGGAGAAACAAAAAGTGCTTTTACTATCCGAAATCCGTGTACTCGGATTATCAACCCTGCTTTTAGGACGACCAACCCCGATACCAATGCTATCAGTCCTGATACTCGGATTACCAACCCTGATATTAGGACGACTAACCCTGCTACCAGAATGACCAATCCTGCTATCAGGGCGTCGCCCCCTGATACTAGTGCTATCTGTACAAGGACTCAGACTCAAAGTCCTGTTATGATTTCAATCAGTCCTAATACTCAGACTATGTGCCCAAGTACTAGTGCTACCTGCCCTGATTCTCGGACTTTTAGTCCGAGAATCATTTCTAATCGTCCTCATATCAGGGTTACTCGCACAAGTAATCGGATTTCGAGGTAAAAAGAACTTACTACTAAAATTGCCCATTATATGCATAAGGTTTCATCGCTAAAATGTACTAATATTCTTAACCGCCCCCTTCTCTAACCTCAAATCCATTGTCCTATTACCATAAACTAACTTAGCAGGATTGCCTAACCTAGAAACTATTTTTGTATGAATTAACTTTCCATCCCTCCATTACAAGTCCAACACAAAACCACCCCTTGCCTGCAATCCATTGATGGAACCCGTTGCCCATCCCCTTGGCAAGGCTGGCAATAGTTCAATTTCAAAGCCTTTCTTCCAATTCCCAATATGACTCTGCAACAACATTTCGGAAACAGCCGCTGTAAAACCAAAGTTTCCATCTATCTGAAAAGGGGGATGTGCAGTTAACAGGTTCTGATAAGTGCCACCACTACTTTTATACACCACCTTCGAATCATTGCATTCCTTTATCAATGTCTTAAAAAATTGATAGGCACTATCCCCATTTTTTAATCTTGCATAACAGGCAATCCGCCAAACAGAACCCCAATCCATTTGGTCCATACCCCGCATCTCTATCGTTTTTTGTGCGGCATCCACCCATTTAGGTGTGGCGTTTTTGGTTATTTGATTGCCAGGATATAAGGCATATAACAAAGAAATATGGCGATGTTCAGGTTCGTTTGGTTCCCAATCTTCCACCCACTCCTGAATATTCTCTTTTTTGCCCACCTTTACAGGTGGCGAAAGTTTAGTAAGTAAAATGGATAGTGTATCCGCAAAAGCCTTGTCTTTTTTTAGGATTTCAGCAACTTCAATCGTGTGACTGAAAAGGTCAAATACTATCTGTTGGTCCATGGTATTCCCTGCACTAAATCGAAATTCCTTTCCATCGGCTATATGAAAATTCTGTTCAGGCGATAAGCCTGGTGCAACCACCAATTTGCCATCTGTATATGGAATCAATAAATCCTGATAAAAATGACAGGCATCTTTCATGATTGGATAAGCCTTCGTACTGAGGTAGTTTATATCTCCAGAAAATAAGAAATGGTCATATAAGTTTTGACATAACCAACCACCAGCCCCCGTCCATAACCACTCCTTCCATAGTCCCGCATCGCCCCAAACATTGGTGCATATATTGACAAAGAACCCTCTTGCATTGAAAAAATCGACAGCACTCTGCTTGCCAGATTTCCTCAAGAAGTCAACATACTCAATAAAAGGGTCGAAACATTCTCCCAAATTAGCGGGACCATCCATCCAATAATTCATCTGCAAATTGATGTCGTTGTGGTAATCGGCATCCCAAGCAGGGTCTCTCAACTCGTTCCATACACCCTGTAAATTTGCAGGCAGACTTCCTGCCCTTGAAGAGGCAATTTTTAGATAACGCCCATAATTAAATAGTAAGACTTCCAAAGTATGGTCAATCGTCTTATCGTTTCCTGAAAGATAGTTCTTGATATAATTTGCTAACAGCGTATCAGTAGGAAGATTGTGCTTATTTGGTTCATACAAATGAAAGTTTACCTTGTTATAAATAGCTTGATAATCGTAAATATGATTACTTTTTAATTGGGAAAATCCTTTATTAGATGCTGCATCAATGACTTTATTTACCCAATCCTCAGGAATTAGTTGATTCTTATAAGATGGAAAATTCATAGAATAATTTGTCTTTGCCGATAAGATTATCACTACTGAATTGGCATTATTAACCATCAAAGAAGTATCTGTTGACGAAACAGTTCCCCCTTCAGGAATCACTTTTACTGATGAATAATAATCAATGCCACTTTCGGGCATCTTACCGCTAATACTCATCTCCTTGTTTTCCAATATCTTAACCTGCCCCCCTTCCATGGATGCCTTATTTACCACATTCATTTGGATACTTGCCCTTTTATTAGCTGTAATCCGCATCACAATCACTTTGTCGGGATAATTGGCAAAATACTCCCGACGATAAACGATGCCACTTGCCTTGTAACTTACCGATACTATTGCGGTTTTCAAATCCAAACTACGTTTGTACTCAGTAATTTTTCCTCGATTATTAAATTCAAGAAATACATCTCCAAAGGGTTGATAAGAACCAAAGGTTTTCCTACTTGAAGAGGTTACAGATTTCTTAATCAGGTCATCCGCCTCTTGCAATTTCCCTGCTGCCAAAAGCGTTCTTATTTCAGTCATCTCGGGAATAGGTTTCGAACTATTGGGTTCGGCAGGTTTTCCACTCCAAAGAGACTTCTCATTAAATTGTATGCGTTCATTATTGATACCCCCAAATATCATGGCACCCATCATGCCATTACCAATTGGCAATGCCTGCATCATCCAATTTTCTGCAGGTTGATGGTACCATAATTGGTTGGTAATATCATTAATTGTATTTGTGATTTTATTATTTATGGGTTGTGTAGATTGTGCAACTGCAAGATTCAGCATTAATACACAAATAGAAATCCCAAACAAAAAATGAAATTGCCTCGACATAAAGAGCATGTTTATTTATAAAAACGGGTTTTGAATGAATGGTATTGATACACAAATAAAGAGGATTGGGCATCAAGGAATTAAGAGCTGAATAATGAAAATAAGGCTTTCTTTATTGGTATTTTCGTATTACTAATCATTGAAAATGCCATAATTCCAATGAAAGTTGTTAATTAAAATCAGGATACAAACCCACTTCCTCTCCAAATTGTAACTTCACTGGACCAACCAATCCTGCGGGTTGCAATGGACTATCCTTTTTGTAATAATAAAAGGTAGTAAACGTCTTTCTACCTTGCGAAGGACGTGATTGGTTCTTGATAAACCAATCTGGATAAGCCTTTAATGGGCTCCCAAAAGTATCTCCCATCATAGAACGTTCTTTTCCTAAGACAAAATCTATTGGTTCTTGCTCGTCTCCAATCAGTCTGTTTGCCCAATTATTTGTAACGGCTATTTCCAATAAATTCTCTCCAACTTTAAGAACATCTGTAATATCTTTTTTATAAGGGGGATACCAAAGCACGCCAAGGTCTTTTTGATTTACAGTCAATTGTACAATATCATTCACCGTACCCAAATCAAGCAGTATTCTTTTGCCTTTAGACAATTCTTCGGCATTAATAGTTATTGTTTTAGAATAATGGGCGGTACCCGCAAAGTATTTCACATCGGGATTGTTGCATTTACTAAAATCAATTAACGCTGGAAAATCCAACTCGAACTTTTTGTTCAATTTGGGGTTGAATGCCACATGCCAACTGCCCGTTATATCCTTTGTTGGTGCAGGATTAACGTCTATTTTATGCTCTTTCCCATTAGAAAGAGAGACAGTTGCTTTTACATCTTTGTATGCAATAAGCGAAGGACTATGATTATTAAAGGCGAGTTCACAATCGGCACTTGTAGTATTACAAGCTATAGAAGTAGCGTGAATAGTTGGGATAATAGGCTTCCTAAACACGATAAATGCTGTTTGAATCCCTTTTAAGAATAGTTGTACTTGCGTTCTACCACCTTCTTCTTTCCAAACGGGGGCAAGTGTAAAACTCCCATCTTCTGCCAGCCAAATTTCCGGTTGCAACCCTGTTACCCTAAATGACAGTGTTACATTTTCTGGTTTGGTATCTATATTGGCTATGTAGAAAACATGTTTATTCCCTTTTTGGCGATGCACATATTTAATGTGGTTAGCCGCCTCTGCCTTCTCAATGATACAATCTGCGGTTATCTTACATTTTTCTATCGCATGTTGAATTGTGTTTGTTACCCAACCCATGCCATAATTATGGTCAATGCCATTGCCCCAAACTTCGGCTGCCATAGCTTTTATTTTACTATCCGCAATGGGATAATCTTGTAAACTTGGTGATGCTTTAGGTATAGGTGATACCAAATAAGCACCTTCAACTACCAGCTTTTGTATTTTTTCAACAACTGCAGGAAGAAGGGTATCTCCTTTTGGAAACTCAATAAAGGCATACTTTCTCCCTGAAGGCAATACAATTTGATGGTTTTCTACTTTAATATTCTCCTGCAGAAAATCATGGGTGGCAATAACATCACTAAAGCCATCCTGCTTATCGATGCAGAGATAATCGGCAACCTGTTCACCATATTGCAACATCGTTTGAGCACGGGCTAAGTAACTGAAATAGGCCTTCCCCGGTTCAAACCAAGTTTGGTGTCTTCCAAAATGCGTACCCCAGAAAAACATCTCCATCCCAGGTTGATATTTATCATCAAATGGTTGATGCACCCAATGATGTAGCATCAATCTATTTACGCCTGATGCAAATGCACCATCGGAAATTGGTTTCAAAAAGGCAGGGTCTTCTGTATATTTACTATCATTTGGCCAACCCGTAAAAGATTCTGCTGCAACCAACGTTTTACCCGCAGCCCTTGCAGCAGCAGGCACGAGACTGTTTATATTTCCCTTATATAATTTACTGGAAAATGGACCGCTCGCCCAAAAAGTAGCTACGGGTATATCTGCCAATGCATCACCCTCTACAATATCGAATGGCCCTGCATAAGGTTCCCAATGCAACTTCAGGTTGTTTTCATGACAAATCTTTTTACCAATTGTCCATCCATTATCAAAATACAAACGATTGATGACATCTGCATAATCCCATTCAAAACGTTTGGTTTCTTCTTCCGAATTAATGACTCTTCTTAATGACTTTTCTTTTGAATTTGTAATCGGCTTCCCAAAGCAAACTAACCACGGTATTGGGTCATATCCCTTTCTTTTAATAAATTCTTCCCTGAAATTAGCCGTCCAGTTTTGATAACCTGCCTCATAACTATCAATAAACAAATGGGTAAAACTCTTGCCAACATACTCGCCAAGGTGTTTTTTGATAGAATCTATCACCATATTCCAGTGGTATTCATTCTGTTCCTTACTCATTTTATCTACCTCAAAGGCTTTCCCAATCAATTCGTCTGGAATAGGTTCGGGTGACATCATTGTTGGGCTGTTGCCAAACCTATAAACCTTCCATTTTCCTTTGGGTGCATCCCATTTTAGGCTGCCATCATTCCTGGCAATTTGAGTCAGGTTTATGACGTCTTTCAAACCAAAACTATCTAAGTCAGGCACTGCTAACATTGCAAAATCCTTAAAATAAGTGGCTTTTCTTTTAGTGCTTCCATATCCTTCTTCAAAGGGCAGTTCAGGCTTAGGGATGTTCAACGAAACAGTTTGACCTCCGGCTACATCCACGCTGTTCCACACCACTTTTTGCATCCCTTGTTCCTGTTTTATCCATGGGCCACCTGTTTCAGAATAACCAACAGAATTGTGCAAGCCTAATTCAAGCCCCAATCGTTTTGCCTCTGATGCTGCAAAACGCAATGCCTCCCAATAAGCAGGGCTACGATAAGTTTGTTCTGGCCAAGGTTGATTTTCGAGTGGTGGTGCTGATGAAGACAGATTGTAGATGGTTGCCCCACCGATACCCTCTTCCTTCATTGCCTCTAAGTCTTTGGTAATGCCACTCTTAGAAAAATTGCTCCCCATCCAATGCCAATACACATAAGGCTTTGCAGTAGCGGTTGGATTTTTGAAGTCTTTCTCCAACTTATCATTTAGTATTAATGTTTTAGTTTGTGAGAAGAGTAATAAAGGCAACATGGACAGTATTAAGCAGTATGTAAACAGCTTTGGTTTCATCATATTTAATCTTTTTAGTTCAAGAAGGCTTCGCTTTGAGCAAACCCTTCCTGTAGTATTCATTATTTCGCTTAACAAAACGGAATTAAATCAATATGATTAAATTGCAAGCAATATTTATTAGATTCAACTTATCTGCTTTCCTTCTCCAATTCCACCAAATACACATCGTTCTCTCTCATTGGCAAAGTATAATTGAAGAACTTATCCCCTTTTACCTCCACCTGTTTCGCAATTTCTGGATTACCTGCATTAGCCTCTTTTATTGTTTTGACCTGCACTCTTGTCAATTGATTCGGCAATCCAATTTGAAGATAAGTGGCGAATGCATCGTTGCTTTTATAGCCCACCTTCGTAATCTTTAGGTTATATTTCCCTTTTGGAACATTGGTCAATTTCAATTGAACATTTCCTTTATCCTTCGATGGCAAATCGCGTTTGTAATAAACTTGGTCAGGAACACTATCTCCAGGTTGTGTGATGGTAAAATCCCACAACAATGCTTGGATATTTCCATTGTCGCTTTTGCATACCCACGATGCTGAATCGGTATTTTCCACCTCAGTATTACCCAGTTTATTTAGAAACTGATAGGTATAGTAGGCAGGTTTCTTGATGGATTGATAGTTCAATAAACCAAATCCTCCATGAAAAGGGGTAGCCCTAATTCCCAATTCCTCAAAGATATCCGTGAACACCCAATACGACATCGAATTGGCGGTGTGTTCAGTACCCTTTATCTTATCCAAAATAAATGCTGCCGAATGGTAGGCATCATGAATGCGGTCAGTCGGCGTGTAGGAGGCACTCCACTCTGTAAAATGTAATTCGAGATTCGGCTTCGACGAACTTTGAATTTGATGACGAACATTAATAACTCCATCAGTAATAGCCTTTCTGTTAGGGCTAAATATTGTACCTGTTTTGCCTGTCTCATCCAAGAAACCTTTCGTTACTGCATACTGATGGGTGGAAATAAAATCGATTGGACAATTATTCTTGTCACAATAATCAATCAATTCCTTAATCCATCCTGTACCTGCAGATGCAGGACCGCCTACCCTGTAATCTGCAGACACACTTTTTACAGCCCGTGCGCTTGCATCGTAAAGCTTAAAATACTCTTGAATATCACTCGACCAAAACCCTTTATGGTTTGGCTCATTCCATACTTCAAAATACCAAGTCTTCACTTCTTCCTTTCCATATCTTTCGGTAAAATGTTCCGTTAATGCCTTTATCAATGCACCCCATTTAGGATAAGATTTAGGAGGTGTCATATTGGCTTTCCACCAAAAACCTGTTTTCTCGCCACTTGCCAATGCACTTGGCATAAATGCAAGTTCTACAAAAGGTTTGATATTGATGCTCAACAGAAAGTCATATAAATGGTCAATATATTGCCAATTGTAGGTAGGGTTTCCTTTCGAGTCTTCAAAATAAACGCCCATATCGTCGTGCAATAGTCCATGCATGCGGATGTATTCAAAGCCACAATCCTTTTTAACCTGTCTCAATTGTTCCTGCCAATCAGCACGCAACCCTTCATTTGCCCTTCCTGCACCCACACATTTTTGCCATACCCTACTTGTTTTCCCCTTTTCTTGGCTCATATCTACTGAAATGATTCGCTGAATTGGAACTGCTTCTTGAGAAAACACTTGCTTGTACAATCCAAGATTTGTAACCACTAAAAACGCTAACAATACTTTTTTCATTCTTTATCTAAATATTCAAGTCCACAAAAAAATCTATTCCTTACTCTTTTACCAATTCCACCAAATACACATCGTTCTCCCTCATTGGCAATGTGTAATTGAATTGCCTATCCCCTTTTACTTCCATTTGTTTAGTAATCTCTGGATTGCCAGCATTTGCTTCCTTAATTATCATTTCCTGTTTCTTCGTCAATTGATTAGGTGACCCTAATTTGAAATAGGTGGCGAATGCATCATTGCTTTTATAGCCCACTTTGGTAACCTTCAAGGAATATTTTCCTTTTGAGACATTAGTCAATTTCAATTGAACATTTCCCTTATCCTTTGCAGGCAAATCACGTCTATAATACACGTCATTATTAACAGAGTCACCCTTATTTAATACCGTAAAATTCCAAAACAATACTTGAATATCCCCTTTGTTATCTATAGTTACCCACGAGGCAGTATCCTTGTTGATGAGTTCAGTTTCTCCCAATCGATTCAAAAAGTTAAAGGCATAAAAGGAAGGTTTCTTGATGGATTGATAATTGAGCATTCCAAAACCACCATGAAAAGGGGTTTTACGGGGTCCGCCTTCCTCAAAGATGTCGGTAAAAGTCCAATAGGACATTGAATTGGCAAATCCTTCCGTACCCTTAATCTTATCCAAAATGAATGGGGCAGATTGATAGGAATCGTGTACATTATCAACACCCGAAGGGGATGTACTCCACTCGGTAAAGTGTAGTTCCAAATTCTTCAAAGGCGAATTATCAATTCTTTTTCTTGATGAAATAACATCAGAGGTCACTGCCTTTAAATCGCTTGACAATATTTTGCCTGCTTTGCCATTTACATCAATAAATCCTTTTTTAACCCCATAAGAATGTGTAGATATGAAATCGATAGGAGAATTGTTTTTGTAACAATAATCAATCAATTCCTTAGTCCAAGCACTCCCTGCCGATGCAGGACCGCCAACACGGTAATCTGCAGAAACACTCTTCACTGCTTTAGCTGTATAGTCGTATAGTTTAAAATATTCCTCCATCGTAGAGGTATAGAAATAGCTCAGATTTGGTTCGTTCCATACTTCAAAATACCAAGTCTTCACCTCTTCCTTTCCATACCGTTCCGTAAAATGCTGTGTAAGTGAAGCAATCAAACCTACCCACTTATCGTAAGATTTAGGCGGCGTAACATTTCCTTGCCACCAAAAGCAAGTCTTATCGCCACTTGCCAATGCCTTTGGCATGAAAGAAAGTTCGACAAAGGGTTTAACGTCAATGCTCAACAGAAAATCATATAGTTGGTCAATGTATTGCCAATTATAGATAGGATTACCCTTAGAGTCTTCAAAATAAACGCCCATATCGTCGTGCAATAGTCCATGCATACGGATGTATTCAAAGCCACAATCCTTTTTCACCTGCTTCAATTGTTCCTGCCAATCAGCACGCAACCCCTCATTTGCCCTTCCTGCACCCACACATTTACGCCACATCTTACTTGTCTTTCCCTTTTCTTGGGACATATCCACCGAAATAATACGTTGAACAGGTTGTGTTTCTTGTGAATAAACCTGCTTGAAAAATCCAAAGCTTGTTACTGTAAGGATTAGAAGTACTGATAATACTTTTTTCATTTACTTTTATTTAATTGTTGTTTTAGCACATCGAAAAAGCAATTCGAATTTCCTACTTTGCTATTAATAATGTGGTCTATTTTAAAAGTCATTGATTTAGATTGTTAAAAAAACTTTACTTCATTTTTGTCTGATGCAATTTTTTAAAAAACTATTCCTTTATTCATCATAGAACAACTGCATGTCTTTTATTTGCGGTTCTATTTCGGAATCAAGAATATTTAGTCTGAAAAGTTGAGCAAAAATTGGTTTAAAGTTTGTTTGAAAAGCCTCCCCAATATTATTGCCATTCATTATTGTTATCCAATCGTCCCCTTTTTTATATTCCAGTTTAAAGTGTCTAATTTTTTTTCCTGTATTATCTACCTTCTCACTAATTGCAATTGAACCAATGCTTATAGGATGTTCCAAATCAATCATTAACCATCCCGACTTTTGGTCTTTTGCAGCCTTCCATGAAGTTTTAGAAGAAGAATCGAAAGCATAAATAGCCTTGTATTTATTACTTTCTGTTGATGATGCTGTGGCTTTTTTTCCAATGGAAGGAATAGGATTTTCGATACTTGATTTGATTTCACCCTTAATTTTCAATACAATAACAGTAATGGTAGTATCAGGACAATATTTTGGCAAACTCAATGTGGTATATAGTCCTTGCTGATTGTATTTGACAATCTTATTTTTATCAGCCAATAAATAAGCCTTCTCAATAGTGCTATTAATGGGTATCTTAATGCTTCCATCAGCAGGCCAATGATGAATATGTAGATATAACTTATCTTCTTTCTGTGTACAGCGACCCCATGGCAAATAAGCAAACGGTGATGCCTTTGTTTTATAGATTGCCTCCCCATTTACCTGTAGCCATTTACCTACTTCTTTCAAAATGTTAGCAGAAGGTTCGGGAATAACTCCCTCTGCATCAGGACCGACGTTTAATAAATAATTGCCTCCTTTACTT
>Ga0194037_1001621_pt1 | contig 15981 bp, 15 predicted proteins | sample JunL306m_MetaG_FD_148653 | JGI IMG/M metagenome (GOLD analysis project Ga0194037, IMG submission 148653) | Anoxic zone freshwater microbial communities from boreal shield lake in IISD Experimental Lakes Area, Ontario, Canada - Jun2016-L304-6m | ecosystem: Environmental > Aquatic > Freshwater >...
CTGATAAAATAACTTTCTTCATCCCGCAAAAATAGCAGAAAAAAAGGGTAGATACCTTTAAAAAAGGTTAAAAATTAGTACTTTTGCCGCCTACATCGAAAGATGCGGGCCTATAGCTCAGTTGGTTAGAGCACCTGACTCATAATCAGGGGGTCCCAGGATCATGCCCTGGTGGGCCCACAGCCGAAAGGCAACATTATCAAGGGTTTATGCTGTCAAATGCATAGACCCTTTTTTATTGGGGTAAGTTCTGGCCAAGTTTGGGCCAGGTTTTGTGTTTTTAGAGGGAAAACAGGGGTGAACAAATGTGAAGGATAAATTTATATTAGGTTTTTGTGAAATTTCTTAAGCAAGAAAAGATAAAGATTTTAGACAAAAAATGATTCAAATATATTAAGAAATTGTTACCATTTAATTTCTTAATATTTGCAATTTTAAAAACTTTTTATATTTAAAAATGCATATACATCCACCACACAAATCTGGATCAAATTTTAAAGAACATTTTATTCATTTTTTGATGTTGTTTTTGGCAGTTCTACTTGGGGCTCTTGCAGAAAATTATAGAGAAAATTATATTGAAAAGAATAAAGAACGTGAATATTTATCATCATTAATGTATGATTTAAGTCAAGATACTTTAAGATTAAATAGTTGCATTAACTCACGCATTGAGAAAAATAAAAATGCAACAAAACTAATTTCTCTTTTAAGCCAGCCTATTATTACTAACACAAAAGACATATATTACTTAATTAGACTTATGACAAGAGTTGAAGCATTTGAAGGAGTCGATGGCACTTTTCAACAATTACAATCTGGAGGCTTTAGAGTTATTGAAAGTAAAGAAATAATAAAGGAAATTAATGAATACCTCCATATTAGGAAGAATGTCTATAATTTTAATTCTATAGAAGAAAATATATTACTACAATTAAGAAATTCAACATCTCAAGTTGTCAAAGCAGAAATATTTAGCCAAATGCTAAATCCAGAAACTAATAAAAATTACAAATATTTTATTAAACCATTAGAAAAAGAGGAAAATTTATTTTCTACCGAAAAATCTAATATTAATACTTTAGTATACTGGATATCAAGTGATAATGGAAATCAGAACATTAATAAAAATCAAATGGAGCTATTAAAAAATAAAGGAAAAGAACTAATAAAATTGATTGAATCTGAAATACATTAGTTGTATGCTTAAAAATAGACCCAAATCACATATAGTTTTAATCATAATTTTTCTTACAATAATTATTATTGGTGGATTTTTCACATTTAAAATCTCCAAAAATATTATAGAAATTGCTTCTACAGTTTCTAAAAATATGAAAAATACAATGGATCCAAAAGCACCAGATCCAGGTAAAACACAGTCTGAAACATTGATTATTCCAAATGGTTCAAGAAAGGTTTATATTGGTACTTATCTTGAAAGAGTTGAGGATCTAAATGTTAAAGAATCAAGCTGGAGTTATGAATTTTATTTGTGGTTTAAATGGAAATCAAATGAAATTGATTTTTTAGGGAAAAAAGATCAAACTCATAAAAACGAATTGCCTTTTTCTATAATAAATGGTGATATTATTAAATGTGATCTAGTCAACCAGTATAGTGATACAGTGAATAAAGTTGAATATATTCAATATTTTGTTAAAGCAAAAAATACACAATTTTTTGACGTTTCACTCTATCCAATTGACAAGCATGATTTAATTATTCCAATTGAACACAAATGGTTAAATAGAGATCAATTATATTTTTCACCTGATACAATTGACTCTAAAGTAAGTTCTAGGGTAATGGTAAATGGATACGAAAAAAGTAACAATATAAAAGTAATAGAAAAGTCTCACGCTTATAAATCAGCTAGAGGGAATCCAAAATTTTCATCCGGCTATAAAGTTGATTTTTCTCAATATAGAATGGCACTTAGAATATTTAAAGGAGGTTTTTCAGTTATTTTAAAATTATTTTTAATATTATACATAGCAGTTTTAGTTACATTTATTGCTCCATTTTCAAATGATCCTAGTAGATATACCACTGGGGCATTATTTACGACAGCAGGTGCAAATTATATTTTAGCTTCAAAACTTCCTGCTACTAACATTTATTCATTAGCAGAAATTATTAATACTTTTTGTGTTGTTATCATTATTATTATGATGGGATTATTGGCTGTACTCCCTTCAGTAATTTTTAAAGATGGGATAATTGATGCCTTTGAAAAAAGAATGAATAGATTGATTAATATAACTATGTTTTCATTTTTTCTTCTAGTAAATACTCTTTTAATATACTTTGCAATTATTTATTCGTAAACTTTACAATTATGGAAGAAAATATTGTTTCTTTAAACTATACTGAAATCTTTATTTCAATATGGATTATTTTATCTTTATTTGTTGGGATGATCGGCTATAAAAATAAAATTGGATTCTCTTTAGCATTGGTTTGGTCAATTGTGTTTTCTCCAATTATTGGATTGCTAATTGTACTTAGGTATGAACGAGTGAAAAAAATATTTGAGAGAAAAAGTGATGTTTAATGATATGGGCCAGGTTTTCACCAAAAACGGGTTAAACCAGGTAAAATATTAGAAATATAAATCTATTTCAATCTTGTATCCAATTGATTATCAATAAAATAAAAGGTATGGAATACCACTAGGAACCCTCATAATCAGGGGGTCCCAGGATCATGCCCTGGTGGGCCCACAGCATAAGAAACTGTATTTGAAGGGTTTATGAAGTCATTTTCATAGACCCTTTTTATTTGGGGTAATTCCTGAACACCATCTGCACCAAAATTTGCACCACAACTTATATAATAAGGGTGAATTTGAGGGCAGGGAATGGAATTGAAAACATTAGCTTATTTTCAACTATAATATTTAAATATGAAATGTATTCCATTTTTATTCTTATGCATTATCTCTTTAGTTAGTAATGCACAGGTCTCTAAAAGAGTAAACTTTACTCCAACAAATTATTATTCATTTTTTTCTGCAGATACCAAACCGGTTTTAAATATTTTACCTGGAGATACCATTTATACTAGCTCTGTTGATTGTGATGGCTTTGATAAAAAAGGAATCAAACGTTCAATTGGTAAAGCTGAAAATCCTTTAACAGGGCCTTTCTTTGTGGAAGGTGCCGAAGCAGGAGATGTTATACAAGTAACTTTTACCGATATGAAATTTAGCAGAAATACAGCTTTGTGTTTGCCCTATTTTCATGAACGTAGTATGCCATCTATTGTAACTGATAGGGTTAAAAATAATCTTAAGCCCATTGTTTGGAATTTAGATATAAAGAAAAATAAAGCGAAGCTTCAAATACCCACAGAACATTTAAAAAACTTTGAGGTTGCTATTAGTCCTTTTCTTGGATGCGTTGGTTTAGCTGCTCCGAATGGACAAGAGGTGGGGACAGGCGATTCTGGACCATTTGGTGGCAATATGGATTTTAATCGTGTCGCTAAAAATGCTTCAGTTTACTTGCCAGTATTTAATAAAGGTGGTCTCTTATATTTAGGAGATGGCCATGCGATACAAGGTGATGGAGAAATAAACTGGATGGCCTTAGAAACTTCACTAGATTACGCATTCACTGTTAAACTTATTAAAAGTGCTACTAAACAAATAGCTTATCCAAGAGTAGAAGATGCAACCTATATTATGTCAGTGGGTATGAATGGTACACTTGACAACTCTTTGAAAATAGCAACTAAGGGAATCTTAGATTGGTTGCAAGAAGATTATAATTTAACTCTTGAAGAAGCAACACAAGTAATGGGATCTTCTTTAGAATATAAAATTGCAGAAATTGTGGACCCTCAAGTTGAAGTAGTTGCAATGATTAAAAAAACGGTGTTAAAAAATATTTCAAAACGTATAAAATAATTGTCAAAATAAATAATAAAAAATGAATAAACTTATCCTAAAGAGCATAGTAATCATAATGCTATTGCCAATGTCACTAATGGCCCAAACTAAACAGAGCGAACTAGTAAAAAATTTAGGCAAAAATGCTGCTGTTGGAAAATATATTAACACTAGAGGAATTAAAATGTACTATGAAATATATGGGAAGGGCGAACCATTACTTCTAATACATGGCAATGGAGGCTCTATCAAAAGCTTTAAAGATCAGATTGATTTTTTTGCAAAAAAATATAAAGTAATTGGAGTGGATAGTAGAGCACAAGGAAAATCTGTGGATACAAGTAGCATTTTAAACTATGAAATGATGGCTGATGATTTAAATGCTGTTTTAGATTCATTGAAGATAGATTCCGCTAATGTAATTGGATGGAGTGATGGAGGAATAAATGGACTGTTACTAGCTATAAGACACCCCCAAAAAGTAAAAAAATTAGTTGCCACTGGCGCAAACTTAGTACCAGACACTTCTGTATTTAGTACCTATTGTAATAATATGAATGCATCGGATTTAAAAAGATATCGATCAGCAAAACAAGATGCAAATACAAGAAATTCTATTAAGCTAGTACAAATGATGCTAGATGAACCCAATATACCATTAACCGACTTACATAAAATTAAATGTCCTGTGCTAGTGGTAGGAGGAGACAATGATTTAATTAAAGCATCTCATACATTACAAATTTTTGAAAATATTCCTCAAGCTTATTTATGGATATTGCCTTTTACTGGACATGCTACACTTCAAAGAGATAAGGTTGGATTTAATAATAAAGTTTTTCAATTTTTTAAAACTCCATTTCATACCGTACCAGGAGACGACTGGGATAAATAGGTTTTTTTATTCTTATATTCTATTGATTATCAGACAAGAATATAAATGGCTGTGTTTTTAAAAGTATTATTAATATATTTAAGTATACCAAAACAAACAAAATGAAAAAAATTCTATTCAGTACTGTCATTGCAATGACAGTATTTGCAGCTTGCAAAGATGCTAATCAAACTTCTTACCCAGCTAATACTGGTTACACTTTAGACAAATCGGCAAATATTGATTATGCAAAACAAACATTAATCAATTGCTCTAAGGGTGATTTAGATACTTACAAAGGATTGTATGCTGATACTGCGTATTTCTGGGATAATGCTACCAAAGAAACTGTGCAAGAAAACGTAGATATTTTTAAAGCAATACAAGCAAAAGGAATTTCTATTAAATTAGATACTTTTTATAATGCATTTGAAACAGTTAACACAGTACCAGATCCAGAAACTGGTGCAGTAAACTATACACATATTTATTGCTCATTAACTTTTAGCAAAGGTGATAAAAAAGTAGTCATCCCTTTTTACCAAGCGAACGCTTTAAAGGGTGGTAAAATTATTAGAGAGTGGGATTATTATGATGCTACTGGTCTTAATGAATTAATGAAATAATACAATATTTCTATTTTATCAAGGGCCTACGAAATATTATCGTAGGCCCTTTTTTATTACTTAATTTTTTATTAATTTTAATATTTCAAAGCAAAATTCAAACCATGAAAACAACAAAAATTATTTACTGGATAAGCACAGGTATTATTTGTTTATTCTCATTAGGTGCCATACAAATGAACTCTCAAATGGCTATTGACGGCGCTAATCATTTACTTATACCTCGTTACTTAGGTATTGAAGTGAGCATTGGTCAGTTAATAGGTTGCGTTCTTTTAATTGTACCTGCTATACCCGCTCGTTTTAAAGAATGGGCCTATGTTGGTTATGGTATTATGTATATTACTGCCTTAAATGCACATTTGGCAGTAGGTGATGCCTTTATACCTTTTGGTATTATGGCTGTTATTTTCTTTGCATTACTACTTACCTCTTATATTAGTTTTCACAAACTACAGGAAGCGAAGAAATAGTATTACCGCCCCTGTAATAAGTAAAATACAGAAGCGTTTTAATTGTCATAATTCATTAACTTGAATGGGCATTTAAAACGCTTTTTTATGAAAAAAATAATCTGGTTATTCTTCTTTTTTCCTTTTATAGTTTCGGCACAAAAGCCAGTTATTAAAATAAAATCGGGTGCCATTAGCGGTATTGAAAAAAATGGACTCATTGTTTTTAAAGGTATTCCCTTTGCAGCACCACCCGTTGGTGGTTTGCGTTGGAAAGCACCACAACCAGTAACACCTTGGAAAGACATTAAAGAGTGTACCGCCTTTGGCCCTAGTCCTTTTCAAGCTAGCCCAGTGCCTTTTATGTGCTGGTCAGCAGAATATTTAATTCCTAAAGAACCCATTAATGAGGACTGCTTATATTTAAATGTTTGGGCACCTAAAAAAACAGCGCAGAAAAAAGCAGTACTTGTTTATATATATGGAGGTGGTTTTAGAAGCGGTGGTGCTGGTTGCGATATTTATGATGGTGCGGCCGTTGCCAATAAAAATGTTGTATTTGTAAGTATTAATTATAGAGTGGGTGTATTTGGTTTTTTAGCACATCCTGAATTAAGTAAGGAAGCCCCTTATCACAGTTCTGGTAATTATGGTTTATTAGATATGGTTGCTGCTTTACAATGGGTGCATGATAATATCTCTGCATTTGGTGGAGACCCAAGCAGGGTAACCATTGCAGGACAATCGGCTGGCGCTTTCGCCGTAAATTTTTTATGCGCTTCTCCATTAACCAAGGGTTTAATACATGGTGCTATTGCTGAAAGTGGTGGAAGTATTCTACCAAGTAGTATTAGACCCAATATTCAATTGAAGCAAGCTGAACAGCAAGGTGTTGAATTTGCAAAAACTTTAGGTGCAAGTTCTATTCAAGCATTAAGAAATAAAAGCTCTCAAGAAATATTAGCAGCAAATGGAGGATTAAGCGCCCCTTTTGAAGATGGTTATTTTTTACCAAAATCTATTTTTTCAATTTATGATAAAAATGAGCAGAACGATGTTCCTTTATTATTAGGTTGGAATGAAGATGATAAAATTATGGGGAAGCCTGCTACTGCAAAAGATTATGTAGAATCGATTAAAAAACAATTTGGTAAAAATGCTGATGCAGTATTAGCGCTATACCCTGGCAATACAGACGAGGAGGCCGCAAAATCACAAGGCGATTTAAGTAGAGACCAAACATTTGGTGTGCAAGGTTTTGCTTGGGCGAATATTCAAACAGCTAAAGGAAAGTCTCCGGTGTATGTATATAATTTTAATAGAAAATTACCTGCAAGTAGCCCAGAGACCAACTTTGGAGCCTTTCATACAGGTGAAGTAGTTTACGCTTATGATAATTTATTTACTGTGAATAGACCATGGGAAAAAGCCGATCACGACCTTGCTAAAAGTATGTCTACCTATTGGACTAATTTTGTAAAAACAGGAAACCCCAATAATAGTAGTTTAGTAAAATGGCCTACTTATAATAAAACTAGTATGCAAGTATTACAATTAGATAAAAAAATTGAAACTATTAAACTACCTACAGAGAAAAAATTAGAACTGCTTTCTAGTTTGTATTAACAGGCCCATAATTTAAAAACTAAAACGATCTAATAGCGCGGATAAATGCCGAATTATAATACTTCGCTCCAAAACTACCAGAGCTGTGTAATTATAAGCCCAGGCCTGAGTAATTTTGTACAATTTCGGTAAATGCACAGAAAGTTTATAGGACTTCCTATAAATCCGAGGCGGATAAAATAATCTTTGATACGGATTATAAGTCGGAAGCAGACATTATTATTTACGAAACAAAGTACAAGAGAGAAGCAAAACCTTATTTGGGAATTTGGTTCTGGACCACCTATAAAAGTGAAGCCGATTGGCAGGCATATTTTACAAAATACAAATCAGAGGCCAACTTAAAAATTTATATTACTAAGTACAAAAGCGAAGCTGGGATGAAATAACATTTTTTAAAATTAATTTTTTAAGCCTGTTTTTTGGGGACTTAAAAAATTAGGTGATAAGTACCTTCACTTTAAAATTAGAGGTCAAATTTGAGTCTAAAAAATCTATACAAATTGATTTTGATCTTCCAGTAACAAGCAGTTTTTGTCTTGTGTACACCAATTTTCGGGGTCTATTGTTTTAGAAAATAATTATTTACAGAGCTCAACTGCAACCCCGTTTTACTACCCAAATGGGTAATTTGTTTTGATGTGGTGCTGTTTTAAGTAAAAAATAACTACCCCAAGCGCAATCATGATGATGTAACTAAGTGGGTTAGCAAAGTTTAAAGTCCAACCAAACAACTTTAATCTTTTGGAAATTACAAGCCTCTTATCTTCTTTATTAAAATAGAATATGCCGAGTTTCCAGTTCTTCGGATCATCATGCCATTTATTCTTTAGTTCTTGACTATACATATTTTATTGTTTTACTTATTTACTTACCATTGTATTTATCCCTTAGAAATTTATCAATCTCCTTTAATCCAGTATTAAAGTCACTTATAGGATTCCTGTATTCTTCAATTAAAGCTAAAGGACCATTGAACTTTTCTTGTTCAAAAACATACATCAATAAATCCCTTGTTGATGATGGGTACTTTAAAGACAGTTTTATTAATAATTCCGTTTCTTTTTTATTAAACTTTCTTATGACTTTTGCTATGGATTTTAGGAAATCTCTTCTTGCATCCACCGAAATTCCCTTTATTAATTTAAGGCAATCTAATACTTTAAGCATTTCGGTATTTTCTTGTGTAATGACGTGTTTTTGAAATAGAAACTTAATGGTATAAATACCCCTTTTTATTGGAGGCTTAAAGGTATTTCTTCCTATAAGTATTACTTTAGTCTTATTGGGAGGTAATATATTTTTATGTATTTCATTTAATCCCGTACAATACCCTATAATTTCTCCATTTTTTACTAATAGGTCTTTAATGGCTTCTTCTTTATCTGGTCCCTTTTTTCTCTTATCTTTTGTATTGGGCTTATAATACTTCCCTTTGAATAATTTATGTATTATCCCTTTACTGGCAAATCTGTTTAATGCTTTTATAATAGCGTGTGCTTTTTCGGCGGCTTCTTCAAATTCCGAGTACGAAAATACATACCCTTCATTAAAGGTGTCAATCTGACTTTTTACGCTACTTGTTATGGTGTTTTTGGGCTCCATTTTGCTAAGGTACAAAATTTGTCTAGTTTATTAGATAATTATTATGACAAAAATCGTTATTTAATAAGACAATAGTGGGCGCATTAAGCCTTTTTAATTAATTTGAGTAAAATTAATACTATGAAAAAAGTAATAGCCTTTATGGCTTTTGCAATGTTATTTATTATTGCAAACGCTCAAGAAACTTCTAGTTACCAAAAACCTTCCAAAGAAATTGCCGATTTATTGTTAGCACCTCCTACGCCTACTATTAGTGTAGATGGAAAAGCGCAATATATGTTAGTGATGGAAAGAAGTTTATATCCAACAGTGGAGGAATTAGGCCAACCTGAATTTAAAATTGCAGGTATGCGTATTAACCCCAATAATTTTTCTTTAACAAGACAAAATTTTATAAAGCAATTAAGTCTTAAAAATTTAGTAACGGGTAAAATGGTTTCTATTACTGGTTTACCGAATAATATTTCTGCTTTAAACCCTAGCTGGAACCCTTCTGAAAATAAAATTGCATTTTATAATGTTACAGCAAATGCAGCAGATGTTTGGGTAATAGATATTAAAACAAGCACTTGCAGCAAAATAAATAAAAGCCCAGTAAATATTGTTTTAACTAACAATTTAATTTGGTTAGACGATGCTACCGTATTATATAAAATTAATACGCATACAGCAGCACAAATGAATAAAAAACCTATTACACCTAAAGGACCCACTATTCAAGAAAGTTTAGGAAAAGTGGCACCTAGTGTGACTTACCAGGATTTAATTAAATCGCCTTACGATGAATATGCTTTTGAATTTTTAGCCACTGCACAATTAGTAAAAAATAGAGCAGGTGTAGAAACTAAAATAGGTGTACCTGCTATTACAAGTTCATTAGATCTTTCTCCTGATAAAAATTATTTTTTAACCCGTACTATTAATAAGCCTTTCTCTTACTTAGTAACAGTAGGTGGTTTTGCAGCCACTATTAATATTACCGACATAAATGGTAAAATTGTAAAAACTATTGCCGACCTAGCATCAGCGGAAACAACCCCTAGTGGTTATGATAATGTGCAAAATGTAGCTAGAGGCTTTGATTGGAAAGACGATGAAGCAGCTACTATTACTTATGCAATGCCTTTAGATAGTGGTATGATGAAAAAGAATGTTCCTTTTCATGATGTAGTAATGGCGCTTGCAGCTCCTTTTACAGGTAGTGCAAAAGAATTATTTAAAACAAGCACTAGATACAGCAGAACTGCATGGGGTAATGAACATATTGCTTTAGTGACAGAAATGTTGCGCAGTAAACAACAATATAAAGTAAGCAGGTACGATGCAAGTAATAATAGCTTCACTACTTTATACCAAGGCAATATGACCGATGCTTATACCAACCCAGGCAGCCCTGTAACCACCAAGAATAAATTTAATCGTGATATTATTGCTATGACAAATAATGGTCAGGCTATATTAATGAATAATACGACAGGTGCTTCTCCAAAAGGAGACTTACCTTTTATTTCTTCATTTGATTTAAATACAAAAACCAATTCAATTTTGTGGCGCTCGTCGGAAGATAATTTTGAAATGGTAATGGAAGTAATTGATATTAATAATTTAAAAGTTATTAGTAGAAGAGAAACAGAAAAGGAAGTGCCTAATTATTATATTAGAAATATTAAAGACAATAGTAAAACTCAAATTACCAATTTCACGAACCCTTATTTGAGTATGGAAGGCGTGACGAAGGAAAAAATTAAATATAAAAGAAAAGACGGCATTGATTTAACCGGTGATTTATATTTACCCAAGGGTTATGATAAAACAAAGGACGGCCCTCTTCCTGCTTTAATATGGGCCTACCCAAGAGAGTTTACAAGTGCTGCCGATGCAAGTCAAATTAGAGGTAACCAACATAAATTTACCATGCTTAGCTGGGGATCGCCTGTATTTTATGTTACACAAGGCTATGCTATTTTAGATAATGCGGAAATGCCTATTGTAGCTACCTCTCCAGATAAAAAACCAAATGACGATTTTGTAAATCAATTAATTCTGAATGCCAATGCAGCTATTGATAAATTAGTTGAATTAGGCGTAGGGGATAGAAATAAAATGGCCGTGGGTGGACATAGTTATGGCGCTTTTATGACAGTGAATTTACTTGCGCACAGTAATTTATTCAAAGCAGGTATAGCTAGAAGTGGTGCTTACAATAGAACTTTAACTCCTTTTGGTTTCCAAAATGAAGAGCGTACTTTTTGGCAAGCCAAGGATTTATATTTAGAAATGAGCCCTTTTGCATTTGCAGATAAAATTAAAACGCCTTTGTTAATGACACATGGCGAAATGGATGACAATACAGGAACCTTCCCTATTAATAGTGAAAGATTATATGCAGCTATTAAAGGACACGGTGGTACTGCAAGATTTGTTTACTTACCTTATGAAGCACATGGCTACAAAGGAAAAGAAAATGTATTGCATTTATTATGGGAGCAAGGAAGATGGTTGGATAAATACTTAAAAGGGAAATAAAAAATTACTAAAATATAATTTGAATTTAAGTTTGAAAATATTTCACAGGATTTTATTTGCCCTATTAGTACTTAGCTATCATAATGCTTATACACAATCTTATGGCAATATTCAATTAACGAATAATGGAGTTTCCCCAGTGCCTATTTTTGCATTGGGGAAGCCAGCCATTATGGGCACCGCTGTTATGCGAAAAGGAAAGTTTTATTTTAACCCTGAATTTAATTTGGGCATAGACGCTAAACCTTGGACTATTTTATCTAGAGTAGGTTATTATTTAGTGGAACAAAAAAAATTAACCATTGCCATTACAGCTAATACGAATTGGTTTTTTCTACCAATCAAACCCGTTGTAAACGATGAAGAATTTCAAGTACAGCAATACTATTCTTTTGAATTCAACGGTGAATATAGGCCAAGAGACAATCAACGATTTATCTTTGCTTATTGGCGTTCCGACCGTTTAAGTAAGGCCGGTATATTATTTGAAGATTTTGTAAACTTTGCCTACTGCTTTGATAATATTAAATTTGGCGATAAAAACATTATCAATACAAGACCTAGCTTCTTTTACTTAGAAGACCACGGCTGGGTAAAGGGTTTCTTTACTGCACAAACCACTACTTATCAAAAGGAAAGCTGGAAATGCAATGTATTTGTTACCACTTCATGGCCTGTGACTAATATGCCAGGCACAGGATTTATTTGGAATACAGGGGTGAATATTCCTTTTTAAAAAATATTTTTACTTACCTACCACCTTATACCTCAAGGCATTGTTTTCAATAAATTCTTCAAAATATACGTTGCTAGTTGAAACATAATACTTCTTATTATTAATAACCACCGCTTTACAATCCGCAGGTAGAGCGTCTAATATGTCTCCTACATTGTATTGTTTTGTTTTAACAATGGTTACTTCTGGAATTACTATATTATTAACTGTTGTAGAATCTGATACGTCAGTATTCAAAACCCCGTTTAAGCCTGCTACTAAATACCAAATAGAACCGTCTTGTTTTACATATTCTTTATAATAAGTGCCATTATACTCATAAAACTTTTCATTATTTAATACCACGGCTTTAGCCTCCTTTGGAATTTGTGGAACACTTGCCCCTATGGGTGCTTGTACCACTTGATAGTTTTTATCATTTTGTTGATAATAAACACCACTATAATAATAGTAAGGGAAACCTCCGAAATTAAAACCCCAATATCCATAAGGTAATGATCCAATACTTAAACCAAATGGAGGAAAAATACTTCTGTAATAACCACTATAATAATCAAAGAATAAACCATTGAAAAAATAATAAGGCATTCCTCGGAATCTTATTGTTTGATAAGATCTTGGCAGTCGAGTTAAAAATCTTTGGCCTCCTCCACCAAAACGGCCCATCGAAGAAATGTTTCTATTAACGCCCACGCTAAAACTAGAACGGGCACCTCCCCCAAAACCTCCACTAAATCCACCCCCAAATCCTCCTCTACTAAATCCTCCTCCTCTGCCACCTCTTTGTGCTTGAAGGGAAATTGAACTAATGGTCATTATAAAAATGGAAATAACTAAAAAGGTTAGATAAATTCTCTTTTTCATAGCTATAATTTTAAATTATTAATTGAACGTATATGATTAAAATCGCTCATATACATTAGACTACTAAAAAGTTCGTAGGTTTAAACTAATGGTGGAAAATTGTAAATTATATAGCCCAATTTAACAATTCATTAAAAGACCTCACCAAGATTAACAAAAATACCATTAGAACCATCGGTTCCAAAGGCATAGTCAATACAAACATTGGTGCCAGTATGCTTATTTATCTTAAATCTTAACCCAGCACCATAGCCGGGTGCTATAACACTTAATTCAGATTTAATATCCTTAGAAAAAGACTGCGCATTTGCAAAAACAACACCCCCTATTTTACCATTGGCTGTAATGCCAAATCTATATTCCGATTCAAAATAGAGCATATTTTTACCTCTATACCTTCCCTGTATAAAACCACGTCCGGTATTATACATATCGTCCCAGCCAGTGGATGGTAAAAATAAATAAGGAGGTTTACCCGAAAGTGTTAACCAATTATAGCTCCATAGGGCTAATACATTTTTTGATTTTTCTGAAAGATGAATATACTTTCTCGCTTCTATTAATATTGAACTCCAATTGTTATCACTGCCTAAAAAAGTAAAATTAGGCCTATAGGTTATTTTCCCATACATGCCATTAGTAGGTGTTATTTGATTAAGCCTTGAATCGTACAATAAACTTGCCGCAAGGCCCACCGCTTTTTCAGAAGGTGTATAACCATATCTTTCAAAAGAAGTTTTAGTATTGAAAGGTTTATCTACTTGTTCAATATTCCAGTAATGGTCATAATAAAAACCTAAGCCCCCATAAAAATGCGAGCTAATATATTTAGAAACAGTTTGATGTAGTTTTAAATAATTATAATTTAAATTATACCCATTATCAAGCGATGATCTTGGTCCTAAGCCATAAGTAACAGATGGGTACTGCAAATACCTAAGATCGGTAGAGAAATTATATTTATTGTTTTTAGACCAAATATTAGATTGAAAGGGGAATAAAATTTGCTTATTTAAAGTATAAGTTAGACTTGTATTAATACTAGAAATTTTATGGTTGGAATCGTGAATTTTGCCAGTATAAAAACCTAGGTTATAGTTTACTGCAGCGGCCCAATTGGTTTGTAAGGAATAACCAATGGCTGGTAAAATAGTAGGGTGCAAAGTACTATCCTGAGACCTCAGCTCATAAAAACTAATAATGAGCAGCAATAGAATGGGGTATTTTTTCAAATTGAATTGTAAAGTTTTTTTATAGCTAAGACCCTAATTAGATTGAATTGTAAGCTTAAAGTTTAATATAAAAATAATAAATATTTTAATGTTAACTTTGCGAAAATTAGCCAACCAGCCAAAAATTATGCAAAAGTATCTATTGCTATTATTAACGGTAATTATAGTACATACCAGCACTGCTCAAAAAACAGAAAGAAAAGGGGAATTCTATTTTTCTTGGGGATACAATAAAGAATACTATACACTTTCGAATGTAAGTATTAACCAGCCTGAGTTAAAAAATAATTTTACTTTTAAAAATACTCAACTAGTAGACCATCCAGGTTGGGACGAGGGCTTATTTACCAAAGCATTAAGTATACCACAATACAACTATAGATTTGGATATTTCTTAGACAAAAACAAAGACCTAGCCTTTGAAATAAATTTCGATCACACCAAGGCTTTATTCAAAGACAACCAGCTTATTCATATGTCTGGTACTTTTAATGGTGCTAGGGTAGATTCTAGTTTTATTTTTACAAAATCGGGTCAGGGAGCTGCTGAAAATTATTATTACTTAAACAATGGTGCTAATTTTTTATTATTCAATATTGTAAAAAGAAAGCATTTCAAAAAAATATCAAATGATTTCATAGCCATTGATGGTTTAGCAAAAGCAGGTATAGGTCCCTTAATTCCACATGTAGAAAATAAATTGTTTGGTAAAGAAAATAAACAAGGATTTCAGTTTGGTGGTTGGAATACCGGTCTTGAATATGCTTTAAGAAGCACCTTTCGTAAAAAATTATATCTAGAGTTTGCAGGCAAATTAGATTATGCTTATTATTATAACCTAGATGTATATAAAGGTAATGCCAAACAAGGTTTTGGCACCATGGAGTTTATATTAAACCTTGGCTATACCCTTCCAATGGGGCCGAAACTAAAATAATTTTTATTTCCAGCCGCCCCCTAATACCTTATACATATTGGTAATGGCCATTAGTTGATTCTTTTTAGATTCAGCTAATTCTAGCCTTGCCGAAAGAGCATCTCTTTCAGCCATAAGTACTTCTAAATAATTGGCCCTAGCCGACTTAAATAATTCATTAGAAAGCTCTACCGAACTATTCAAGGCTCCTACTTCCTTTGCTTTTAATTGGTAAGCTTTATCTAGGTTTTGGATATTAGATAATTCATTAGTCACTTCTACATATCCATTTAAAATAGATTTTTGATAATTATACAAAGCTTCAATTTGATAGGCATTGGCATTATTAAATTCAGCTTTAATACCTGCTCTATTAATAATTGGTGTAACTAAATCACCAGCTAGTGAATATATTAATGATTGAGGAGTAGTAAATAAATAGGAGGTTTTAAAGGCTTGAAAACCCATGCCCCCTGTAATATTTAACGAAGGATAAAATTCGGCTTTAGCTACTTGTACATCACAGTTGGTAGCAAAAAGTTCTAATTCGGCTTGTTTGATATCGGGTCTATTTTTTAATAAGTCAGAAGGAATACCCACTTGCATAAATTTTGGTATAAGTGTTGTAA
>Ga0194037_1001622_pt1 | contig 15974 bp, 8 predicted proteins | sample JunL306m_MetaG_FD_148653 | JGI IMG/M metagenome (GOLD analysis project Ga0194037, IMG submission 148653) | Anoxic zone freshwater microbial communities from boreal shield lake in IISD Experimental Lakes Area, Ontario, Canada - Jun2016-L304-6m | ecosystem: Environmental > Aquatic > Freshwater >...
CCGCACCCGCCCCCCAGGAAAAACCCGATGAGGCCCGCGCCCGGCTCGAGCAGTGGCTGCAGGCCGCCCGGGATACGCTAGCGCGGTTAGAGGCTCCGGCCGCAGCCACGACCCTGCCTGTGGGCATCACCCCCGATGAACTGGAGGCTCGCCGCCGCAACCTCGAGCAAATCGTCATCACCGCCACGCGCCTGATCAAAAGCCTCAGCGCCTGTGCCGACGCCCGCAAAGATCTGGAAAACTCGCGTGCCGAGGACGCGGCATGGACCGGGTTTCAGGAAAAGCCGCCCTATTCGCTGCTGGTGGTCGACGAGTTGCTCAACGAGCGCGACGCGATCAAGGCCAAGCTCGCCTCCTGCCAGTCCTCGCTGTCCAATTTCGAGGGCCTGCTGACCACCACTGTGGCGGAAACCAAGGCCTCGGAAGAAGTCGTGAGCAACTTGATTGTCGCCGCCCAACACGCGACGGAGGCCACCCTGGATGCGGTCAAATGGCGGTTGGAGGCGGCCCGCGGGATCTCGCGTCAGCTTGCCGCCCGCGCCGCCTCGATCCAGAGCAATAGCGAAACCCTCAGGGACCGGATTGCCGCCGCCACCATCGATCTGGCGTTGGTAGATCGCAAGGTGCGAATCGCCAAGGCCTCCGCCCGCTTCAGCGATGAAGATCTGGCCAAAATCGCCAAACTGTCCGAGGCCCACAAACAAGGCCTGCGCAAGGAGAAGGACGTCGTCGCCAAACGTCTCAAATCCGCCCTGGCCGCCCGCGCGCAAGCCCAGGCGGCACTCGATGCCGTGGCGTCCGCATCACCTGCCGACAAGGACCAACCGGCAGGCCTGGAGCTTGCCAAGTTCCGCCTGGAAGTCACCGAGGGGCGGGTCGAGTCCCTGCAGTTTCTCACCGAAGGCCTGGATGGCCTGACCCAGATTGAAAACCTGCAGTGGCAGGCCTATCAGAACCGGCAGGTCCTGCTCAAGGCCGCCACCCCGGCCGAGCGGGACAAGATGCTCGACGCTCTGGAGACGCTTCTCAAACGGGCCCAGGTATCAGAAAGCGTCCTGAACAATGAAATGGCCGGCAGCAACGCCGACCTGAGCAAATTGGAATCGCGCGCCATCTCGATCAGCTCCGAGGATCCGCGCTTCAGCCTGCTCAACGAACAACGGGCGGCCAAAAGTGAAAGCCTCGCCATGCTCCAGCGCATCTCCCAGGCGGTGATCACGCACCGCAAACAGCTGGATCGCTGGGTCGCGGAATATGCCCCGGCCCCCCAGGAGCAGGGGATTTTGGAACGGGCCAGCACCGTCAGCAAGGCCGGCGGCAGCGCACTGAAAAAAATCTGGTCCTACGAAGTGATGAGTTTCGAGGACAAGATCGTGGTGCAAGGTCAGACGATCACCGGCACCATCCCGGTCACGCTGGGCATGTTGGTGCGGGCATTGTTATTTTTTCTCATCGGCTACGTGGTTTTTTCCCGTCTTGCCCAGCGCATCCAGCACAGCCTCGTCACCCGCGGCCACATCGCCGAAGCCCAGGCCCGGACCCTGCGCAACTGGGCGATGATCGTCATCGGGGTGTTCCTCGCCGTCGGCACTTTGTCGTTCCTCAAAATCCCGCTGACCGTGTTTGCGTTTTTCGGCGGCGCGCTGGCCATCGGCCTGGGCTTCGGCATGCAGACGCTGATCAAGAACTTCATCAGCGGCATCATCGTGCTCGCCGAGCGCAAGGTCCGCGTGGGCGACGTGCTGGACGTCGAAGGCATCATCGGCACCGTCATTGAAATCAACACCCGCTCCTCGATCCTGCGCAGTTCCGACGAAGTGGAAACGATGATTCCCAACTCCTTGTTCCTGGAAAAGCGGGTGACCAACCGAACTCTCAGCAGCGCCAAAATGCGTCGCAGCCTGCGCGTCGGGGCGGCCTACGGCTCGTCGCCGCAAAAAGTGATGGAGATCCTCAGCGATGCCGCGACCCGCCACGGTTTGGTCCTGAAGAGTCCCGCGCCATTCGCGGTGCTGGACGACTTCGGCGACAGCGCGCTGATTTTCAGCCTCTACTTTTGGCTGGAGCTCAAAGGTGGCACGAACGCCATGATCGTGGCCAGCGACCTGCGCCTGATGATTGAAAAACGCTTTGCGGAGGCGGGCGTGAGCCTGCCCTTTCCGCAGCGCGACGTGCGTCTCGCCACCGAACACCCGCTCCAAATCGAGTGGCTGGGAGTCCCGCCGGACCGTTAGGGAGCCGCGGTCAGAGGCCAGACCGAGCGCTTGGTGCGGCCCCTCGGTCTTCTTCCTTCTGTCCCCTTCACTCGCCCGGCCAAGTGGTCACTTGCATTTTGAGAGCTGACCTGAGCCGAGGCCGGCGCGGACGAGGAGCGGGTCGAGCTCGGGGTCGCGGCCCATGAAGCGGCGGTAGAGTTCGTCGGCGGGGGCGGAGTTGCCCTGGCTGAGGATGTGCTCGCGGAACGAGCGGCCGGTATCCGGGTTGAGGATGCCTTCGTTCTGGAAGCGGGTGAAGGCGTCGGCGTCCAATACCTCCGACCACTTGTAGGAATAATAGCCGGCGGCATAGCCGGTCGGACTGCCGAAGACATGGCCGAAGCGCCGCAGCATCGAGGGCGACTCGGATTTGAGCGGCGGCCGGTAGTCGGCCAGAATCTCGCGGTCCACTGCGTCGAGGTCCTTGCCGAGCCAGGCCGGCAGGTGGATGTGGAGTTCGAGGTCGAGTTTGGCCATGGCGAGCTGGCGCATGAAGCCTGAGGCGCTGAGGTAGTTGCGCGCGGCGATCATCTTGGCGAACAGCGGCTCGGGGATCGGCTCGCCGGATTGGTGGTGGCGGGCGAACAGGTCGAGCGACTGGCGGTCCCAACAGAAGTTCTCCATGAACTGGGACGGCAGCTCGACAAAATCCCACGGCACGTTGGTGCCCGAGAGCGACTTGACCGGCACCTGGCTGAGCAGGCCGTGGAGCAGGTGGCCGAACTCGTGGAAGATGGTTTCCACCTCGCGGTGGGTCAGCAGCGCGGGCTGGCCGTCCACCGGCGGGCTCATGTTGCCGATGATCAGGCCGAGGTGCGGCTCGCCCAGCGCGCCGGTGTGCAGCGAGTTCATCCAGGCACCGCCGCGCTTCGACTCGCGCGGGTGCCAGTCGGCATAGAACGACCCGAGGTGGGCCGCGCTCTGCGAGTCGTGGATTTCGTAAAACGCGACCTCGGGGTGCCAGGTCTCGATTTTGGATTTTGGATTTTGGATTTCGGAGGGGGAGGCATCCACCTCCAGATGGATCGTTTCCAACTGCCTGATCGTGATGCCAAACAGGCGCGAGGCGATTTCAAACATGCCGGCCATGACGCCATCGACCGGGAAGTAGGGCCGCAGGGCCTCGTCGTCGAGATCGTAGTTTTCCTTGCGTTGGCGCTCGGCCCAGTAGGCGGATTGCCACGGTTCGAGGGCCTCGACCGGCTGGCCGGTGGAGGCGGCCTTGTAGGCGGCGAGCTGGCGGTAATCGGCGAGGAACGCCGGCCGGATCCGGGCATGCAGGTTTTCGATGAAGGCGAGCGCGCCGGCACCGGTCTTGGCCATGCGCCGCAGCAACGTCAGATCGGCGAAGTGGGGGTGGCCGAGGATGGCGGCCTTTTCGGCGCGCAGCGCCAAAATCCGCCAGACTAACGCAGTGTTGTCATGTTCGCCGCGGTCGCCCACCTGCGAGGACGCCTCCCAGACCTGGTGGCGCAGCGCGTCGTCGTGCGCGTATTGCATGATGGGAAACATCGAGGGAAACTGCAGGGTGAAGCGCCACGCGGGTTGGTCGTCGGTGGCCAACCCCTTGGCGCGGGCGTTGGCGGCGGCCCCGGCCATGGCCGAGTCCGGCAAGCCGGCGAGCCGGGCGCTCTCGGTGATGACGAGGTCCCAGGCGTTGGTCGCGTCGAGCACGTGCTCGGAGTATTGCTTGGTGAGCTTGGACAGCTCGGACTCGATGGCGGCCACCCGGGATTTTTGCGGCGGCGGCAGGTCGGCCCCGGCCTGGCGGAAGTCGGCCAGGGTCTCGGCGACAAACCGTTGCTGGATCGGGGCGAGGGTTGTTATGTGAGAGCTTTCGCCCACCGCCTTGAGCACGGCCCACAGCCGCTCGTTGAGCGGGATCGAGGAATAGAACTCGGTGACCTCGGGCAGCATCTGGTTGAGTGCCTCGCGCTGCGGCGGGTTGTCGGCAACCGAGTCCAGATGGTTGAGCCGCTCCCAGCCACGACTGAGTTCTTCGGTGGACTGCTCCAGCGCGAGGAAGGTCGACTCATAAGTGGCGGCGGCCGGGTCTTGGGCACAGATCTCCTCAACTGCCTGGCGGGAGCGAGCCAGCGCGTGGCGGATGTCCGGGGCGATGTGTTCGGGCGTGAGGGTCGACCAGCGGATATGGAAATCGGGTGCGAGGAAGGGGTGGTGCATGCGGGATGTGTTATCAGAGGAAGTCGCCGGCAGGCTGCGTCACAGCCCCGAGCAGCCGCTATAGTCCAGATAGGTTCCGGTGGGCACGGCCACCGAGCGCCACTCGCGCTTGAGGCTGCGGTGTTGGTTGATGAACTCGGTGGGGTCGGCCCAGTGGATCATGTCGGCGGGCACGTTGTTGCGCTGCATGCCGATGGTGAGGTCGTGGCGCATTTCAAAATGGAGGTGGGCGGGATACATGCCGAAGTTGCTACCAATGGCACCGATGAGCTGGCCGCGTTTGATGACTTGGCCGGTGGTGACCAGGATCTTGGAGAGGTGGCCGTTGAGGGTATCGATGAACTTCACCTGGCCGGTGGCCGGATCGCGGTAGCCATGGCGGGTGAGGACGACGTTGCCCCAACCGGCGTGGACGTTGTTGGCAAAGGTGACGATGCCGTCGGCAATGGCGTAGACCGGATCGCCGTAGTCGGTATCACCGCCGGCACGGCCGTTCCAATCCTCACCGAAGTGCTGGGGTGGCCGCAAGCGCAGACCTCGCGACTTGTAGTAGCCCTCGGCATTCGGTTTGCCCACCGGGAAATCAAAGCCGTCAGCCAGATTCACCTGGGTGGCATGAGCCACGGATCCCCCGGCCCAAGTGCAGGCCGCCGCCAACATCCAGGCGGCGAGGGGTGCCCGCCAATTTTTCCGCACGTGAACCATCCGCAGGAGTTCACGCGCGGAAGGTGGCCGTCGCAAGTGCAAAAGCCGACAGTGCAAAAGCGGTCCGCCACCGGGATGATCCGCCCGACTTTACAAAGTCAGCGACCTCGTCATAAGCTGCCCGCCGATGAAACTTCTCACCGGCATGACGATAGCATTGGTTACGACGTTACAGGTATTGGCGCAGGAGCCGCAGGCGATTCCGCTGTGGCCGGGGGCCGCACCCGGGGCGCTGGGCACCGACAGCAAAGACATTCCGACGCTCACCCCGTATCTGGCCCCACCCGAACTGGCGACTGGCGCGGCGGTGGTGATTTGTCCCGGCGGCGGCTACGGCGGGCTCGCCGGGCATGAAGGCAAGGGGTATGCGCTGTGGCTCAATACCCAGGGGATCGCCGGCTTCGTGCTCAAGTATCGGCTCGGCAGCGCGGGCTACCGCCATCCGGTGATGCTCAACGACGCCGCCCGCGCCGTCCGCCTGGTGCGGGCCCGGGCCGCCGATTGGAAGATAGATCCCAAGCGTGTCGGGATCATGGGGTCGTCGGCCGGCGGCCACCTGGCCTCGACCTTGCTCACCCACTTTGATGCGGGCTCGGCCACTGCGGAGGATGTCGTCGAGCGCCAGAGTTCGCGGCCGGACCTGGGGATTTTGTGTTACGCGGTGATTTCCATGGGCCCCAACACCCACGGCGGATCCAAGGCCAATCTGTTGGGAAAGGAGCCGTCCGCGGAGTTGGTGGCGTCGCTTTCCAACGAATTGCAGGTCACGCCGCAGACGCCGCCGTGCTTCCTCTGGCATACGTGGGAGGACGGGGCGGTGAAAGTGGAAAACACCCTGGACTTCGCCCTCGCCCTGCGCCGCGCCGGCGTGCACTTCGATTTGCACATCTACGAAAAAGGCGGTCACGGGCTCGGCCTGGGCAGCTGCGAATATGATCCTGGCAAGTGGCTGGACTGGACGCGCGATTGCGCGTCGTGGCTCAAGATCCAGGGGTTCGGCAAGAAGTAACGGCCGCCTCACCTGGCCAGCACGCCGCGAATGCGGAAGTCGTCGCCCAGCTGGGTGAGCTCGGTTTCCGTCAGGCGCAGCGAGGCGGGCAGGTGCGCGCCGGCCAGCGCCAGGGTAGGTCCGCCGCAGAGCATCGGCGCGCAGTAGATGACGACTTCATCGACCAGGCCCGCCGCCAACAACGCGGCGGAGAACACCCCGCCGGCTTCGGTCATGGCGGTGAGAACCCCTTGCTCGCGGGCGAGATCGCGCAACGCGCCGGCCAGATCGCGGCCGGAGCGGATCAGGGTGCGGTCGCGCCATTCGTCGGTGAACAAGGGCGCGTCCCGCGGCAACGACTCCGGCGCATCCGAAAAGACCACCCGCCACGGCTGCGCCCGGCCGGCTAACAATTCAGGTGCCCGGAGGGTCAGCGCGGGGCGGTCGTTGCGCACGGTGGCACCGCTGGTGAGGATGGCGTCCGCAGTGGCGCGGAGTCGTTGCACGTCGTCGCGGGCGGTCGGGCCGGTGAGCCAGCGGCCTTCGCCCGGTGGCCGGGTGATGCGGCCGTCCAGACTCATCGCGGTTTTCCAAATCACCCACGGCAGGCCAGTGGCCCGGACTTTGGCAAACGGCCGCAGCAGGCGCTCCGCCTCGTCCCGGCACACCCCCACCGTGACGGCAATGCCCGCCGCACCTAGCAGGTCCGCGGCCCGCCCGGCATGGTCCGGATTGGGGTCCTCACAGGCATAGACGACGCGCGCCACCCCGGCCGCGATGAGCCCGTGCGTGCAGGGCGGCGTGCGGCCGTGGGTCGAGCACGGCTCGAGCGTGACAAACACGGTGGCGCCGCGCACCGCCTCCGCGCCGTGCCTGGCGCACGCGTCGGCCAGCGCCTCGCGCTCGGCGTGGGGCTGGCCGGCGGCGTGGTGCCAACCGCTGCCTAACAAATCGGTGCCGCTCACGACCACCGCGCCCACCGGTGGGTTGGGCGCGGTGCGGCCGAGGCCCAGGCGGGCCTGGGCGAGCGCGAGATGCATCCAGTGGTCGTCGGTCATGGCGGTGAAGCAGTCAATTAGGGGTAACACGCTGGCGAATCAGGGTGGCACGCGCGGGGCGGGTTGAACAGCTTTTGCGCGGGGTGCCGGGCCTCACAGGTCGGCATTGCGGTGCGGGCCGCTGGCGGTTAGGCCGGAGCACACGATGCAGCGCTCGAGCACGGCGCCGCCGGCGACGCGGCCGCCGGCCCAGACGACCGAGTCGCGGACCCGGGCGCCGGCTTCGATGACGGCACCCGGACCGATGATCGAGTTCTCGACGCAGGTGTCGGGCTGGATGACGGCCAGCGGGTGGATCGCCGGTCCGAGGGCGAGCTGGCTGTGCGCTAACAGATAGGACTCGCGGTCGCCCAGGTCGAGCCACTCGCCCTCATCGAGGACGATGGCCCCGAGTTGCCCGTGTTGCGCCAAGGTCAGGAACGCGGGAATGACCGAGATTTTTTCGCCGGCGGGCAGCAGCTCGCGGAAGCCGGCACTCACGCAGTAGATGCCGGTGAACAAGTGGCTGCCCTCGGCGCGCCCGAGGCGGCCGCGGATGTCGGTGACGCGGGTCAGCGAGGCATCCAGCGCGATGTGTTTGGCGTGGCCGTGGGTGCGCAGGGCGAGGGTCACGGGCAGGCCGGAAGCTTGATGAGCGGCGATGAGCCGCTCCAGAGGCAGGGTGGAGAACACGTCGCCATTGTGGACGAGCAGCGGTTCGGCCCCGGTCCAGGCGGCGATGTTTTTCAACCCGCCGCCGGTTTCCAGCAACACCGGCTCGTCAAACAGGGCGAGCTCGCAGCCGTCCCAGGACCGGCGGACGGCGGGCCGGCCGTTGGCTCCAGCCAGCGGAGCTTGGCCATCTAACGAAGGGCCGCCGAACCCGTTCCAGGCATCCGGCAAGTGGTGGGTGTTGATGGCGAAGCGGCGGATGCCGGCCCGCGCGCACGCGTCGAGCGCCCAAGCCGCCAGCGGGCGGTGGAACAGCGGCACCAGCGGCTTGGGCAGGCGGTCGGTGAGCGGGCGCAAGCGGTTGCCAAGTCCGGCGCCAAGGATGAAGGCCTGAGTCACGGCCTTGCTTTGGCGGGTGCGGCCCGGCGTTTCAAGCCCGCATGCGGGTTTTTGGGGAAATGATCGCAACGCAGAGGCGCGGAGGGCCGAATGGCGCTTACTTCAGACTCATTTGGACGAGCTGGGTGGATTCAGAGTCCGCCTGAAGGCGGGACTACCTACACTGGAAGCGACGTTCTCGGGGAGGTATGTAGTACCGCCTTCAGGCGGTTAAGTTCGCGCGATCCGGGTCAGGTCCCGAGGGATTCAAGCCCGCAGGAGGTATTTTTGGCCGGTCCTGCGCCAAAGCGCGGCTGGACAAGCGGGTGATCCTGCGCGATGGACAAGCAGCTCCAGATGACTCTCGATGACTCAGATCGTTCGCTGTTGTGCGACTCCCACCGCGAGGAAGTCGCCAGCCTGGTGACGCATGCCATCGGGGTGGCGTTCAGCGTGGTGGCGCTGGTGGTGATGCTGGTGATGTCGGCCGGAGACGCCCTGAAAGCGGTCTCGGCGGCGGTCTTCGGCACGTCGCTGGTGTTGTTGTATTCCTCATCCACGCTCTATCACCTATTCACCTCGCCGCGGTGGAAGGCGCGGTTCCAGGCGTGCGACCACGCCTGCATTTACCTGCTGATCGCGGGCTCCTACACGCCCATCTCCCTGATTACCCTGAGGGGGGCGTGGGGGTGGTCGTTGTTCGGCGCGGTGTGGGCGATGGCGCTCGGCGGCGTGCTGGCCAAAACGCTGTGGCAGGGGAAAAAAGACCATTGGATTTCCACCGCGCTCTATCTGCTGATGGGCTGGCTGATCGTGTTCGCGTTCGGCCCGCTGCTGCGCGCGATGCCCCCCGCCGGGATCGGCTGGCTGGTGGCCGGCGGCCTGGCCTATTCGCTCGGGGTGGCGTTCTTCGCCTGGCGCCGGCTGCCGTTCAACCACGCGATCTGGCACTTGTTCGTGCTGGCCGGCAGCGTCTGCCACGTGCTCGCGGTCTGCCTGTTTGTGTTCCGTTAGCCTGGCGAGGAATTCGGCCGTTTGGCGACGGAGCGCGAGTCTCCAGACTCGCCGGGCTGAAGCCCGCGCTCCATGGCGCATGTTCACCTTTCGGGTTAGGGCGCGGCCGGCAGCTTGAGGACGGCGATGTTGGCGATGGTGCCGTTGTAGAAATAGTCCTTGCCTGAGGCCACGCCGATTTGGATCGCGCCAGTGTAGGGCGCGGGCAGCGCCATTTCCTTCATGGTGTCGGTCTGGCCGTCGATGACCAGGGTGGCGTAGGTGCCATCGAAGCGCAGTTCGATCGTGTAGCTGCGGCCGGTTTCCAGGACCAGCTTGGAGCCGATGTGGGCGGCGCCCGCGGCGGTGAACACGTCGGTGCCGAGGCGCATGTCGCCGCCGAGCACCAGCCGGAAGCCGCTGGTGCCATAGGCCATCGCCTGGAACAAGCCGCCGCAGAAGCCGCCGGGCTTGGCCGCGGGGGTGAGCGTCATCCTCACCGCGAAGGGCTGCGAGCCCATCGCGCCCAGGCCGGGCAGCTCCTTGGTTTCGCCCGACAGTGACTGGCCGCCGGCGAATTGCAGGCCCTGGCCCGGGGCCGGAGTCGGCGCGGTCGCGCCCGCCTTGAGGGCACCGCCGCCGGGAACGTGATTGGCCACGGCTCCCGCGGCCAATTCGCCGAGTTGCCACTCGCCCACCGCTTCGGCGCGCGGGCCGTGGTTTTTGCTGACCCCGCCGCTGATGGCCACCACCACGAACTGGGTGGGCACGAGGTTGCCGATCACGTCGATGGCGGCGATTGTTTTGTTAGGAAACGGGTTCGTCCATTCGGCGCTGAAGAGGCCCACCGGGGAATGCACCAGGTTGCGGCCGGTCCAGGCGACCGCCGCGCCACTGATCGGCTGGGGCACCCAGTAATCGCCCACTTCGATGCCAAAGCGGATCGGGAAGGTGGCTGTGGTGGCGTCGTCGTAATGGATGAGGTAATTGGCCACCACCGTGTTGGGGTCCTTGGGCGACCAGCCGGTGGCGTGCAGGAACCAAAGCTTGTCGGCCTTCTTGCCCACCTGGATGCCCTTGGCCTCGGCGGGCAGCTTGGCACCGTGGTCGCCGCCGCGCAGGCTGATGATCGAGTGGTTGTCGGTCTTGCGCGCGTCGGTCAGGGCGAACGGCCGCCCGGCCAGGGTCACCAGCGCGGGGAACGGCTCCGACTCGGTCTCCATGCCGGTTTCCACGCCGCCCGCCTTGCCCACATGGTTGATCAGGAAGAAGCGCATGTCGCTCTCGCCATCATCGGTCCAGCCGCCCTTGCCGTCGTTAGGCACGCGGTCGTAATACCCCATGTTGGCCACGGGCTGCAAATTCAGCGGAAAGTAGTCGTATTGGGTTTTGTCGACGTTGGAGCGCACTTCGGCGCCGAGGTTGGACGCCAGCGACGAGACCAGGCGGGTCACCTTGTCGGTCTCCGAGCCGAGCGCCTTCTCCCAGGTCAGCGTGTCGAAGAGCAGCGCGCCCTGGCCGACGGGCACCCGGACTAACAACGCCGGCTCGGTCAGGCGCACGCCGGCCTGCACGGTGGGCAGTTGCAGGACCTCGCCGCCGAGCGGGGCGGTCGGCTGGGCGGCGCCGAAGTAGTCGTTGCGGGCCTCGAGGTCGATCTTGGTCCAGAAGAAATCCTGGGACGACAGATTGTTGATCCACGGGTCTTCGGAGCGGCGGATCGCCGACTGCACGCTGGCGTCGCGCGGTTTCAACTCGGGCTTGAACGGGAACAGCGACGCCACCTTGCCAAGGGTCGCGGTGGCGAACCCGTGCAGCCAGAGGTGGCCGCCTTTCGTGAGATAGCCGCGGATTTCGGCGAGCTGCGCCGGGGTGGGATCGAAGCTGGCGTCCAGCAGGATCGGGCCGCGGCCTTTCAGCCCCGGCTCGGTGACCACGCCCGCGGCCTTGAGCGCGGCGCGCAGCGGCCGCGCGTCGGCACCGGCGAGCACCCGCAGCGGCGACGCGTCGGCCGGCTGATAGGTTCCGGCATAACGGATCATGTTCGCCAGCAGCGGGCCCGCGGCGGGTTCCGCGTCGAGGCGCCCGATCAGGTCGAGCGAGGTGAGCACGAACGTGCCGCGGCCGAGCGGCACCTCGACCAGCGGGGTCCAGTTCAAGCCGTAGAGGCCGCCGGAATCGAGCAGGGCGTGGAAGTTGCCGGCGGCGGGTTTGCGGAACGTTTTGAGCGATACCAGGTGATCGGGCCGCCAATACGAGAACTGGGCGTCCTCCAAGCCGGCGGTGATCGGATGGTTGAAGGTGCGGCGCCACGCGCGGGTGGAGACGTGCTCCTTGTCGATGGCGGGCAACTCGCTGGTCCAGGGTGTCCATTGGTCCTGGCGGAGCACGACGACCGAGCCGCCCTTGGTGACGAACTCGACCAGCGCGTCCTTGCACGCCGCGGTGTCGGTGTTCTCGCCGACAATCACCACCTTGGCGCCCTGCAACTCGGCGCTGGTGATCTGGCGCAACGGGCTGAGCTTGAGTCCTAGGCCGGCCAGCGCCTTGGCGGTGGTGCCGGTGGCGTCGAGCAGCCGCATCGCGGCGGGCTTCAGGTCAGCCAGGCTCGGGCGCGGCAGCAGATAGACGGTCTCCTCGTAACGGCTTAACTGATACATTCCGCCGCCCCTTTCCGAGCGCAGGCGCACCGTCAGGGTGGCCTTGAGCGGGCGGGTCACCGCCGGACAATCGACCTTGACCTCGAACGTCTTGGTTTCGCCGGGCCCGACGCCTGCGGGAACCTTGCTTTCCCAGAGCGTCTGACCGTCGGCCACCAGCCGGCATTGCAGGTTCATGGCGGCGTAGCCTTTGCCGGTTTCATTGAAGACGACAAACTTGCGCGCGCCGGTCGCCCCGCCGAAGAAGTTCGGATAGAAATCGACCGGCCGCACCGCCAGCGCGGGCATGACCTTTTGGCCATCGGAGGCCCAGGGATTGATCCCGGCGGCACCTTGGATCCGATAGGCGTCGGCCAGCCCCTGCTGGCTCTTGACGAACTCATTGTCCAGTTGCGCGTCATCGCGGCAGCCGTCCATACGCTGGAGGCGCCATTTTTCCCAATCGTAGACCGACTCGCCCATGAACGCGGACTTGGCGTCGGCGCCGCCCGAGGGATACCAGTATTCGCCGATCACCAGCGGCCGGTCCCACTTGAAGCCGGCCCGCCAGCTGCCGTTCATCTCGTTTTTCTTGAGCCAGTAGAAATCGTTGGGAAAGACGCAGGCGGAATTCGGATACTGCGCGCGCAGGCTGTTTTCCACCGTCGATTCGGGATAGTGGATGTTGATGACGGGCAGCCGGCCGCCCCAGGTCACCTCGGCGTCGCCCTGGATCGGGCGGGTGGAATCGGCCTGTTTGGCCACGGCCACCAGGCGCTCGGCGATCTTCATGCGCTCTGGGTTGGTGTTGCCCCAATAGGTTTCATTGGTTAGACTCCACATCACCACCGAGGCGTGGTTGTAAAACTGCTCGATGGTCTTGGTGTAATAGCTTTCGACGGTGGGCAGCCACAGCTCGCTCTTGTCGAGGTTGAACTTGATCGAATCGGCCTGGTGCCAGGCGCCCTCGGGGATGGCCATCACCCCCAGTTCGTCGCAGAGGTCGAGCAAGGCCTCGGCGTTGAAGCCGCCGTGCAGGCGGATACAATTGTATGGTTGGCCGGCAATGGCGCGGACCTCGGCGAACATGTCGGCGCGGGTGGAGGTCAGCGAGCTGAGGTGGCTGTTGCGCAGCAAGGTGGTCTTGGTGCCGTTGAGGAAAAACTCGGTGCCGCGGATCTCGAACTCGCGGAACCCGAAGCGCAGCGTCTGGCTGTCCACGGGCGTGGTGTTGGAGCGCAGCGAGACCTTGGCGAAATACAGCGCGGCGTTCGCCGGGCTCCACAGGCTCGGCGCGATCCAGTCCTTTTTGAGTTCGATCGTTTTCGACTCGCCGGGGGCGAGGGTGAACGCCGGACCCGCGACCTGGGTTTGGATGCTTTGGCGGGCATCCTCGATGACCGCGTTGAGCGCGAGGGTTTGCGCGCTCTTGCCGCGATTGGTCACCTGGACGTTGAGTTCTATCCGCTTCTCCTTGACCCGGGTGTTGACGAAAATCTTGCCGAGGCTCGCCGCCGGCAGGAGTTGCACCTCGACCTTGCCCCAGATCCCCGCGCCCACCCCCCAGTGCGGCGCTAACAACGTCTGGTTGGCGACATCGACCAGGCCGGTGCGGCCGGCCAGGCCGACCACCAGCTCGTTGACGCCCGGGCGCAAGACCCCGGTCACATCGTAGCTGGACGGGACCTGCCCCAGCATCGAGCCGCCGAGTTTTTTGCCGTTGAGCCAGACCTCGCTCTTGAACGCGATCCCGCCGAAGTAGAGCCGCGCTTGCTGGCCTGGTGCCAGGGTTTTGGGCATCTCAAAGGACCGCTTGAACCAGGCCGCGTTGCCCGTGGGGTGCCGCAGCGCCTGCTTGTCCTTGGTTAGATATTCCGGCAGGTTTTCGCCGTAGGGCGAGCCTTCCTTGAGCGTCGCGCTCACGCCGGGAACCGCCTCGCTTTTCCAGCCGGCGGCGGGCGGCGGGAAATTGAACGCCAGCCCCTCGATGGGCAGCACCTCCCATTGGCCGGCCAGATCGAGGTAGCCGCGTGCACCGTCGTAGAGGACTCCCTCATCGGCTCGGGCCCCTCCTGCCAGCAGCGGCAGCACGGTCAGCAGGTATTGCAGGCACTTCATCGGACGGAACGGGTGTGATCGTTGCATGTGGGTGGGTCGCAGGGGGTCGCTCGCGGAGTGAGCGTTACCCGGTGAGCCCGCGCGATCTTTCATGCGCCGCCAAGCCGCGAAAGATTGGCCAATTCCCGCAGTATCAGGAACTAACCCTCCTGGAATCGTCCAATGCCCACCCCAATGAATACCCCAAGTCATCCCATCTCCCGCCGCCAGGTGCTCACCGGCGGCCTGGCCTCCGCCCTCTGCTGGTCCACCGCTCCCATGATCCTGTCCTCAAGGGTCCTCGGCCGCGCCGGCCAAACCGGGCCTAACAGCCGAATCAACGTCGCCATCATCGGCAACGGCCTGATTTCCGCCGGGCACCGCGGCTATTGCCTGACCCAGCAGGCGACCCAGGTGGTGGCGCTGTGCGACGTCAACCGCCAGGCCCTCGACAGCGCGATGGCCGAGGCCACCGCCAAAGGGGTGAGCTGTGTGGGCTACAGCGATTCGCGCGAGGTGTGTGCCCGTGCGGACATCGATGCGGTGGTGGTCGCCACGCCGGACCACTGGCATGCGGCGATCGCCATCGACGCCATGCGCAACGGCAAGGATGTCTATGTCGAGAAACCGATGGCCCTGACCGTCGCGGAGGGCAAGGCGATGCGCCGGGCCGCCGAGCGCTACGGGCGGATTGTGCAGGTGGGGTCCCAGCAACGCTCGAACACGTCATTCCGCAAGGCCGCCGAACTCGTGCGCAACGGCTACATCGGCAAGGTGCACACCATCGTCTGCCAGCTCGGCGAGTTTCCCGCGCCCACCCAGTTTGTCGAGGAAGCGGTCCCGGCCCACCTCGATTACGACCGGTGGCTTGGGTCCACGCCGTGGGAGCCCTACAATGCCGAGCGCGTGAAAGGCAACTACGGTGGCGGGTGGCGCCGGTTCTGGGAATACGGCTCGCGCAAAAACGGCGACTGGGGCGCTCACCATTTCGACATCGTGCAGTGGGCGCTGGGGATGGACGAGTCGGGGCCGGCCCTGTTCGTTCCCAAGGGCTACGACGGCGCGTTCCAATACCATACTTACGCCCAGGGGCCAAAAGTGATCCGTGACGGCGACAGCAAGAAAGCCATGATCCGCTTCATCGGCGAGACCGGCGAGATTCTGGTGAGTCGCGGCGACCAGTTCGAAACCACCCCTGCCGCCCTCAAAAGCCTGGTGTTCAAGCCGGCCGACACGCGGTTGTATGTTTCCAACGACCATCGCGCGGATTGGATCAACTCAATCAAGACCCGCCAGCAACCGATCTGCCACGTGGGCATCGGCCACCGCAGCGCCACGATCTGCCAGTTGAGCGGCATCGCCGAACGCCTCGGCCGGCCGGTGCGCTGGGATCCCGCAGCCGAACAGATCCTGGGCGACCCCGTTGCGAGCCGCATGATGGATAATCCCCGCCGCGCTCCCTACGCTCTTCCGATCTAACCATCATCCCACCCCATGAAACTTTTCCATTCCATTCTCATCGGCGGCGTGTTCCTCACCCGCCTCCATGCCCTCGAAATCGCTGAGGTCGCCGCCGTGGCCAAGGGCTTTGACAGCCCATCCGGCGACGCCCAATACCAGGCGCGCATCGAACTCAACCGCCTGATCGCCCAGGCCACCGTCCCGGACAAGGGCGATCGGACCGCCGTCACCCGGGTGCTGCTCGCAACCCTCCAGGCCCCCGGCACCTCCAAGGAGGCGGCCAAATACCTCCTGCGCGCGCTGGCCAGGGTCGGCACCGTGGAGGCGGTCGAGCCCCTCGCCAAGATCCTCCATGGCCAGGACCCGCGGCTCAAGGAAGAGGCCCGCGAGGCGCTCTCGTGGATCCGCACCCCGCAAGCCGCCGCCGTCCTGGAAGGCGAGCTGGGAACCAGTGCCGACCCTCGCGTCCAACGCGGGTTGATCGATGGCTTGGCGATGCAACAATCCGCAACCTCGGTGGCGGTGCTCGCTCCCTGGATCGGGATTCCCGATCCAGGGAGCGAGC
>Ga0194037_1001623_pt1 | contig 15967 bp, 15 predicted proteins | sample JunL306m_MetaG_FD_148653 | JGI IMG/M metagenome (GOLD analysis project Ga0194037, IMG submission 148653) | Anoxic zone freshwater microbial communities from boreal shield lake in IISD Experimental Lakes Area, Ontario, Canada - Jun2016-L304-6m | ecosystem: Environmental > Aquatic > Freshwater >...
ATATTTAATAAATGAGCTGTGACCAATTTAATTTATATGAAAAGAGAATAATTACAAAGCATTTATACAATAAATTAACTTTTTAAAAGTCTTGAAATGAATATATTTTTCCCTTTATTAACATTAACAATTTTATTTACCTCATGTGTATCAAATGATAATAAAAATTCTATATCAACTGATGCAATAGCAGATACTGTAAAGCCAATTAAACAAATTGACCACTTTCTTGTATTTAAAAAAGGTATGAATATTGAAGAAGTTGAAGAATTATTAAATCTAAAAGCAATTGAGCACTCCTTAAAAAAGAATATTGATACTAATAACAATGATGAAATGTCTTTATGGTATGAGTATCCAAAAATTAAATATATAGACGTTTATAACTACAAATTAGAAAACTTAACTATAGATAATTTTAGACTTTATTTTATTGAAAATCGATTATACAAACTTAGGTACTATAAAAATATCAATTCTAGTGGCGAAGAATCAATAGGTGAAGTAATTGATTTCGCAAATAAACACAGAAATGTAGTTTCTACAATTTACAATGGCCTTATTGAGAAATACGGGATGCCAGATAAACTAGATTCACCTTCAGATTCTAAAGAAGATTCTCTTGCTTCTAGTTTTCCTTTCACTAATAATCACAGAGCTAATATGAGTAGTGAATATTTTTGTAAGTGGAATGAAAATAATGAAAATCAGATTGCCACCCCAATTATTACAATACAAATATCAAATGGATACTTCATTTTCTCTAGTGAATTTGGAGGAACCTATGCTCATGGATATACACAAGAAATAAAAGTAGACTTCACAGATAAGTATATAAATGAAATAATTACAAAATTTAAAAACGATAAACAGAATGAAGAAAGATTAAAAATTGAATTAGAAAAAGATAAAAAAAGTAAATTGATAAAAAATCTTTAGTCTATTAGTTTATGATAAACTTTGTTCCAGAAATAGCTTAAATTTATAGAATCAACATTTTTGCAATAACTAAAAAAAGTAGATACCCCTTCCCTTTTTTTAAAAAGTTTATTCCATTCCCAGTCATCATTATTTTTGGTAACTTCTATTGTAAACAATATAGATTCTTTAAAATCATTGTGATCAATAGTACTTTGCTTCATTACTACTTCATCTGGTGCTAACCTATCCCTGATTAACATTTCCAAGGAAACATCACAATTTTCAGCAAATGCTTTAATTCTCATGATTTCTGTCTTATTTACAAACATTTCAGCAATCTTAAGTTTCATTGCATTAGATACATCTAAAATATCAAACCCTTGAAATTCAGAATAAGGAAATAACTCCATAGTAAATTTCTTTTCCCTACATAAAATTTCACTTGCTTTGTCAATTACAAAATCTATTTTTTCAAAAGGAAATACTGAATACATGTTAAATTAATATTATATTTTTTTTATGTAAATGAGAGTTGACGTAAGCACATTACCCTATTTTAGTCACTTTTTAAGGGATTCAATTTAGTGCCTAATGTGAACATAATAAATATAGCATTAACTTAGGTTTTCCAGGTAATTTTTCTGATCCTGTAAATATGAATTAGCTAAAAAGACATGTTTAAATGAATAACTGTGTGTATAAGGAAGGGGTAATTTGACATCAATTTGAACTATTGGAGCATCGTGGTTTTCATTGACCAAATACTGCCATTGCTCCTCAAAAATCCAACAATTAGCCACTGTATTAGCAATCATCCTATATTCTTTGTGAAATGGGTTAGGAAGTAACTTACCCTCTGAATAATAATCAATTTCATACTTTCTTGGTTCAGCATTTTCCTTCTTTAATGGTGTATCAAATAAATCAAACATGTATTTAAACACTTTGATAATTAAATACCCGATAACAAAAATTGAAAGTATGCTCACTGATTAATCTCTAGTTATCCAAAGTTATAATTTTTTTTCTAGCCCCTAGCTTCTTATTTAAACACCCCTCCCACTAATTAATCTAGTTAGAGCCCCCTATGCTCTAATAAAACTGATTATTTTCTATGTATACAATATAGTAACCTAATCCACCTTAACTACCCTCCATAAGAATTAAAGGATGCTGTTACCCCCCTATAAAAAATAAAATAAAATGAAAAAAGAAAAGGATTTTTTGAATGCTAATGAAAATGCTAAAGAAGCAATAAAAGAATTAATGTTTGATGCTAACAAGGTAAAATGGTTGAGAAAGTACCAAGGTTTGTTCAAAAAGGTTTCAATTAGACCTAAAGGACTACCAGAAATAGTCAATTGTAACTTAAATGGGATTACCTATTGCTTTATCATTGAATTTCACCAAGAATATAAATTAGTACAGCATGAATTAACCAACTAAAAATTAAGTGCTAATAAACTATGAAATTTGTTAATTTCAACAAAGAAAATAAATTATTAACAGTTTTTGGGTCACGTTTGGGTATCAATTAAAACAAAATAATTTAAAAATCAAGCTAGCAAAGGATTCTAATAGAACTGACCCCTTGCATGCCATGCAAGCGCTCTACCAACTGAGCTAATTCCCCAATTTCAATTTGCTTGAAATTAAATCTCCCCTTTGCCATCCAACCAAAGTTTAACAGCTTCGGTGGTCACAGATTTTGGTCTTTCTAATGGGAAGCCTAAGGCTCTGTCCCAAGTTAAACTAGCCAAAACTCCTAAGGCTCTACTTACAGCAAATAAAACAGTATAAAATTCGTATTCTACAATACCATAATGCACCAATAAGGCACCGCTGTGTGCATCTACATTGGGCCAAGGATTTTTTACTTTTCCTAATGACTCTAAAATAGGTGGTACAGTTTCATAAATTTTCCAAACGGTGTTCACCAACTTGTCATCTGCTAAATGTTTTTTACCAAAGGCCATTTGAGCGGTGAAACGAGGATCGGTTTTTCTTAAAACGGCATGACCATAACCTGGTACTACTTTTCCAGCAGCCAATGTTTTTTGAACATAGTCTGCAATTTGAGCAGCAGTTGGTTCGTCTGTTCCAATGGCCTCTTGCATTTCAAAAATCCATTTGATCACTTCTTGATTGGCCAATCCGTGTAAAGGACCTGCCAATCCATTCATGCCCGCTGCATAACTTAAATAAGGATCGCTTAAAGCAGATCCTACTAAATGTGTCGTATGTGCAGATACGTTTCCACCTTCATGATCGGCATGGATGGTCATGTACAAGCGCATCAATTCTTTTGTGCTTTCATCTTCAAAACCCATCATATAAGCTAAGTTGCCTGCCCAATCCAATAAACCATTGGGATGAATATGTTCGCTATTCTTGTATTTTCTTCTGTAGATATATGCCGCTATTCTTGGTAAGCGCGCAATTAAATCCATTGAATCATCATAAGTATATTGCCAATAATCTTTTTTGTTCATGCCCTTGGCATACTCTTGTGCAAATTTAGATTCTGTTTGCAAGGCCATCACTGCAGCTACATACATTGTCATAGGATGTGCATTCAAAGGAAAGGCATCAATCACATCAAATACATGGGAAGGCACATGACTTCTTCTTTGCCAATTGTTGGTGATTGCATGTACATCTTCGTCATTGGGAATTTCGCCAATCATCATTAAATAAAACAATCCTTCTGGCAATGGTTCATCGCCTTTAGGTGCTTTAGGTAATTTTGCTTGTAATTCGGGAATGGTATATCCTCTAAAACGTATTCCTTCTTGTGCATCTAATAAACTTGTTTCTGTAACTAGTCCTGTGATTCCGCGCATACCCTGATAGGCTTGCGCTAAAGTAACTTCTCCTATTTTTTTATCGCCATGCTGTTTGATTAATTCTTTAATCTCTAAACCAGCTACATTTGCTTTAGCGCTAAACCTGTCTTTGATTTCTTCCATAACCAAAATATTGTGATTGAAAACCGTTTAAATTTCGGCACAAAGTTAACTCAAAAAAAGGTTTACTTGGCTGCTTTTTTGTATAAATAATAGACCACCCATATAAAAATCAAATTAGGGATCCATGCGGCAATTAATGGGGGCAAATTTCCCTTAGTGGAAAAGATGGTGGAGAATCTATCTGTGATGATGAAAAGCGCGGCTATCATGAAGCCCATGGCCAAATGCGAGCCACTGCCCCCTCTTACTTTGCGGCCTGCAATGATACCTCCAATTAAGGTTAGCAAAAGCACGGTTAAAGGAGTGGCATCCCTTCGGTAACGCTCAATCTTTAACTCATTCAAGCCTTCGGCACCTCTTAATGCGTCTAAATTGATTTGTCTGATTAGTTCAGGGGTAGTGAGTTTGTCCTTGGTGTATTTGTCTTTTTCCAAATCGCCTGGCTTAAATGCAAATTTTTTATGCATCAGTGGTACATAAGTATTCAATTCTTTATCCTCTAAAATTCTTCTTTCAAATACATCAGACAAAGACCAACTTTTAGAAGCAGTGTCCCAAATAATTTCATTGGACCTTATATTGTAAACAATTTTATCCTTGTCCATTTGATAGGCAAAAAAACTATTTCCTCTTTTATAAGAAGTATCATAGGAATAAATTCCCGCATAAGTAAATGAATCAATTCTAAAATAAATATCAGTGGAGCCTCGTACCAAGTCGTTGTAACTGGAATGTGTATCTACATAAGCTGCTTCAAAACTTCCTCGAATGGTATTGGCTTTAGGAATAAACCAAAAATTGGATATCCACAACAACAAGCCCAATAAGGCACCGCCTATCCAATAGGGTCTTAACCATCTGTCATAAGTAATGCCGCTGGCCAAGATGGCAATGATTTCGGTTTGCCCTGCCATTTTTGAAGTAAAAAATATCACCGCAATAAAAACAAACAAAGGAAATAGCAAGGCAATGATGTGCGGAATAAAACCAATATAATAGTGTGTAAATATTTCGCCTGCAGAAAAGCCAGACTTTACAAAGTCATCTGTTTTTTCGCTAATATCTATTACTACTGCAATCACAGCAAATAAAAAGATAGAGAAAAAAAATACAGTCAAAAACTTTTTTAATATGTACCAATCTAATTTTTTCAAAGCACTAAATTTCTTTTATAATCGCTTACTTATTTGTGCGACCATTGTTTTTTTCCAAGTTTTGTAATCGCCTGCAATAATGTGTTCCCTTGCCTGGCCTACCAACCAAAGATAAAAAGATAGATTCTGAATACTCGCCAATTGCAAGCCTAATATTTCATCGGCAACAAACAAATGACGCATATAAGCCTTGGTATAATACTGACTCATTTCATTGGGTATGCCAGGGTCCAATGGAGAAAAATCATTGGCCCATTGTTTGTTCTTAATATTAATCACCCCTTGGGAAGTAAATACCATTCCGTTGCGGCCATTGCGCGTTGGCATCACACAATCAAACATATCCACGCCTAAGTCTATGGCTTCTAAAATATTCCAAGGGGTACCCACACCCATTAAATACCTTGGTTTATTTACTGGCAAGTTTTCACAACAAAGCTGTGTAAAATCGTATAATTCTTGCTCTGATTCGCCCACACTCAATCCCCCAATGGCGTTACCCACCGCATTTTTGGAACTGATGTATGCGCAAGAAGCTTTTCTTAAATCGGCATAGGTACCCCCTTGTACAATGGGGAATAAATTTTGGGTATGCCCATACAAATCGGGCGTCTCTGCCAACCTATTAAAACACTTATCCAACCATAAATGGGTCAAATTCATGCTCTTTTGCACATATTCATATTCACTTGGATAAGGCGGACATTCGTCAAATGCCATGATGATATCTGCCCCAATACTTCTTTGAATATCCATCACTTTTTCAGGACTAAACAAATGCTTACTGCCATCAATATGCGATTGAAACAAAACCCCCTCAGGTTTAATTTTTCGATTGGATGCCAAGGAGAATACTTGGTAGCCTCCGCTATCCGTTAAGATGGGTCTATCCCAACCCATAAAACGGTGTAAACCCCCGGCAGCCTCCATTACTTCGGTGCCCGGCCTTAAATAAAGATGATAGGTATTGCCTAAGATGATTTGTGCATGGATATCGGTTTTAAGTTGTTGTTGAGTTACAGCTTTCACAGAACCAATCGTGCCAACAGGCATAAATATAGGGGTTTGAATTACCCCATGATCGGTGGTAATAGTACCTGCTCTAGAGGCCCCTTGTATACTTTCAAATTCCAAGTTAAATGCTAATGCCGCCATGACGCAAAGGTAAGGTCAAATGGGCTATTTTTCCACATTCAATCTAGGCTTGAATTAGCTGAAGCTGCATGCTTTACTTTTGTAGCATGTTAACTCACCTACCGCTGTCTACCATTTTGATAGGCGCTTTTATTGGCATTATAATTACGCAGTTGTTTTATTACTTTTATTTTTTCTTAAGATTGGCCATATATAAAAAGCCTACTAAAAAAGTGCATGTGGAACATCCCATTTCAGTCGTTATTTGCGCAAGAGATGAAGCAGCAAATTTAGCCAACAATTTACCAGGGGTTTTGGTACAAGATTATAATACCACCCATGAAGTTGTATTAGTGAATGACAATTCCGAAGATGAAACAAAGTATTTATTAGAAGAATTTAAAAAATCATTCAAGAATTTAAACCCCATTTTGCTTTCACAAGAAGCTAAAATGATCAATGGGAAAAAATTTCCTTTATCTATTGGTATTAAATCGGCCAAGAATGAAACCTTACTATTGACCGATGCCGATTGCGTCCCCGCAAGCGAACATTGGATGCAATTGATGCAAGATGGTTATGACGAGGACATTGAAATTGTATTGGGCTATGGCGCTTACCGTAAAAAGCCTGGCATCCTAAACAAATTGATTCGTTTTGAAACTTTTCAAACAGCCTTACAATATTTCTCCTACGCACTAGCAGGTTTGCCTTATATGGGCGTGGGCAGAAATTTATCTTATAAGAAAGAAGTATTTATGCGCAACAAAGGATTTTCCTCCATCAATCAAATGCCTAGCGGAGATGATGATTTGTTTATCAATCAAGTAGCCAATAAAAAAAATACGGCCATTGTGATTGATCATGAGGCGCATACCATTAGCGATCCTAAAACAAGTTTGCATGATTGGATGAATCAAAAATACCGTCATTACACGACCAGCAAATATTACAAAACCCTTCACGCAGGTTTATTGGGCACTTATGCTATTAGCCAATTTTTAGTTTACCCCATATTGATTGCAGCATTAATAGTCTCGCAGGACTACTTATTACTAGGAAGTCTTTGGGCTGCTCGTATGCTTGTTCAAGGAATTATTTTAAGAAGTACCATGAAAAAATTAAATGAATTGGACCTATGGCCCTGGTTTATTTTATTTGATATATGGTCTATATTCTATTATTTATTTACCTTGCCTAGCGTATGGAAAGCCCCCAAAAAAAATTGGAACTAATTACCAAGTATTTTGCCGAATTCACGCCTAAGCAATTAAGTCAATTCGAAGCGCTTGAGCCAGCTTACAAAGAGTGGAACAGTCAAATCAATGTTATCTCAAGAAAAGACATTGACCATATCTACCTGCATCATATTTTACATTCCTTAAGCATTGCAGCTATTGTAGAATGGGAAAAAGGCAACCAAATTATTGATATTGGCTGCGGCGGTGGTTTCCCCTGTGTACCCTTGGCCATCTTTTTCCCAGAGGTACAATTTTTTGCCGTAGACAGTATTGCCAAAAAATTAAAAGTAGTAGATGCCGTTTGTGAAATGGCGGGCATTAAAAATATTACCACTAAGCATACGCGTGTAGAAGAAATAAAGAATAAAAAATTCGATTACGCAATTAGCCGTGCGGTGGCACCTTTAAGAGATTTATGGAAATGGGCGGGGCCGATCCTAAATAAAAAGCCCAACCAAAATAATTCTTTGATTTGTTTAAAAGGCGGCGACTTACACCAAGAAATATTTGAAAGCGGGGTACGTCCTAAAATGATGTCTATTCATGACATTTTTCCAGAAGCTTATTTTGAAGAGAAGTTTATTATTCAAGTAAAGAAGCCTTAGTTATATTTATATTGATATTGATATAAAATAGATATTACTTCTCGTTCTCAGCTCGCTCTTTAACGCTAAAAATTGTAAATTAGAACTAAAAGTCAGAACTCGCACTCCGTGCTCAAACATGCTGACTTTTTTAACGTTCGAATTTACAATTTTCTTTACGCTAGAGCTCGATGTTCACTCGTAGCAATATCTATTTTATTTTTTCAATATTAATTAGGTATTTCTAATTTATTATTGCTTCTATTAATATCGGGCATGCGCTGACTAGGATCAATCTCAATTGTTTTTAAAGCAGTAATGGGCTTGGTGGTTTCAAAAGTATAAGTAGGTTGTACCCATTTCCATTCTGGATGTACAATTCTATTTTCTTTGGTTTCTGCAACTTTGTTGGCCAGCATCAAATCCAATGGAATATAATGCAGTTCGGTACTACCATCTTTATAAGTGATCAAGACTTCAATGGGTGCAGGCATTTTCCCATAACGCTGAATACTAATAATGGCTGTATTGTTTTCGGCCTGAATATCATTCAATCCATAATCAATGGTCTTGGTAGAATTCACCCAATATTCTTTCAACCATTGCAATTGAATACCGCTAGTTTTTTCCGCCACACGAAAAAAGTCATTTGCATTGGGATGTTTGAATTTCCAAATATGATAATAATTCAATAAAGTAGCGTCACGCAATGAATCTCCAATAACATATCCTAAGAAACCAAGTAAGGTGGCACCTTTGCTATAAGCCGCACTGCTATAAGCAAAGTTGGTATTGTAATGATCTGAATGCGTAGACATGGGTTCTTCTATATTACTTTTAGCTAAAGCAAGATACCCTCCGTAATTACCATATTGGATAGAAGGTAAATAGGTTTTATTTTTTTCATTGTTAAGAAGCAATTGTTTTTTAGCAGCTTCGCTGATAAAGGGTGATTGACTAGCTATATTTTGTTCATACCAAAAAGAAATATCATCTTCGGCAAAACTGGCAAAACCTTCGTCCATCCATGGATATAAACTTTCGTTGTTTCCTAAAACATGTTGGTACCAATTGTGCATCCACTCATGAAACACGGTACCTAAACCAGGTCCTTTAATTAAAGTGGCCATTGCATATTCCATACCCCCATCCCCTCCTTGTATAAAAGAATATTGAGGATAAGGATAAGCACCAAACTTTTTCTCCATATAAGGCAATACTTTTTCTGCAGCCCACAAAACATTGGCCCAGGCACTGTCTTCAGTAGAAGTTTTTTCTTTATAATAAACGTGTAAGGTCAAACCTTTGCGCACTTCTTTTGATAGATGTTTAAAGTGGTTATCCGCAGCCCAAACAAAATCGTGAATATTGTTTCCCTTAAAGTTCCAAGCCTTCAAACCTGCTGCGTTTGCTATGGCCGTTGGATTTTGTAAGACCCCTGTGGCTGCTACCATGTAGTTTTTATCTAATTGAATGGTGACATCGTAATTACCCCATACACCATAAAATTCACGCGCAATGTAAGGATTGGTATTCCATCCTTGCTCATCATATTCTACTAGTTTAGGATACCATTGACTCATGGAATAACCAACCCCTTCGGCATTGTCTCTACCAGATCTTCTTATTTGCACAGGCACTTGTGCTTCAAATTGCATAGACATTTTTACCGATGTTTTTGGTGCAATGGCCTGTGTTAATTGCACTTCTAAAATAGTTTCGTGGTCTACTAATTTTTGCGCTTTGCCACTAATCAATATTTGGCTTATTCTTTGGTAACCAATTTCAGTGGGTGTTAAATTTTGTATGCGATCTTTTACCCTTCTATCCCAATCCTGAACATTGTCTACACCTAATAAAGTAGAAGCGGATGTAATGGGTGCACCTCTTCTTACACTCAAGTAATTTTTTCCTAGCTCTCTACTTCTAATGTCCATGGCAGAATTAGGTGCAAAGGCATTCCAATACATATGAAAATAAACTTTGCGTAAAGTATCGGGTGAGTTGTTGGTGTAGACTATCTCTTCAGTTCCTTTTACAATATTAGATGCAACATCCAAGGCTGCATTAATTTTGTAGTCGATATGTTGTTGCCAACGATCGGCTTGTGCATTTACAAAATTGAAACTATTAAAAATAACGAAAAGAGATAAGAAGAGCTTCTTTTTCATAGTACTGAATTAAGAACCAAATTTAATTCATTAAGGGCAAAATGAACAATTAAAATGAGCTTAGCATAACTATGGTTTGCCATCCACTACAATCACAATCTCCCCTTTGACTTGCTTGGCCGAAAAATAATTAATTAAATTGGCTAGGGTATCTGTAATGTTTTCTTCGTAAATTTTGGTAAGCTCTCTACTAACAGACGCTTGCCTGTCTGCACCAAAATGAGTGGCAAACAATTCTAAGGTTTTGACCAAACGCATGGGGCTTTCATAAAAGATCATGGTACGCGTTTCGTTCGCTAAAGATTCCATTAAAGTTTTTCTGCCTTTTTTTAAAGGGATAAAGCCTTCAAATATAAAACGAGTGGCGGGTAATCCACTATTTACTAAGGCAGGCACAAAGGCAGTGGCGCCCGGCAAACTACTAACAGCAACACCCGCTGCTTTACATGCGCGGACCAATAAAAAAGCTGGATCGGAAATGCCGGGTGTTCCTGCATCTGTAATCAATGCAATATTTTTTCCTGCTTGCAATTGTTGCACTAAATGATCCACCACCTTATGCTCATTGTGTTGATGATAAGGCGTGAGTGGTTTATTAATATGATAATGTTGAAGCAGTTTGGATGATGTTCTGGTATCCTCGCACAATATAAAATCCACTGATTGCAATACTTCAATGGACCTGAATGTAAAATCTTTTAAATTTCCAATGGGCGTGGGAACTATATAGAGCATGGAAATAATTGTAACTTAAAAATATAAATGCCTATTGCACAAATTCAATCTCAAAGAATTCCATCACCGCATTGGCCAATAATTTTTTTGCTGCTGTTTCTGCCATTTCTTTGGCTGCGGCTTCGTTGGTTGCTTCTATTTTTAAAGTAATATGCTTACCTACACGAACATCCTGAATAGCGGTTAAACCTAAATTGTGCAAACCGCCTAAAACTGCTTTTCCTTGTGGATCTAATAAATCGTTTAAGGGCATTACCTTAATTTGTACTTGAAATGTCATACTAATTTAATTGTGTGATGGTATTTTTATAAAACAAAGATACTAAGCAATAGCCAATAAAGCCAAATGGAATGGCCAACCATTTAAAAAATAAGGCTGATACGATAATATCCGCTACCAGGATAATTAATGGGACCATTAATTTTTTATTTTTTCCCAAACTTTTCAGCGCCAACATAGGCCTATTCATCACCATAAGATAGGCCACTACCACTATATATATGTACCAAAAAAATGGGTTCAGCATTAACTTAGAGGTTATGGCAAGTTGGGATTGCCAATAAATAAGTGGGAAGGCCGCCGTTAAAAAGCCTACCATTGGAATAGGTACTCCTTTGAAATAATTAGCTTGTTCTGAGTCAATATTAAATTTTGCCAATCGATATGCTCCTGCCATGGCGATGATAAATGCAGGCGCCATTAATAAAGAACTATGATTTAAGGCATTGGCATCGGAAGCCAAGGATAATCTCAAGAATTGATAAACAATAAAGGAAGGGGCTACACCAAAACTTACTACATCGGCTAAGGAGTCCAATTGTTTGCCCAATGCTCCATCTACTTTTAACCATCTTGCTACAAAGCCATCAAAAAAATCCATAAGACCTGCTAAAGTAATAAATAAACTTGCATAATATATTTGTTCAGGAATTTCAATAAGCATCGCCCCCGACTCATCCATATTTGCCATGGTTCCCGATTGAAAAGTAGCAACAATGGCGCAGCAACCAAAAAATAGGTTCATTAAAGTAAACAAATTAGGAATGTGTTTTTTCATACTTGATTTTCTGATTGATTACTTTTTACTTGCACGCATCAATGCTTCTATTTCATCCGCTTTAATGGGCATCGTCTTCATTAAATCCTGATTGCCTGTTCTGGTGATCCAATAATTATTTTCGATACGTACCCCCATTTTTTCTTCCTTGATATAAATACCCGGCTCGATGGTAAAAACCATTCCTGCAGTGATAGGTGCTGTTCTTGTACCTAAATCATGTACGTCTAGCCCTAAATGATGCGATATGCCATGGTATAAATATTTTCTGTAGGCTCTGTTTTCTGCATCTTCATTTTTTACATCGGATTTACTTAATAAACCAATTTTCAAAAATTGTTTGCTCGCTTCCTCTCCCACTTTATCGGTATAATTAGCAATGGTAATGCCTGGCTTTAAAATTGATTTTGCATAATCATGCAAATGCAAGCAAGCATTGTACACTTGTTTTTGCCTTTTGGTAAACTTGCCATTCACAGGTACGGTTCTGGTTAAATCGGCGCAATAGCCGCCATACTCCGCACCAAAATCCATCAATACCAATTCTCCATCTTTGCATACATTGTTGTTGTTGACATAATGTAAAGTTCTTGCATTGTCCCCACTTGCGATGATGCTATGATAAGCCGCCCCTGTGGCGCGTTGGGATAAAAATGAATGATAAATTTCAGCTTCAATTTCATACTCATGAATACCAGGTTTGATAAATTGCAACAATCTTCTAAAGGCTACTTCTGTAATGTCAATGGCTTTTTGAATTACGGCCACTTCTTCCTTGGTTTTAATGGCACGCAAATCTTTCATCAATCTTGCTGCACGTAAAAAATGATGCAATGGATAACGAGCTTTCATTTCATCAATGAAACGATACTCATGGGTTCTAATTAAAGTATTTTTTCGATCGTTCTCGTTGGAATCTAAATAAATGGAGTCGGCTAAATGCACCCACTGTTGCAATGGGGCATCGATCACATCAGCCCATACAATGGTTTTCATTCCAGAAATTGAAGTGGCTTCATTGGCTCTTAATCTTTTTCCATCCCAAATTTCTTTTAACTCTTGTGGCCTTACCAGTACCAGTACTTCTCTGTATTTTGGATCGGGATTGTCTGGATACAAAATCACCATCGACCCTTCTTGCTCAATTCCTGTCAACCAAAATAATTCTGTGTTTTGCTTGAACCCATGCAAAGCATCTCCATTGGAAGAGAACTCATCATTGCTCACAATAATGGCGATACTATTTTTTTGCATTTTAGCCACAAAACGTTTTCTGTTTTGTATAAAAATTTGCGGATCGAGTGCTTTGTATTTCATAAAATAATTCTAAATGGTTAACGAAGAGCAAGTTAATTAAAAAAGGCCTGCTTTAAGCGATCTTACCCCAACCAATTTTTGCTTTTTGAGCAATCAAATAGGCCCTCAGGCAGGCATTTTCAGGGGCAGAAATCGTAGGATCCTTTTCACAAAGTAAAAACGCAGCTTCTTTGGCTGTTTCTAAGGCCGCTTTGTCATTGATAATATTGGCCAATTTAAAATTTAGTGCCCCACTTTGTCTTGTTCCATCAATATCTCCAGGCCCTCTTAATTCCAAATCTTTTTCTGCAATCACAAAACCATCGTTGGTACTACACATTATTTTTAATCTTTCCTTGGCTTCTTTTCCGGTTTTTACGCTACTTAATAAAATACAATAACTCTGTTCACTGCCTCTACCTACCCTTCCTCTTAATTGATGCAATTGGGACAAACCAAATTTTTCTGCACTTTCTATCACCATCACACTTGCATTGGGCACATTCACCCCTACTTCAATCACAGTGGTACCCACTAATATTTGTGTATCACCTGTTTTAAAACGGTGCATATTGGTTTCTTTCTCCTTGCTATTTTGTCTGCCATGCACCATGCTAATTTTGTAAGTAGGCTCTGGGAAAAAACTTTTTACTTGCTCATAGCCTTGCATCAAATCTTCATAGCTTAGTTTTTCACTTTCTTCAATTAAAGGATACACATAATAAGCCTGCCTCCCTTTTACAATTTCTGTTTTTACAAAATCCATTACACTGGCTCTGGAAGTTTCATAGCGGTGTACTGTTTTTATGGGTTGTCTACCAGGCGGTAATTCATCCATCACACTGTAATCTAAATCGCCAAAAGCAGTCATGGCCAATGTTCTTGGGATAGGTGTAGCCGTCATCACCAACACATGCGGAGGGATACTTGATTTTTTCCAAAGTCTTGCTCTTTGCGCCACACCAAATCGGTGTTGCTCATCTATCACTGCCAAGCCTAAATTTTTAAATTGTACAATGTCTTCTATAATGGCATGTGTACCTACTACAAAATGTATATCGTCTTCTAATAAACCTTTTAAAATTCTTCTACGCTCAGCTATTTTGGTGCTTCCTGTTAACAATGCAATTTCAATCGGCATTTCTTTTAACAAGGCTGTTAAACTTTCATAATGTTGGCCAGCCAATATTTCGGTGGGTGCCATTAAACAACTTTGATACCCATTGTCTGCTGCAATCAACATAGCCAATAAGGCAATCATTGTTTTTCCACTACCTACATCCCCTTGCAACAATCGATTCATTTGATAACCCTTACCTACATCCTGTCTAATTTCTTTAATGACTCTTTTTTGCGCCCCAGTAAGCTCAAAAGGTAAATGCTTGCTGTAAAAAGTATTAAAGTAATTTCCTACTTTTTCAAATAAATGACCCTTGCTGTTTTTATGCCGATCAATTTTTATTAAGTTTAATCTTACTTGTGCAATAAATAGTTCTTCAAAAATTAATCGGTCTACTGCTTTTTTATAATTAGCCTGCGAACTTGGAAAATGTATTTGTCTATAAGCCTCCCATCTGCCCATTCTGTTTTCCAATAAATGTGCTGGTAAATTTTCTGGAAGATCTCTTTCACTAATTTGTTGAAATAAGGTTATGGTTAATTTTCCAATTTGTTTGGCATTGAGACCACGGGCTTTTAGTTTTTCTGTGCTAGAATAAACCGGCTCTAATAAAGATTTTTGTGCCATGGCTTGAGCCACATAGGGTTCAATTTCTGGATGCACCATTTGTGCTTTCCCATTAAAAAAACTTACCCTGCCAAAAACTAAATAAGCCTGACCTTCCACTATGTTTTTTTGTACCCAAGTAATTCCCTGAAACCAGGCTAGTTCAATGGTGCCAGTTTCATCCTTTAATTGTGTCACCAAGCGTTTTGCCCTTTTGACCCCAATGATATCAATGCCTTGTAAAACCCCTTTTACTTGAACAAAATCCATATCCGGGGTGATGGAAGCAATCGTACCTACCTTGGTTTTATCGATATGCCTAAACGGGAAATGATGCAGCAGGTCGTTAAAAGTGAATAAACTCAACTCTTTTTTTAGCATATCTGCCCTCAAAGGGCCCACCCCTTTTAGGTATTCAATGGGGTTAGATAAAAGAGAAGCTGTGCTCAAACTGAATATTTTTAAATTCTGTACAAATATCCCAAAAAGATGGCAAAAAATGGGTTCCTGATTCATTATCTTCGCAGTTCTATGAAAAAGGAAATTGTATTAAGCGGAATTAGGCCTACAGGCTTCTTGCACCTAGGCAATTATTTTGGTGCCATGCGTAATTATGTGCGCATGCAAGATGAATACAACTGTTATTTTTTCGTAGCCAACTGGCATAGCCTAACTACACATCCTGATACTAAAACTTTGAAAGAAAGTGTACTTAGAGTAGTGGCTGAAAATATTGCTTGTGGATTAGATCCAGAGAAAGTTTCTTTATATGTTCAAAGTGATGTTCCTGAAATTGCAGAATTGTATTTGTACTTAAATATGTTAGCTTATAAAGGAGAATTGGAAAAAACTACTTCTTTTAAAGACAAAGTGCGCATGCAACCAGAGAATGTTAACGCGGGTTTACTTACCTACCCGGTATTGCAAGCAGCCGATATATTAATACACCGCGCAGTGAAAGTGCCTGTAGGTAAAGAC
>Ga0194037_1001624_pt1 | contig 15955 bp, 15 predicted proteins | sample JunL306m_MetaG_FD_148653 | JGI IMG/M metagenome (GOLD analysis project Ga0194037, IMG submission 148653) | Anoxic zone freshwater microbial communities from boreal shield lake in IISD Experimental Lakes Area, Ontario, Canada - Jun2016-L304-6m | ecosystem: Environmental > Aquatic > Freshwater >...
GGACGGATTCCGCCGTGGGCACTCAAGGAGGGGCGATGTCTGATCGCCCTGGTCCATGAGGGGCCAATGCCGAGCGATTCTCGCGTTTCATTGACTTCCCATGGGCTTCGGCGGACGGATTCCGCCGTGGGCACTCAAGGAGGGGCGATGTCTGATCGCCCTGGTCCATGAGGGGCCAATGCCGAGCGATTCTCGCGTTTCATTGACTTCCCATGGGCTTCGGCGGACGGATTCCGCCGCTCCTTGATTTTTTTTGTCCAGCGCCCTCCCCTGTCCTCTGCCCAACTCCCGCCTTCCCAAATTCCGGCGACGAGTCCATGCTGGGCGCCCGTGCAGACCCCGATCAGCTCCGAGAAACTCAGCGCGCTGGACCAGCGCTTGGCGGAGCTTGGGGTGGCGGTGGCGGATTTGCTCGAAAAGTTCGTGCGCGGCTCGGGGGCTGGCGGCCAGAAGATCAACAAGACGTCGAGTTGCGTGTTTCTCAAACACCTGCCCAGCGGCGTGTGCATCAAGTGCCAACTCGACCGCTCGCGCGAGATGAACCGGTATCTGGCGCGCCGCGAGTTGTGCGAGCAACTTGAGGCGATCCGGGCTGGCACAGCCACCGCCAAGACCCAGGCCATTGAAAAGCTGCGCCGCCAGAAGCGCCCGCGCTCGCGCCGCTCCAAGCAGCGCTCGGTCGCCGACAAGCGCCTGCTTTCCACCAAAAAGTCGCTGCGCCGCACGCCCTCCGGCGAGTGAGGCCGGTGTTTCGGTGTTTCGGTGTTTCGGTGTTTCGGTGTTTCGGTGTTTCGGTGTTTCGGTAAGAGCGAAAGGATCAGTCGCTGCGCGCCGAGCTTTCTCTCTGCTTTCACCGAAACACCGGGCCGCGCAGCGGCCACCGAAACACCGGGCCGCGCAGCGGCCACCGAAACACCGAGCCGCGCAGCGGCCACCGAAACACCGGGCCGCGCCGGCAACTCAAGAAAATTTCCTCGGAAATTCATTCTCCGGTCTTGCACAGGCGGGGGCTCTGGGTCATGGATCGGCCATGGACCGCTGGCTGCTGATCACCTCCACCGTGCTCGCCATCGTTGGCAGCGTGGGCGGGATGGTTTCCGTGCACCACGGTCACCGAAGCCGCTGGACGGTGGCGTGGATGGCAGGGGTGCTGGTTTGCCAGATCGCGGTGCTGGCGCTGCGCGGCCAACACCGCAACGTCTGCCCGTTGGCCGACCGCGGTGAAATCCTGGTTTTCTTGGCGTGGGCGCTGACTTTGTTTTACCTGCTGGTGGGGCCGACCTATCGGATTTCGCTGCTCGGGGTGTTCACCGCGCCGGTGGTGGCGGTGTTCCAATTGGTCGCGCTGGTGCCCGGAGTGCTGGAAGCCGATCCGCACCCGATGACCGGCGGCAACCCGTGGCACGAGATGCACTCGGCCACCTCGGTGCTGGCCTACGGCGCGCTGGCCCTGGCCTCGGTCGCGGGGGTGATGTTTCTGGTGCTGGACCGGCAGTTGAAAGAACACCATTTGCACAGCGGCTTGTTCCGGCGCCTGCCGCCGGTGCGGGGCCTGCTGGTGTCGCTCGAGCGGCTGCTGTGGCTGGGCGGCGGTCTGCTGACCTTGGGCGTGCTCGCCGGGTTCCTGATGCCGCGTGCTCTGGAGGGGCCTGACCATGCCAAGGTCATCGGTCACACGCTCGCCGCGCTGGTGGTCTGGGCGGGCTACGCCCTGCTGCTGGCCGTCAAGACGGTGCGCGGGCTAACCGGGCGGCAGCTGGCGCTGCTGGCGGTCGGCTGGTTTATTCTCTCACTCGGCGTGTTTGCCTTCGTCTAATGGAACTGCTGTGCCTCGGCCTCAATCACCGGACCGCGCCTGTCGAAGTGCGCGAGCGTTTTGCCGTGGGCAACAAGAAGCTTGGCGTGGCCGCCTGCGAGCTCAGCGCCATGAGCGGAGTGTCCGAAGGGCTGGTGATTTCCACCTGCAACCGCACCGAGTTCTATTTGGTGGCCGCCAATGCCCGCGAGGCATGCGGCCGCCTGGAGACCCACCTGACCGAGAAAATCCAGCTTGATGCCGGGGTGGCGGCGCATTTCTACCGCAAGGAAAAAACCGAGGCCGCCCGCCACCTGTGCCGGGTGGTCAGCGGGCTGGACTCGATGTTGCTGGGCGAAACCGAGATCTTCGGCCAGGTCAAACAATCCTATCAGGCCGCGCTCGAGGCGGGGGCCACCGCCGGCGTGCTCAACCGGCTGTTCCAGCGTGCCTTCGGCGTCGGCAAGAAAGTCCGCACCGAAACCTCGATCCAGCACGGCTCGACCTCGGTGGGCAATGTCGCGGTGGATCTGGCGGAAAAGATCTTCGGCCACCTCAAGGACAGCGAGGTCATGATCCTGGGTGCGGGCGAAATGAGCCGCATCACCGCCCAAAGCCTGGTCTCGCGCGGGGCTCGCTCGATTTTTGTGGCCAACCGCTCCTACGACCGGGCGGTCGAGCTTGCCGCCGAAATGGGCGGCAGCGCAGTGCGCTTCGACGCTTGGCAAAAAGTCTTGGAACGGGTGGACGTGGTCATTTCCTCGACCGGTTGTCCGTTTCCCATCGTCCACCGCGCCGATGTCGAGCAAGCCCGCCACGCGCGCAAATTCCGCCCGCTGTTTTTCATCGATATCGCCGTGCCGCGCGACATCGACCCCGCCGTCGGCGAAATCGACGAAGTCTATCTCTACGACATCGACACCCTCGAGCAACTTGCCAACCAAGCCCGTGGCAGCCGCCAACTCCAGATCGACGAATGCGAACGCATCATCGACGCCGAACTGGCGAAATTCAATCTGCAAGGCAGCCCCGACCGGCGACCACCTGCCGAGTGAGGCACCGCCACCCGCCGCGCCCAGTGGCTGAAAGATCCGGGAAGATAAGCCCGTAATTGCGTTGCGCGCCGCCACAAGCGGGCTTAGTGTCTACTCAACACCAACCAAATCATTATGGGACCTATTGGAATGCCTGAAATGATCATGATTTTCATCGTGATCCTGTTGCTTTTCGGAGCAAAGAAACTGCCGGAACTCGCCCGTGGCATCGGCAAGAGCATGGGGGAATTCAAGAAAGCGCGCGATGACTTCGAGCGCGAAATCACCCGCGGTGAAACCGACGCCCGCGTCAAGGACGCCACCGGCAAGGAACCGCACGACTCGTAACCGGCCATGAGCCTCGGGCAATTCACCCGTCGCTTTGCCCGGCACGCCCCCGCCCTCCGCGGGGCGATTTTATCCGCGAGCTTGGCGCTCGCTTTCACTGCGTGTGGCAAACGGGGCGGCACCAACGCGTGGAGCGCCCCGGCTGAGGCCGCGCCCGCGGCCAGTGCAAACGTCGTCCCGGCCGCGCCCGGATCCCCTGTCGGACCGCGAGTCTCCAGACTCGCTCCCCAACCCGCGACTCCCTCCCCGCCTACCGCAGGCCTGCGCTTCATCGCCTACAATGTGGAAAACTGGCTGACGATGGACCGCTACACGGGCCAGAAGCTGCGCAAGCAATCGCCCAAACCCGCCGCGGAGAAACAGGCAACGGTCCGAATTCTAGCAACAAACGCGCCGGACGTCATCGGCCTGTGTGAAATCGGCACGACCACCGACCTGGCGGAGATCCAGCAGACGCTCAAGGCCTCGGGCCTCGACCTGCCGTATGCCCAATACACGGGCGGCTCGGACCCGGTCCGGCACCTTGGGCTCTTGTCGCGCTGGCCGCTGACCCTGCCGGAGCACCCCGCCGCTATCGAATACACGATGCACGGGCGGACCTTCGCCATCAACCGCGGCATCCTCGATGCCGCGCTCCAAACCCACGGCAAAACCTATCGCTTTTTGGGTGTCCATCTGAAATCCAAACGTGAAATCGAGGAGGCCGATCAAGAGGAAATGCGGGTCCAGGAAGCCCGCCTGCTGCGCCGCCAGGTGGATGCCATCCTGCAGGCGGACCCGCAGGCGCGGTTGGTGGTGTATGGGGATTTCAATGACACCCGGCCGAGCCCGACCTTCAAAATCATCACCCGCGGCTACAACGACCCCGGCTATCTGATGGCCATGCCGCTCAAAGACTCGCGCGGCGAGGCCTGGACCCACTACTGGGCACCGCACGACATCTACTCGCGCTTTGATTTCATCGCCGTCACCCGCGCGCTCAAACCCGAAATCGATTTCCGCGGGTCGCGGCTCGTTGACGACCTGGATTGGAACGACGCCTCCGACCACCGCCCGCTGCTCGCTATCTTCCGGTGAGGCGGTCTGGGAGCGCGAGTCTCCAGACTCGCTCTGACGTTTCTTCCTCCGGCGAGTCTGGAGACTCGCGGTCCTAGATTTTCGCCAGCACCTCGGAAAACACGCTGAGCGTGTCGTCCAGGTCGGCCTCGGTGTGGGCCAGCGAAATGAAGCCGGTCTCATACGGGCTGGGTGCCAGATAGATCCCCTTCTCCAGACAGCCCCAGAAGAATTTCTTAAAGAACCCGAGGTCCTGGGTCATCACGTCGGCGACGTTGACGATGTCGCGGTCGGTGAAAAACAGGCAGAACATCGAGCCGACGCGGTTGAGGCGGTGGGGCACGCCCTTTTCCGCCAGCAAGGCGCGCAGGCCGGCTTCAAAATGCGCGCCGAGCTGGTCGAGGCGCGGATAGCCGGACGGTTTGGCCAGCTCACGCAGCTGGGCCAGGCCGGCGGCCATCGCCAGCGGGTTGCCGGAGAGGGTGCCGGCCTGATAGACCGGGCCGTTCGGGGCGAGCAGGTCCATGACCTCGGCGCGGCCGCCGAACGCCCCCACCGGCAGGCCGCCGCCGATGACCTTGCCGAAGCAGCTCAGGTCGGGCATGAGATTTTCGAGGCCCTGGACGCCGGCCTTGCCGAGGCGGAAGCCGGTCATGACCTCGTCGAAGATGAGCAATGCACCGTATTTTTGGGTGATCGAGGACAGCAGCGCAAGGTAGCCGGGTTTGGGGAAAACCAGGCCTGCATTGGCCGGATAGGACTCGACGATGATGGCGGCGATTTGTTCGCCGCGGGCGGCAAAGAGGGTTTCGAGCGCCGCGGGATCGTTGTAGGGCAACACCAGCGTTTGTGCGGCGACGGCTTTGGGCACCCCCGCCGAGTCCGGCTCGCCGTGGGTCAGCGCTCCGGATCCCGCCGCCACTAACAACGAATCGCTATGGCCGTGGTAACAGCCGTCGAATTTCACAATCAGGTCGCGCCGCGTGAACCCGCGCGCCAACCGGATAGCCGACATGGTGGCCTCGGTGCCCGAATTGCACATCCGGACTTTTTCCACCGAAGGAACCCAGCCGCAGATCGTGCGGGCCATTTCCACTTCAAACGGGTTGGGGATGCCGAACGAGATGCCGCTTTTGGCGACCTCGTGGATGGTGTTGGTGATGACCACCGGGGCGTGGCCGAGGATGTTGGGCCCCCACGAGCCGATGTAGTCGATATACGTCTTGCCATCGATGTCCTCGATCCGGCTGCCGGCCGCCCGCCGCACGAAAAACGGCTCGCCCCCGACGTTGCGAAACGCCCGCACCGGCGAATTCACCCCTCCCGGAATGAATTCCTTGGCGACCGCAAACATCTTCTTCGACAGCATACCAGGCGAGTGCATGCACCGATTTTGAACCAGGATCACCCGCCCGCCAATCCCGAAGAATGCTTTTTTATCCGCCCATCCCGGATCAGTGGCCGGGCATGATGGGCACCGGGATGGTTTCCAATCCTGCCTGCCCACCGGCCACGGCTGCTGCGGGAATGCGCCGGTCGAAGGTGGCCAAACTCGCGCCGTTGGCCACCGCCAAGGCGAGCAAATACAAGTCCGAAACCCGCGCGGGAGTCAATTGATCCGGCCGCAACAGGATCTCGTCAGCCAGCAAAGACACCTCATGCAGGCACGGCTCGGCCTGGGTCTGGCGAATGAATTGTTGGAGCCCCTCGCGCACCCGGCCGCTGGTTCCGAGGCAGTTCGGGTATTGCGGCTGGCTGGCCACCCGGATCACCCCGTTTTCCACATGGGAACAGGTCAGTAAGCGGAGCGGCGAGCGTGACGCATACCACTGGTGCGCCGCCTCATGATGCACATGCATCGGGTCCAGCAGCGCCAACAGGGCGTTCACATCCAGTAGAAAACGGGTCATGGCGTCTGGTCGAGCAATTCAGACACGATCTCGGGAGTGACGGGCCGCGCGCCTTGCGACACCGGAAACAGCGGAATCCCATTGCGCTCGCTGGGCGGTGCCGGGAGCGGCTCCACCGCGCGGCGAATCAAACCGGAAACCACGGCACCCAATGGCCGCCGCTGCCGCACCGCCAACACCTTCGCCGTGGCCAGCACGTCGTCGTCGAGATTCAAGGTGGTTCTCATGTCGGAGAGCATCACACATCACGCATCAGACGTCAACCCAGGACGAAGCAGACCCGCCCGGAGCGTTCGATCCTGCATCCGCAGGACTACCAGCGACTGCGCTGCGGCGGCGGCGGCAGGCAGCAGCGACAGTGCTGCAATATCTGATGATGCACGGGATAGGGCTTCAAGCCTGGCACCCTGGGAAGGCAACCCCGGCCGCCCAATTCCCCCTGTTCAATTCCCCCTGCGATGATAGTTTTCAGCCATGGCTCTGCACAGTCCCGACTCGTTGGCCCCCATGGCCGGCTTCCTCAACGGCCTGACCCTGGCGAAACTCGAGCATCTCGGCGACATCTACTCGCCGGGGGTAGAATTCCACGACCCGGTCCACCACACCCGCGGCCTGCCCGCCCTGCGCCAGGTCTACCAACAGCTCTTCCAACAACTCAGCGAGGTCAGCGTCACCGTGTCCGACGCCCACGGCGACGAGCGCACCGGCTTCCTGCTGTGGACGCTGCGCTATCAACTCCGCGGCGAGCCGCGCGCCATCACCGGCACCAGCCACCTGCAGTTCGCGCCCGACGGCCGGGTGGCCGAGCAGCACGACCACTGGGATGCCTCGTTCCAGACCCAGCAGGAACTGCCGCTGCTCGGCTGGGCGATGCGTGGCATCAAGCGCCTGGTCCAAACCAAGCCCAAAAACGGCACCTGAGGCCTAGCGGAGGCACAGCGAAAGAATGTGCGATTTTTATGTGTGATTTTTATGGTGAAATGTTCGACAAGTTAGACGACAGTCAACGGTCCATCCGCCCGCAACCCCTCACCCCGCACCGAGCCCCCCGTCATGAGTCCCGTGAATCTCGCCATCCTCATCACCGCCAGCCTGTTTCTCGGCATGGTCGGCTGTCTCGAATGCGGCTACCGCCTCGCCAACCGCCGCTTGAAGCCCGAAGGCGGGCGCGCCGGCGCGGGCGCGGTCGAGGGCGCGATCTTCGGGCTGCTAGGACTTCTGATCGCCTTCACCTTCTCCGGTGCCCACACCCGCTTCGAGGCCCGCCGGCAACTGGTCATCCAGGAGTCTAACAACATCGGCACGGCCTGGCTGCGCCTCGACCTGCTGCCCCCCGCCACCCAGCCGCCGCTGCGCGACCTGTTCCGCGAGTATGTGGACGCCCGCTTGGCGGCCTATGCCAAGCTGCCGGACGTCCCGGCGGCCCGCGCGGAGCTGGAGCGCTCGCTGCAGTTGCAAAATGACATCTGGACCCAGTCGGTCGCCGCCTGCAAACTGCCCGAGGGGCAGCGCGCGATCATGCCGCTGCTCTCGGCGCTCAACGCGATGTTCGACATCGTGACCAACCGGACCACCGCCCTCAAGACCCACACCCCGACGATTGTGTTTGGCATGTTAGGGGTGCTGGCGCTCATCAGCGCCCTGCTCGCCGGCATGGGGATGGCCGGCGCCACCCGGCGCAGCTGGGTCCACATCCTTGGCTTCGCCCTCATCATTTCACTCACCGTCTATGTCATCCTCGATCTGGAATACCCCCGCCTGGGACTGATCCGCATTGATTCGATGGACCAGTTGCTCAGGGACGTCCGGCACGACATGCAGTGAATCCCGCCGCACCGCGCCCCGGCCTTTTGGCAAATCTTTAACTTGCGGAGGCCCCTCATGCTTGGCATGTTCGCGGGCCCAGTGACCCGACTTCCCCCACTCCACCCCTCATCGCCCGTCTAACTCAAACATCCCCACCCACACCCTGACCTCATGAAAAAATACATCGCGGAATTCATCGGCACGTTCTTCCTGGTGCTCACCATCGGCTGCACCGTCATCCCCGGCGCGGCGGGCGTGATTGCGCCGCTGGCGATCGGCGCGGCACTGATGGTCATGGTCTACGCCGCCGGCCACATCTCCGGCGGGCACCTCAATCCGGCGGTGACGCTGGCGGTGTTCGTCCGCGGCCGCTGCGAGGCCAGGGACGTGGTGCCATATTGGATCGCGCAGGTAGTGGCAGGGGTGGCGGCGGCGATGGTCGCAGTCTTCCTCGTGGGCAAGAGCGGCATCCCGATGGACATCAAGAACGTCCCGGCTGCCTTCCTGGCCGAGTTTCTGTTCACCTTCGCCCTGGCCTATGTGGTCCTGAACTCCGCCACCGCCAAGGGCAACGCCGGCAATTCGTTTTACGGCCTGGCCATCGGCATGACCGTGATGGCCGGCGCGTTTTCCGTCGGCTCGATCTCCGGCGGGGCGTTTAATCCCGCCGTCGCCGTGGGCCTAGCGGTCATGAAACTGGTCCGCTTCTCCGACATCTGGATCCACCTCGGCGCCGACCTGGCCGGCGGCCTGATCGCCGCGCTGACCTTCAAGTTCCTCAACACGCAGGACCCATAAACCCGCCCCCCGCGCCTGTCCTCATGAAACCTCACCTCTGGTTGCTGCTGCCGCTGCTCGCGGCTGGCGCCTCCGCCGACCTCACCCAACCTAACAAAACGGCGTTCGAGGCGCCGCCCGTTCTATCCGCCACGCAGCTGCTCGGGCCGGACGCGGCGGGCCCCTGCTACCGCGTCCGGGAACCGGTCCCGACCGATGGCTACATGGCGCACTTCTCGATCGACTCGGATTTCGGCCGCTTCGAGTGCATCGGTCTCCCCCAGACCCGAACCCGGATTCGCGAAATGGCCGCCCTCCAAAAGCTGGTGACGGTGAGCAAAAGCGACCTGTTTGCCGATGGAGTCAAACGCTCGATCGAACAACCGATCGCCGCGGTCAAGAACATCGCCAAGGACCCGGTCGGCGCGGCCAAGGCCGCACCCAAAACCGTCGGCCACTTCTTCCAGAAAATTGGCAAGTCGATTGGCGATGCCGCCTCCAATGTCCAGGATCGGATCAACAAGGGTGATGACTCGGACATGGGCGCGGACGCCAGCCGCGCCGCCAAGGGCGTCATCGGCTTCGAGAGCGAGAAGCTCGAATGCGCCAAACAACTGGGTGTCGATCCCTATTCGGACAACGCACGACTCCAGCAGGAAATCGAAAATGTATCCTGGGTGTTCTACGCGGGCAGCCTGCCATTGCGGGTCGGTGCCGCCGTCGCCTCCGGCGGTGCCTCAATGGCTCTCACTGCCACCAAGATGGTCGGCCTGCCCGAGGAAATCTACGCGCTCACCCCGGCGGAGCTCACCCTGCGCAACCAACAAACCCTGAAGGCCATGGGCGTCGCCGCCGCCGTCGCCAAAAAATTTGCGGCCAATCCCGCGCTCTCACTCACCCAGCGCTGCTCGATCCTGCGCTCGCTGCAAGCACTCGGCAATCTCAAGGGGCGCGCCACCGTCATCGGCGTCGCCGCCGACTGCGACACCCGCCGCCAGGTCGGGTTCCTCGACCAGGCGCTCGTCCTGCTAGCCCGGCACCCGCAAGCCGCCGCCCGGTTCACCTCGCTGGAAGTTCTCGGGCGGCTGCCCGCGGCGGTCGATGCCCACGGCCTGCTGGTGATCCCCGCGCCCGTCGACTACCTGAGCTGGACCGCGGAGGTCGCCGAGTTCGCGCACCGCGATGATCTGCTAGGCCGCAAGCCGGCGCTGATTCTCACCGGCGAGGCCAGCGCCCGCGCCCGCGCCGAACTCGCCCGACTCGGCTGGAGCGTGGTCAGCCAGTAGCCGCATTCGTGGGCATAAGGCTTGGCGGTCCGCCCGGCGCGCGGTCACCCGCGCGCCCACAAGGCGGGGCCAAACACCCGGCAGGTGACACCCTCGCAGACGGTCACGGCTGCGCCCGCGCCCGCGGTGAAAACCGCCCGCGGGAAATGCGACGTGCGGAGTCGTTCCAGGATCGCGCCATCCGCCGCGGCACCTACCTGAAAATGCATCACCCCGCGCTCGTGCAGGTCCAGCGCGGCCACCAGCACCGGCGCGCCGAACGCCCCGGATTCTAACATTCCAGCCCCGGCCCGCAGCAGGATCCGCGCCCGCAGCGCGTGGCCGGGCTCTTCTAGCAAGACAGCCAGCTTCAGCAAATTCTCCGCGGCCAGGTGGTTGGGCGACGGCTCGGCCCCGTCGTAATCCTCCCGGATAGATAACAGATTCGTTCCAGCCACTCCGGCGCGCATCACGTAGCCAGCCAGCGCCTCGTCCCAGAAGCGCGCGTCGAGCTGCTGTTGGAGGTCGCGCGCCCAGCCGAGCCAGGCGGCCGCCGGGCGCACGGCGTGGAGTTCCAGCAGCCCGCTGATCAGGAAGACGTAATCGGCGGGAAACGCCGCGGTGGATCCGCGCCGCCCGCGATAAGAGCGGAACAGGCGGGAGCCGTCCCAGAGTTCGCGCCGCAGGAACGCCGCCGCCTCGTGCGCCGCCGCCGCCAGATCCTCCCGCTCCAACACCCGCCCGGCGCGCGCCAGCGCGCCGATGGCCAAGCCGTTCCAGGCCGTGACGATCTTATCGTCGCGGTGCGGCGGCGGGCGGCGCTGCCGTGCGGCGGTTAGAACCACCTGCGCCTCAGCCAGCATCGCGCGGATCTCGCCCGCCGGGCAATCAAAGAGAACGGCCAGCGCCGCGTCATCCTGCGCGCGGAACAAGGTGTTCTGCCCGGCCAGCTCGCCGTGCGGATCGCTTTCCGGGCGCGCGTTGCCGGATGCCTCCACCCCGAACGCCGCGGCGAAAACCGCCGCCTCGCGCGGCGCGAGCAACCCGCCGATTTCCGCGGCGTCCCACGTCCAGAACGCGCCCTCGCGCGTGAGCGCCGCCTCCGGGGCGGGCAGGCTGTCGGCATCCTCGGCGGCGTGGAACGCCCCGCCGGGGTCGCGCAGGGTATCCATCAGATAACGGAAAACCCCCTCCGCCACCCGGCGCCAGCGGGCGTCGCCCGCAATCTGCCAGCCGTCCAGATAGGCCATCGCCAGCTGCGCCTGGTCGTAGAGCATTTTCTCGTAATGCGGCACGTGCCAATAGCGGTCCACCGAATAGCGGTGGAAGCCGCCTCCGAGGTGGTCGTGGATGCCGCCGTCGGCCATCGCGCGCAGGGTGCGCTCGCTCATGGCCCAGGCCCGGGCGCCTTGCGCGCTGTCGCGGCCGAACCGCTCGCTGAGTTGCAGCAAGGTGCGCACCACCGCAGGCCGCGGGAATTTCGGCGCGCCGCCAAACCCGCCCCACTCGCCATCAAAGAGCGAATCACAGCGCGCGATGTAGTCTTCAAAAACCTGACCGTCCGGCAGGCTGGCCGCGACGGCAGACCCGGCCGCCTCATTCCGCAGGTGGCCCATCACGTGTGCGGCGCTGGCTTCCAGCTTGGCGCGCTCGTCGCGCCACAGGCGCCCGAGCTCATGGCACACGCGGACAAATCCCGGCCGGCCGTGGCGGTCATCCGGCGGAAAATAGGTGCCGCCAAAGACCGGCTCGCCCGCGGGCGTGAGCCACACGCTCATCGGCCAGCCACCCTGGCCGGTGGTGGCCTGGAGGTAGGCCATGTAGCTGGCGTCGAGGTCCGGGCGTTCCTCGCGATCCACCTTCACATTGATGAAATGGTGGTTCATGACTGCCGCCACCTGCGGGTTTTCAAAACACTCGTGCTCCATCACATGACACCAGTGGCAGGTCGAGTAGCCCACCGACAAAAACACCAGCTTGTTCTCCCGGCCGGCGCGGGCGAACACCTCGTCGCTCCACCCGTGCCAGGCGACCGGGTTGTGGGCATGCTGGAGCAAATACGGCGAGGTTTCGTCAATCAGGGCGTTGGGCATCGTCCCCCACCCTACCGAGCCGCGGACTCCTGTCCACCCGCGGCACAACACAACCGACCCGTCGGTGAGGGAAGGCGCGATGGCCAATGCCGTTTCTTAATGCACGCAGCAAAGAAGCAAAGAGATTATTAACCGCAGATGGACGCAGATCGACGCAGATGCAGAGGGATTTCTTGAAATATTATCTGTGTTTATCTGCGTCGGCCACCCGGCGCGACAAAGTCGAAGGTCTAAAAGTCGAAGGTCGGAAGAGAGGCCGCGCGGTTCTTTGACTTTAAGACTTTAAGACTTTAAGACTTTTAGACTCTTCCGCTCTACCCGGACTTGCGCCAACCCCGCCGCCCCGGTAAGCATCCGCCATCATGACGCACGACCCGGACCAACATGCCTCGCTGGGAGCGATGTATTCGGATTATTTCCTCGATTACGCCAGCTACGTGATCCTCGAGCGCGCCGTGCCCCACTTGTACGACGGCCTCAAGCCGGTCCAGCGCCGGATCCTGCACGCCATGGACGAGCTCGACGACGGCCGCTACAACAAGGTGGCGGGCATCGTGGGCAACACGATGAACTACCACCCGCACGGCGACCAGTCGATCGGCGCCGCCATCGTCGGTCTCGGCCAGAAGGAACTGCTCATCGACACCCAGGGCAACTGGGGCAACACGCTCACCGGCGACGGCGCGGCCGCCCCCCGGTATATCGAGTGTCGGCTGACCAAGTTCGCCGTGGAGGTCGTGTTCAACCCGAAAACCACCCGCTGGCTACCCAGCTACGACGGGCGGCGCAAAGAACCCGACACGCTGCCGGTGAAATTTCCGCTGTTGTTAGCCCAGGGGGTCGAGGGCATCGCCGTGGGGCTGGCGTGCAAGGTGCTGCCCCACAACTTCATCGAGCTGATCACGGCGTCTATCGCGGTGCTGCGCGACGAGCCGTTCACGCTGCTGCCGGATTTCCCGACCGGCGGGATCATGGACGCCGCCGAATACCGCGACGGGCTGCGCGGCGGCAAGGTGCGGGTCCGGGCGCGCATCTCGCTGGAGAAAAAGGGCATGCTGCGCATCACCGAAATTCCGTTTGGCACCACCACCGGCGCGCTCATGGAGTCGATTGTCGCCGCCGCTGACAAGGGCAAGATCAAGATCGCCAAGATCGAGGACAACACCGCCGCTAATGCCGACATCCTGGTCCACCTGCCCGCCGGTGCCGATCCCGAGCAGACGCGCGACGCGCTGTTTGCGTTTTCCGACTGCGAATTGCCACTCTCGCCCAACGCCTGCGTCATCGTCGATGGCAAGCCCCAGTTCCTCGGGGTTTCCGAGATCCTGCGCCGAACCACCTGCCAGACCCGCGAACTCCTCAAAGCCGAACTCGACCTCAAACTCGCCGAGCTCGCCGACAAATGGCACTTCAGCTCGCTGGAGAAAATCTTCATCGAAAACCGCATCTATCGGGACATCGAGGAGTGCGAAACCTGGGAGGCCGTGCTCAAAGCCATCGACGACGGCCTGCAGCCGTTCAAGAACCTCCTCAAGCGCGACGTCACCCAGGACGACCTCGCCCGCCTCACCGAAATCAAGATCAAGCGCATCTCGAAGTTCGACGCGTTCAAGGCCGACGAGGAAATCCGCGGCCTGGAAAAATCCATCGACGAGGCCGAAAAAAACCTCCGCAACCTCACCAAGTTCACCATCAAGTGGTATGAGGACCTCGGCAAAAAATACGGCCCCGGGCGCGAACGCAAAACCGAGATCACCTCGTTCGACCGCGTCGACCGGATGCAGGTGGTCGCCGCCACCGAAACCCTCTATCTGGACGCCAAAAACGGCTTCGCCGGCTACGGCCTCAAAAAGGACGGCGAACCCGTCGAAAAATGCTCCACCATCGACGACCTCATCGCCTTCACCCAGGACGGCAAAATGCGCGTGATGAAAGTGGCCGAAAAAGTCTTCGTCGGCCAGAAACCGCTGCGCGTGGTGATCTTCCGCAAGGACGAGGACTTGATCTATTCGATGATCTACCGCGACGGCCGCGACGGCGCGATCCTCGCCAAGCGCTTCACCGTGGGCGGCATCACCCGCGACAAGGAATACGACCTGACCAAGGGCACCCCCGGCACCCGCGTCCTCTACTTCGCCGTCCACAAGACCAACGAGGAGAGCTCGGCCCAGATGTTGTTAGTCCACCTCAAGGCCGCCCTGCGCATGCGCAACCTCATCCGCCCGCTCCACTTCGCCGAGTTCGGCATCAAGAGCCGCTCGTCCGCCGGCAACCTCGTCACCAAACACGGCATCGAAAAAATCGTCCGCGCCCCCAAGGACTACGATCCCAACCTCGGTGCCTGAGCCTGCCAATCTCACAGGCAGATGCGCCGGAACAGCACGTCCAACGGCAGCTGCATGCCGATGAAGAAATCCCCGAAGTCGGCATAGCGCGCCGACACCTCGTCGAAGCGCATCTCATAGACGATGGCCTTGATGTCGCTGGTGTCCCGGGCCAGCAGGGTGACCCCCCACTCGTGTTCGTCGAGACCGGTCGAACCGGTGATGAGCTGGAGAATCCGCCCCGAATAGCTGCGGCCGACCCGCGCGTGGCCCGCCATCAGCTTGCGCCGCTGGTCGAAGGTGAGCGAATACCAGTTGTCGGCACCGCTGCGGCGCTTCGACATCGGATAGAAACAGACCACCGGCCAGTCCGGCAGCACCGGATAGAGACGGCGCTTCACATAGTGCGCCATCCGCTCGTCGAACGCCCCCATCGCCGCCTCAAAGTCAGGTTCCCCGGCGCTCAGGCCTTGCTCGCCAACCAGGGTTTCCGCGGCGTATTCCTCCCGCGAGGTGGTGTATTCGGAATTCTCGGTCTGCGACAGGTAGGAATAGGCCGGGCTGAGGATCTCCGGCCCGAGCGAGATTCCTAACTGTTTCTCGTAGGTGTTGGCCACCTGCAGGTCCGGCGTGAGCAGCATGAACCCCAGATCCGCCTTGGAGGTCGCCACCGAGAAGATCAGCAGGTGGGTGTCGGGCGTCGCGCGGATTTCCTGCACCAGTTCGGTGAGCCGGGTCTTGGCCTGGCGCTTCTCATCGTCGCCATAGAGCGCCCACTGCGCATGATCGACGTGATAGAACAAATGCATGACGTGCCAGCCCTCCTTGGACTGGATCGGAGGGACTTCGGCATTGGACATAAGAGTGGCGTTCACCGGCGGTCGGTGGAGATGTTGAGTTCGAAGAGCTTTTTGAATTCCTGGCCAGCCGTGTCCTCCGAGGCTGCCTCAAGCACCTCAATGGTCCACGGCTTGCTCTCGCCGGTGCGGTAGGCGGCGTGCATCCCGAGATCGTCGAAGCCCGCAGTGGCGGGGATTTGCAGCGTGCCGCCGCCGCTCACGGGGCGGGTCACGGCGTCGCCGACCACGGCACGCTCGGCATTGCGGAATAAGACCCGCACCGCCGCCGGGCCGCCGCTCACCTGGATTTCGAGCACCGGCAGCAGCTCGGTGCCGCGCCGCACCATATCCGGCGCGGGCCCCGCCAGTTTCGGCGCGCGCCAATAGCTCTTGGCCGAGGTAATGGTCAGGCGCGCCCCCTGGATCGGGAAATCGTTGACTTTCGCCCGCTTGGGTTCCGAGGGCAGGCGCGTCAGGGAAAATACCAGCATCGCACCGCCGCCGACTAACAACAACGCCAGCAATCCAATGAGCCCGATCCGCTCAACCGCCGACAACTGCCAGTGCGGACGCAGGGAAACCGGCACCGCGTGCTCAGGCACTACCGGACTGAATTCATCAACCTCCTGGGCCGGTTTGCTCGCCGTCACCTCGGGAGCCGTCACCTCGGGAGCCGTCACCTCGGGAGCCGTCACCTCGGGAGCCGTC
>Ga0194037_1001625_pt1 | contig 15949 bp, 5 predicted proteins | sample JunL306m_MetaG_FD_148653 | JGI IMG/M metagenome (GOLD analysis project Ga0194037, IMG submission 148653) | Anoxic zone freshwater microbial communities from boreal shield lake in IISD Experimental Lakes Area, Ontario, Canada - Jun2016-L304-6m | ecosystem: Environmental > Aquatic > Freshwater >...
CACCGGAGCCATCGCCGCAGCCACGGGCATCACCTCTTCCGGAACCATCACGCTGTCCGGCCTTAATACCGCCGGTATCGTGACCAATACCTCGGCCGGCGTGCTTGGTACGGTTTCCATCGTCCCAGTGGCCAATGGCGGTACCGGCACCGCGACCGCCTTCACCCAAGGCTCGCTTATCTTTGCCGGCGCCTCGGGTACCTATACCCAGGACAATGCCAATCTCTATTACAATGCCACGAATCACTGGCTGGGAATCGGAACCATCCCGACCGTCGCGTTGCAGGTCGCCGGTGCGACCTCGATCTTCGGTGCCGGAGAGGCAAGCGCGTCACCTTCGAGTGGTACTCTGCGCGCACCGAACGCGACAGGCGCCAATATCCGCGGAGGAGACCTGACCCTACAGGCGGGGAATGGTACCGGAAGCGGAGGAAGCGGTGCGATCAGTTTCATGACGGCCCCGTCTCTGCTAGGCGGTCCTTCCGTGACGTACGATACCGCTGCTAGTGCCGGTCTCTACTGTGCCGGTACGACGGTGACCGTATCCCTGACGGTCGGAAACAACAGCAGTCGTGTCGTGATCGCCGATATTATCTCGACTCTTGGTGGAGCACCGACGTCGGCTGCCTACGCCGGTTCGGCGATGACCCTGCTACAGACCGACAAGACAAGCACGCATTTCGTCTACTACCTCCTGTCGCCATCCACGGGCACGAACAACCTGGTCGTCACGTTTCCGAGTTCCTGCGGCCAGTATGCCGTGGGCGGTACGTCCTTCTACAACGTGAACCAAAGCTCTCCGTTCGGTCCTGTTTCGGTCGACGACGGCACGGGAACGAGTTCCACCCTGTCCATCGGCAGTTCCAACACGTCCGTGGTGTACGATTCGATCATGGGTGGCCGAGGCATGCCGGTCGCGACGCCCGGGAGCGGGTTCACACAGGTCGTGAATTATCGGGGCGGGACCATAGGTGGCGTCTCCGTCGCATACGCGCCTGGCGCCACTTCGGTGAATGCCACTGAAACCTTGGCCAGCTCTTTTTCGTATGGGCATGTCGCCTTTTCGATCAACAACGTGGGGGCGGGCAGTATGACGGATTCCCTGGCAACGGCGATGTCGATCACTAATACCGGCAATGTCGGCATCGGCACCACCGCTCCGGCGTACCTGCTCGATGTTGCCGGCAATGTGAACATCGCGACGGGTTCCCACTTCAAGATCAACGGCACCAATCTTTCCTATACCGACGTCGGCGCCCAGGTTGCCGGATCCTACCTCACCTCGCTTTCCGGTGCGGTTCTGACCGACCAGACCACTCCGCAGACCATCGGTTCGACCGGCTCCCGACTTTCCAAACTCTGGGCAACCGACATCGCCGTGACCAATGCGATCACAGGGGACATCACCGGCAATGCCGGCACGGTGACCAATGGGGTGTATACCAACGCCGCCAATTCCATGACGCTTATCAATCCTCTGACCACGCTTGCCGAATCGTGGATCGGACCGAGTTCGACTTCGGGCATCTACTTCAAGGGTGGCAACGTCGGGATTGGGACGACCAGCCCAGCATATAAACTTAGTACGGTTGGTCTCATGGGCATAACTAATCCAGGAATCGGGGGTTTAGTAGGGGGTGGTATTCGGTTTGATAAGGATTCTACACCTTCTATTTCTTGGTCAATTGGAGGTAGTAATGCCGCAGGAATAGTAACAAATGACTTGAATATAGGACAGTTTATTCGAGAAATACCTCGGGGCTCTGCCCCGAGGACACCGCTAAGGAATGGTTTGGAAAACCGTTGGTTTTCCAAGATGAGTTAGAGCGAAGCTCCTGCATACCCCGCCGATACGAAGCGGAGCGTAGTGAGGGGACAGCTCTGCTGCGGGGTATGTTGATTACTTCAGGTGGTTGGACAGATAAGGTCACAATCCAATCTGGTGGCAACGTCGGCATCGGGACGACGAGCCCAGATTCACTACTTACGATGAATCAAAATACGACGACCTTGCCGACGTTGTCATCGAGTCTGAATGCAGTAGTTCATATAGGAGCCACCGATGGAGCTAATAATACGATGCTGTTCGATACGTTCGGGAATAATGGTATTAATACGAGCATCTTGTTCAGACGGGCTAGGGGAACTAATGCATCTCCTAGCGCTGTTGTATCAGGGGATGCTCTTGGACAAATCTACGGTGTCGGCTACGGTAGCACCTCTTACAATACCTGGTCGGCCGCAAAAATTATTTTAGGGGCAGCGGAAACGTGGACAGATACCACTATGGCTGGTTTTCTCGCATTTAATACACGACCGAGTAATACGACGGGAGGATCAACAGAACGCATGCGAATAGATCAAAACGGCAACGTCGGCATTGGGACGACGGCGCCGGCGGCGAAGTTACATATTCGTTCAAGCGCCTCAGCTCGCATAATAGGCCAAAATAATGACCTGGTTATCGATACATGGGATACTGCTTCTCAGGGAGGATTGGCCGAACTAGCTTTTGCTGATGGAGGTTTTGTTACTTCTGTAATATCCTCGAAGTATTCGAGTTACGCTGGTTATGGGCAAATAGGTAGTGATTTGCTTTTTAGCACTAAAGCAGCAGCAGATAGTGTGTTAAGTCCTAGACTGGCTATTACAAGTGCCGGCAACGTCGGCATTGGGACGACGGGGCCGACACAACTTTTGCATGTATGGAAAAATGGCACAGGGGCTACTCTCCATTCGGCGGCAGAGTTTATGTATTCCAGAACCGATGGAGGTATTGCGGCTGGAAATGGAGTATCAATAGATTTGAATCTACTTGGTACATCAGGATGGAATGGGGGTTCAGGAAAAATAAAATACGTTAGTGAGGATGCAGTTGGCAGTAATGCAAGATTAAGTTTTGATACAAGCGGTAAAGTGGATGCAATGGTAATTTCAAGCACCGGCAACGTCGGCATCGGCACGACGGGACCATTGGCACCCTTAAATGTGGCTACTGGGTCTGTTCTTATCGGTAGCACTGGGTGGGTTCCGTCTCAACCACGTGAGGGACACTTAACTATCTATGCTCCTTCATACCCCATATTGTATTATCAAAATGCGGCTACTGGCGTAGCACAAACGGACGGAGCACAAACGGGTATTAATTTCTCTGGCTCAGACACTGACTTTTATTTTTTTAACAGAGAAAACTCAAATATTATTTACGCTACAAATGGGACGGAAAGGATGAGGATAACAGGAGCGGGCAACGTCGGCATCGGGACGACGGTGCCAAGTTCACCTCTAACTGTCGCAGGTAATGTGAATGGTTATAGTCTAACTCTTGGCAATGGTACTGGCGTTGCGGATTATGTATTTAAACGTGAATCCAGCGGATATCTGAATTTGATTGGGTCCCAAGGGCAATATACAGGGTATATTTTTTCTGGTTATCCACAAAGTGGAAGTCCAAATACTCCTTGGATGACGATTCAAAATAACGGCAACGTCGGCATCGGGACGACGAGCCCGGCTTCGATGCTGTCGGTCTTTGGATCAAGCAATGCGCTGCGTCTCTCGTATGATGCCTCGAACTACTCCACCCTCAACAGCGCCAGCAACGGCAACCTCCAGTTCGCGACCTCGACCAATACCGAATCGGCAGTCATCGTGGGCGACAACACCGCCAAGGATGCCTCGATCATCTTCGACAGTTCGACCACCGACTACTATGCCGGCATCGATTATTCGGATTCTTCCATCTTCAAGATCGGTCTGGGTCAGGCTATCGGCACCACTCCGTTCATCTCGATCAAGGGTTCCAACGGCTATGTCGGCATCGGCACGACGAACCCAGCTCAGATGCTCCAGGTCGGAACGTCTTCAGCCGGTGGCAATGTCCGTATCGACAACGGCTGGCTCTGCGTGGACAATAACGGAACATGCAGCAACGGTTCGCCGGCCGCCGGCACGGTCTATGCCGTCAACACCTACACGACCGGCGCCGACTATGCCGAATACTTCGCGACCAAGGACACCGACCTGCAAGCTGGCGAGGCGGTCTGTATCGACCCGTCCAACGAGAACGCGGTCAAGCGTTGCTCGAACGACGGGGACAACAACATCATGGGTATCGTCTCTTCCAATCCTTCCATCGTAGGAAACAAGAGTCATGCCGGCGATCCGCACTACAAGATCATCGGTATGCTCGGACAGGTCTCGGGCAACGTTTCGGACGAGAACGGGAACATCAAGGTAGGCGACAGCCTGACGGCCGGGTCCAGACCGGGCGAGATGCGCAAGGCCAATGCCGGCGAATCCACGGTGGGCGTGGCACTGCAGGGCTCCTCCTCCAATCATGCCACCATCCAGGTACTTATCTCCCGAAGGAACCAGAGCCTGACCGTCGAAAAGGTGACTCAGGCCGTGACCGACAACATCGCCGCCATGAACATCAAAGACCAGGTCAACGCGTTGGTGAACCAGGCCTCGGCGTCCTTGGACACGCAATTGGCAAGCCAGACCTCGACCCTGTCCGACCTCCGCTCGTCCGTCGACGCGCTCTTGCTGCAGATAAATGGGACCCTGTCCGCCACCCCGACCGATACCGGCCTCGCCGGCAAACTCACCACCCTCGACAGTCGGGTTCTCTCGCTCGAAAGCACGGTCGGCGTGTCCACGTCCTCCCTTACACACGAGACCCGCATCGCGCAGCTCGAATCACAGATGACCACACTCCAAGACGAGAGCCTGACCCTTATGGATTTCTTCTCCACCTTCAAGCAGGGCGGCATCGTCACGAAGGACACGAAGGGGAATGTCGACTTGCTCGGTGGAAACCTTACGCTTGGCACCCTGATCGCGGAGAAGCTCTGTCTTGAGGATGTTTGCGTGACGAAGGATCAGTTGAAGGGAATGCTGGACGCGACGGGACAGGCCGCGGCAAGCCCCTCCACTTCCCCGTCGACTTCCACTTCCACCGACTCGACCACTACGGACACTCCGCCTGGCACCATCGACGCCACCTGGACCAAAGACTACCTCATGGTCACGAACGAGAACACGACCCCGACCTACTCCATCTCCTATGCCGTCGACCTGTCCGGCACCAAACCGAAGGCCCTACTCACGGTGACCTATGCCCCGACGAACGATCCCTCGGGTATCGATACTCTTACCACTCTTCTTATCTACACCCCCGAAGGAAGCGGGCTTACCGCTATAAGCGGCAATAACGGCACCCCTTCCTTCCCCGCGCTCTACAAGGGAAAGAAATCCTTCGTAATCCCGGTCAAGGTCTCGGCGACTCAGGGACAGAAGGTTACGGTGGAATATGGCCTCCCTGCTTCGGCGACCGCATCCCCGTATGATCTGAAGATTCAAAAACAGACCGATATCACCGGATCCGTTCCCGTCTCGCTTTCTATCACCAATGCAGACAAGACCAAGACCACAAAGAACATCACGCTCGATACGGACTTCGTGCTGTCGAATCAGTAAGATCGAAAGTCGGCACTGGTTCCCGATGAGGTGGCTGAGAATCCCTCTTTAGTGCTAAGTATCTATCTCAAATCTCACCACGACAATAAGGAAAAAAAATCCGCTTGCCGGCTGAAATCCGAAAATTTCGGCTACAAATCATTCAAAAATCGTCAGGTTACGACAGCGGGATCCTCATCTCCTTCGGATACCCGTCCTCATTTTTCATGATTTTTGCTCGAAATTTTCGGATTTACAGCTCGACATGAGATTTGAGATAGATACTAAGATAAGCACAGAATCGATGTTTTATATTTTATAAAGTAAAAAATGCTCAATCTGAAGTCACAAATCCCCCTCGCTCCCCCTTCCCGAAAGGGGGAGACATATCTTTTTTCGCTTGTACTGTAATCGATATCTCCCTTTCGGAAAGGGAGTACCGAGTCTTCGAGGCACGTCGTTTACGAACGACCGTGCCGAGGGGACCGCGTGTCGCCAAAGCTTTTAGCGGAGGCGCAGGGATTCGTGTTTGATCGGTCGAAGTCAGCATATCGTTTTTAAGAATATGTCGAGTAAGATATCTTTAAGAAACCACCTCATCGGGAACCGGTGCCCGAAAGTCAAAAGTCGGGAACAGGGTCGGGAACGGGAGCAGCTTGTAAAGTCATAAGTCATAAGTCGTAAGTCATAAGCACGCCCCGTGGCCGTGTCCGCACGGTTTTATGGGGTCGCCCGTCTTTTCATCTCCCAGCCCCCGTCCGTCTTTGCGAGGAGTCTTCGACGAAGCAATCCAGGATTTGGTATAATGGCAAGGTCGGATCTTGGATCTCAAGGTTCAACCTTGGGAGGCGAAAATCAGAATGCGAACGGCAGAATAAAAAAAAGGAAGCCATACCTCATCTATCTCACCATCCTGATGGAAATCCCGATGAAAATGATATTCGACAAACGGACAAAAATCATTCTTTCGGCCCTGCTCGCCACGGGACTGATCGTTTTCGGTATCCTTATCCGTCCCGCATCACCACCTGCTCCGACCCCTGATTCCCTTCAGTCGACGCTACAGGATGCCGGCTCTGCCGGCAGGGTGATCATCGACAGCCTCTCCTCGACCAGCGGCGTTTCCTTGCGGCGGACAAACTCCGGATTCGAAGCCAAAGACGATGGGCAGGCCGATTTCAAGATCGACTTCCCCACGAACTATGGCAATCCTATCGCGGTGACCCTTGCGGAGGGGAAAACCATAACGATCACGGATCAGAGCGCGAAAAGTGCCGAAGGAATCCTCCTGACCGACCAAGCCTCGGGCCATTCGACCTCCCTTCGCTATGGGATGGATGACCGCAAGACCGTCTATTATTCCTATCAGAAATACGACTCCGGTGAACGGAAACTGAAAAACTGGGTCCTCTATGCTACCGGCACCGGAAACGAATTCGAATCATACCGGTTCGAGAACGCGAAGATCGTCCTCGACAGCCAGACCGGCAATGCCTATGTCTCCTATAGGGGTTCGTCTACCGCCATCTTGCCACTTCAGATTCCGCGACCCTTTATCATCGACAAGAACGGAAATCGGACCGACCTCGACTGGAACCTCAATGATACGGCTGACACCCTCTCCATCCATTTCACTGTTGCTCCGGATGCCTATCCGGTTGTCCTCGATCCGACCGTCGTCCCTACCCAGTTCACTATCGAGGGTGCCGTTACGATGAAGGGGGCTGTCCGGCTGGTTACCGATGGAAGTCGGACTGCCGATGTGGCTCAGAGTCCGTACACGCCGATCAACACGGCGATTCCTCCGCTTTTCGGCACCACCGCCACTGTTGGAGAAACTGTCTCCACTGCTCCTGGTGTCTGGAGCGGCAATCCCACTGCGACGTATGCTTATCAATGGAAACGCTCCGGCACCAATATTTCCGGTGCGACCGGTACTTCCTACGTGATTCAGGCTGCCGATGCCGGCAGTACGCTCAGTGTCACTGTCACCGCGACCAACTCGGCCGGTTCTGCCAGTGCTACGTCTAAGAGCACGGGGGCGGTGGGAGGGCTTGCAACTCCGACGGTGGAATACCTTGTTGTGGCCGGCGGCGGTGGCGGCGGTGGGGCAATAGCATCATATTTTAATGGATCTGGCGGTGGCGCTGGCGGTATGCTAACCGGCTCAACAGCTATTTCAGTTGGAAATGCTTATACAATTTCGGTCGGTTCAGGTGGAACAGCAGGCCCTGCAACGAGTTCTCCATCTGGAGGAAACGGTGGCAATTCTAGCTTTGGAACGGTAACGGCAACTGGAGGTGGTGGGGGTGCAGGTGGTAACGGATCTGCTAATAATGGAAATGCTGGCGGTAGTGGCGGAGGAGGACGCGCTCTTGGGGCTATTGGCGGAACGGGAATAGCAGGGCAAGGAAATAAGGGTGGTGATAGTTTAGTAGCCGGAAGTGCTGGTGCCGGTGGTGGCGGGGCTGGCGCTGCGGCTGCAAATGTTGTTACTACAGGAGTTGCTACTGCCGGTGGGGTTGGACTCCAGAGTTCCATAACTGGAACCGCAACCTATTATGCAGGCGGTGGCGGTGGCGGTGGAACTTCTGTAGTCTATAATGCAGCCGGAGGATTAGGTGGTGGTGGCGCAGCTGGGGTTGCTGGCACAGCTAATACTGGAGGCGGAGGTGGTGGTTTAGCGTATGCTACCGCTGCTGGTACTGGTGCCGCAGGCGGTTCCGGTATCGTTATCATCCGCTATCCGAATACCTATGCCGATGCGACTTCGACGACCGGCTCGCCAACCTATGCAAACACGGGTGGCTACAAGATATATACCTGGACAACCGTCGGGTCAGGATCGGTTACTTTTTCCGCGGGTGTCGGACCTGCAATCGTGAACCCATTATTATTAAATGGTCAATCTTCTGCACAAGCAGGTGCTTCTTGTGCGAGCATCCTGGCTGGGGGATATTCTGTGGGCGATGGTACTTACTGGATTAAACCAGCTTCATATGGAGGTAGTCCTTTTCAAGCGTATTGTGATATGACAACGGATGGGGGCGGATATACATATTACGCAATTTCAAGTGGGTTAACAACGTATAAGTCAACTGATAATAATAGTTGCAAAGCTCTTGGGATGGATATCGTCATCCCCAGAACGCAAGCTCACTTTACTGCACTTTATGCTAAATATGGAGCTAGTTACTTTGCTACTGTTCCTGGTGTGTATGGAACAGTCCCAGGAAATTACACTAATTGTTCAATGAGAAATCCTACCAGCTATGGTTCTGGATGCTCAAATTGGTATGCACTTGATGGTGGAAAATGGTGGCTAAGAGATTCTGCTTATTCTCAGCCTGATGGTAATTATACGGCTTATTGCTGGTTGGCTATGGGTTCTTGGGCTACTCCAGTCATTAGTAGTCTTTCATTTGATGATTGGAACTGCAACTATTCAACCTCTTCATATATTTGTTCCACAAATGACAAATAATAAATTGGATTGTTAACACTTTTTGGTCTTGTGGTATAATTGACTTAAGAAATGTTTTGTCTCGTAGAAATGATAAATTGGATGCATAAATTTAGAATTGATCAAAAATTTAAATTAATAAACATGGAAATTTTTTGAGCCTGGCTCATTTGAATTTCTGCTAGCGAAGATGGACGAACAAGCAAAGTCAAGATTTGAAAAGTTTTATGAGCCAAAATTTTTGTTGGCGGTGGCGGTGGCGTAGAAGCTCAAGCTTATACAGAAAGTCAAGGTGTTGGTGGGAACGGTGGTGGTGGCACTGGTGGTCATTCAACTAATCCGAGCGCAACTAATGGAACCGCAAATACAGGCGGAGGCGGAGGTGGCGCTGGTTATGGTTTTGATGGGGGCTCGGGCGGTTCCGGAATCGTCATCATCCGCTACCCGGATACCTATGCCGATGCGGTTTCAACGACCGGCTCGCCAACCTATACGAACACGGGTGGCTACAAGATATACAAGTGGACGGCGGTCGGCACATGGTCGATAACGTTTTAGCTCTCTCAGAATAGCCATAAAAGAGTTGCAAAAGCGAGAGAGTATTGTTTCTTTGCATCCGAATAAAGCAGGCTCTAAAGGGATAAATTGGAGTTTTTGTTTTTTCCTGTTGACGTGGAACTGTATCCGTGTTATCATTATTTACTTCCGACTTCGACAGTTTCAGGGATGCGTTCCATGTGACTTTCCAGGTGGGAACCCGGCGTTTTTTTGCGCCGTATAAGTCATAGGGTCTATCCCTTAAAGAAAGAGCAGTATGCAAAGAAAGAGCATGGAAAGGCGCCTCATCTCGAAAGCGGGATCGGGTCGCCCGTATGGGGCCGGACGTCCCGGATACGGTGGCGGTGGCAGAAGGAAACAGCAGGTCGATCCGCGACTGCTCGACATCACGCGATTCGTGAAGAAGGCGATAGTGACGACGGATTCGGAACCGTTCGATCCGAAGCACCGCTTCGCCGATTTCAAGATGCACGACAGCCTCAAGCGCAACGTGTACACCAAAGGCTATGTGAATCCGACGCCGATCCAGGACGGAGCCATCCCGCATGCGCTCGAAGGGCGCGACATCATCGGTATCGCCAATACCGGCACCGGCAAGACCGTCGCGTTCCTCTTGCCACTCATCGACAAGGCGTTCCGCAAGCGTGGCGAACGGGCGCTTATCGTCACTCCGACGCGCGAGCTGGCACTTCAGATCGAATCTGAGTTCCGGGATTTCTCCCGCGGGCTCGGCCTGCGTTCGGCGATCGTCATCGGTGGGACCGGATTCCCCCGGCAGATCGCCGCGGTTTCCAAAAATCCCGAGTTCGTCATCGGTACGCCGGGACGGCTCAAGGACCTTATCTCGCGCCGGGTACTCGACCTTTCGTCGTTCAACAACGTCGTCCTCGACGAGGCCGACCGTATGCTCGACATGGGATTCGTGAAGGATATCAAGGAACTCCTCGGCATGCTGAAGAGCGACCGACAGACGCTGTTCTTCTCGGCGACGATGCCGAAGGAAATCGGTGACCTCGCACAGAAGTTCCTCAAGGACCCGATCACCGTGGAGGTGAAGAGTCGGGCGACCTCGGAAAACGTCGAGCAGAATGTCATCACGGTCAAGAATGCCGATCAGAAACTCGACATCCTGCACGACCTGCTTCTCAAGCCGGATTTCAAGAAGGTGCTCATCTTCCGTAAGACGAAGCGGAGCGTCGAGAGTCTTGCGGCCGCGCTCGTCAAGAACGGGTTCCGCGCGGACTCGATCCATGGTGACAAGTCGCAGAGCCAGCGCGAGCGGGCGCTTCGTCGGTTCAGCCAGGACGAGCTGCAGGTGCTTGTCGCGACCGACGTCGCGGCGCGCGGGCTCGACATCCCGGACGTGTCCCATGTCATCAACTACGACCTGCCGGAGAACTACGAGGATTACATCCACCGTATCGGCCGTACCGGTCGCGGAACGAAGACGGGGAATGCGCTTACCTTTATCGAGGAGGGCCTCGGCGCGGTGGCGCGACCGAATGTCCGTAGCTTCGGCCGGGGGAGGCGGTAAGAGATTCCAGCGAAAAGAGAAAACGGCGATGTCTGATGACGTCGTCGTTTTTCTTAGTATCTCTCAAATCTCATGTCGAGCTGTAAATCCGAAAATTTCGTTTGAGCGCCAACCAGAGGTTGGTCACCCTCTGGGTGAAAAACCATGAAAAATGAGGACGGGTATCCGAAGGAGATGAGGATCCCGCTGTCGTAACCTGACGATTTTTGAATGGTTTGTCCGCCCGCGACGATCGCTTGGCGAGACGGTCGGGGTAGCCGAAATTTTCGGATTTCAGCCGGCAAGCGGATTTTTTGGCTTATTATCGTGGTGAGATTTGAGAGAGATACTTATGACTGGCGTATGCCGGTTGACCCGGGATCCATGACATACTCCTACACTTCCAACGCTCTTTCAGTTCCCTCCTCTCCCCTCGGGAGAGGATGTCCGGTACTCCGGACAGGTGAGGGTCCGAGACTGAAGGTCTGTCGATTCAATATACATCTTTATAAGCATCCTTCATATTCCAACCCCTCCTGTCCTCCCCTTAGGATAAGGGGAGAGAACGTTCTTTTTTCGCTTGTACTGTAATCGATATCTCCCTTTCAAAAAAGAGTACCGAGTCTTCGAGACACGTCGTTTACGAACGACCGTGCCGAGGGGACCGCGTGCCGCCAAAGCTTTTAGCGGAGGCGCAGGGATTTGTGCTTGATCGGTCGAAGTCAGCATATCGTTTTTAAGAATATGTCGAGTAAAATATCTTTAAGAAACCACCTCATCGGGAACCGGTGCCTAAGAACCCACTTTTGCGTATGGTCCCTTTTTTGTATGTGCTATTGACAATCGTCTAATTATCGTCTAATATACGTCTATAAGTGTTAAACAAGAAACAGGTATGTTTAATCCAAGATATACCATAACCAATAGGCTTTTAGGTAATATAAAGCGCATAGCTGAGATCGTTACCGACCTCAATAGTCGCAGTTTCCCAAGCGTCGTGCTTTTGGAGATGGAGCGTCGCGCCCGTGCGGTTTCGGCCTATTCTTCAACCGGCATCGAGGGTAATCCTTTACCACTCACTGATGTTAAAAGAATTTTGAAGAATAGACCGGAATATGTGCGCGACAGTGAAAAAGAAATTCTCAACTATAACAAAGCCTTGATGGAATTGGGCGGATTAACAAAAGCGGAAACATTTTCTTTGGATATCGATTGGCTGGAGAAAATTCAAAAAATGGTTACCGATGGCCTTATTGCCGAACATAATTGTGGACATATCAGACAGGAACCGGTTTTCGTTAATGATCCAAGAGCTAAAAAAACCATATATTTGCCTCCAGATCATCAGGAGGTGATTCCGATGCTCAGGGACCTGTTTGAATTTTCAGAGAAAAATAAGCGGACAATCGATCCTCTTCTTTTGGCGGGACTATTTCACAGGCAGTTTGTGATCGTTCATCCCTTCGTCGATGGCAATGGTCGCACGGCTCGCCTGGCAACCAAGGTCTTGCTGGCAAAAATGAGCCTGGATACTTTCAATTTGTTCAGTTTTGAGAATTACTATAACGGCAATGTTACCAAATATTTTGAAGAAGTCGGTTTGTCGGGGAACTACTATGATCTCACTGAGCGAATTGATTTCACAAGCTGGTTGGAATATTTCACCGATGGAATCATTGATGAACTTTTGCGCGTAAAAAAAGAACTGGAAAAAGAAGCTATCAATCCCGAGGATGTTTTGAAACAGTATCATCTGAAAATGATCGATTTCATCAGGGAAAAAGGATTCATCACCGATAGGGATTATGCCGGACTTACGGAGAGAGCGAAGCCGACCAGGAATTTGGATTTCAGAAAACTTATTAGTCTTGGAATAATCGTTAAGGTTGGCAATGGAAGGGCGACGTACTATACATTGAAATGAATAAGACCATATTCATGACCGTGGCAATCCAGTAAAGTCACTCATGAACGACGGTGACCAGTGTTTTCTAAGTATCTATCTCAAATCTCACCACGATAATAAGCCAAAAAATCCGCTTGCCGGCTGAAATCCGAAAATTTCGGCTGCCCCGACCGTCTCGCCAAGCGATCGTCGCGGGCGGACAAATCATTCAAAACTCGTCAGGTTACGACAGCGGGATCCTCATCTCCTTCGGATACCCGTCCTCATTTTTCATGGTTTTTCACCCAGAGGGTGACCAACCTCTGGTTGGCGCTCCTATCGAAATTTTCGGATTTACAGCTCGACATGAGATTTGAGATAGATACTAAAAAACTGGATTGCCATGCCTTCGAGGACTTGGCTTGGTTGACAACACGTAGGTGGTCTTGACGGAGTATGCATAATTCGATATGAGGTGGCACTACGTGACACATGAAGTATGTATCGCGATACTGTTTTTTGATCGTGATAGTGGTATACTGAAGATACGTATAATACAAACCTATGGACCGGAAACATCTGCTTATTCATGCGTGGCTCGCGGCCGTGTCGGTTCTTTTGGTGGCTGTCGTGTTGCTGTCGGTTTCGGCGATACGGGAATTCGGAAAAGGTTCGGAATTATCCGATTCCCTGGGCTCGTTCGTCCGCGGAGGAAAAACCGGAGCGGTTGGGACAGTCGGTACATTCGCTTCCGTCGACGAATTTCGGCAGTATCTTTCCCAATCGCAATCGTCAGGACGGGGCGCGTTCGGTGGTGGTCGTGCCCAGGCGTTCGGTACGATGGAATCAGTCGTAGCCCCGTCGGCAACAAAGGACGGTTCTTCCGTAGCCCTCACTCATCCTCTTTCGACGGATGCGGGAGGCACCCCCGCAACGGGCGCGATGCGTGTGTCCGAGACGAATGTGCGGACGGAGGGCGTGGACGAACCGGACATCGTGAAGACCGACGGGAGCCATATTTATTTTTCGCGTGAGCCACGGTACCTGCTCTATCGGAATCCGCAGCCGATGCCGATAGTGTCGTCCGCAGATGATGTGACCACGGCTTCGGGCGATTCGGGTGGCGCCGTATCGGGGCAGCCCGGTATCATCCCGCCTTCGTATCCGGCGACGACGACGGATATCTTCTCGGCTTCCGATTCGGGAGACGCGACACTGCTCGGTTCGATCGGGAAGACCGGAGAAACGCTTCTGTACGGTGACACGCTTGTTCTATTCGAGTCGTCGGGACGGAGTGTCATCGGGTATGATATTTCCGACCGGAAGAATCCGAAAGAGAAATGGACAGTCGCGATCAGTGATGACAGTTCTATCCTTGAGGCGCGAAAACAAGGTGACCGGCTCTACCTCGTGGAGCAGACGAGTGTGAATGCTACGGTCCCGTGTCCGATTCGGCCGATGACGTCCGGAACGACCGTGTCCGAAATCGCCTGTACGGATATCTACCGCCCATCGACCCCGTCACCCGTCGATTCGGTCTTTACGGCACTCTCGCTTGACCCGGTCACCGGTGAGGTCGGCGACAAGACATCCTTCGTCGGCGCTACGGGGCAGTCGGTCGTCTATATGAGTGCCGATTCGCTCTACGTTACCTATCCGTCGCCGGCCGATCCGGTCACGTTCCTCCTCGGGTTTTTCCGTGAGAATGGAGCAGGGTTGTTTTCCATAGGGTTTCTTGATCATCTTGAGCGGCTTGCCGGATACGATATCGGTCTCGACGCGAAGCTTGCCGAGCTGTCCCGTCTTATCGGGAACGAGTATCTTGGGAAGAGCCAGGATGAACAGTTGCGTCTCCAGACCGAGATGGGTAACCGTATGGCCGAGTATGGGAAGAAGCATCTTCGGGAACTCGGATCGACCGGTATCGTGAAAATCGCGCTCGACGGGTTTTCAGTCGCCGGTCAGGGCGAAGTGCCCGGGGCACCGCTCAATGATTTCTCGCTTGACGAGTATGACGGAAACCTGCGGATCGCGACGACGTCCGGCGGGAATGCCGCGCCATATCTGCCCGGAGTATCGTTGCAGGGAATACAAAGCGAAAACGACGTATACGTCCTTGACGGGAATCTGAAAAAGACGGGAACACTTCAGGGTCTTGGCGCGGGCGAACGGATTTATTCGGCGCGCTTTATCGGCGATCGGGGATATCTGGTCACCTTCAAACAGACCGACCCGTTCTACGTGCTCGATCTGTCCGATCCGACGCATCCGAAGCAGACGGGAGAACTCAAGATCCCCGGATATTCCTCGTACCTGCATCCGCTCGGTGACCATCTGATTCTTGGTATCGGCAGTGAATCGGGCAAGGTGAAACTCTCGCTCTTCGATGTCTCCGACCCGACCAATCCGCAAGAAATTTCCAAGTACCTCCTCGACGAATACTGGTCGGAAGCGGCTAATGATCACCGGGCGTTCTTGGCCGATCCGAAGCACAAGGTTTTCTTCCTGCCTGGCAGCCAGGGTGGATACGTTGTTTCGTATGCCGGCAACGCGCTTTCGCTCAAGAAGGCGATCGCGGGCCAAAGCGTCCGCCGCGCGTTGTTCATCGGTGATACGCTCTACGTGATCGGCGACTCCGCCATCTCGTCGTACAACGAGAATACTTGGGAGAAAAAGGGAGAAACGGGGATCAGATAAGGGAAAACTGACAACTGAGAACCGATAAGGAACAGGGAAAAAAAGGGAAGGGAGCCCTCCTTCGCCAAGGCTACGGCGTGGCAAAGCCCTCCTTCGCCAAAGCTGCGGCGTGGCAAGACGCAGAACTGAAAATCAATCATAAAAAGCGAAAACACCCGGAATTACTCGACGGGTGTTTTGCGCTTTTTATTCGTAAGATACCTCGGGGCTCTGCCCCGAGGATCTGAAAATGGAATGGCATGGTAATATAAAAACATGGAAACCAATGAACATGTCCACAAGGCCCACAATGTCAGCCTGCTCCTGTATCACCTTGTCTGCCCCATGAAATACCGTCGAAAAGTGCTGAACGAGACCACTGAGCAGACCCTCA
>Ga0194037_1001626_pt1 | contig 15941 bp, 16 predicted proteins | sample JunL306m_MetaG_FD_148653 | JGI IMG/M metagenome (GOLD analysis project Ga0194037, IMG submission 148653) | Anoxic zone freshwater microbial communities from boreal shield lake in IISD Experimental Lakes Area, Ontario, Canada - Jun2016-L304-6m | ecosystem: Environmental > Aquatic > Freshwater >...
AATTTGGCTGGGGAGCGCAGGATGATGGTGATGCGATTGCCGCCATTGAGCGGGCCGTTGAAATTGGCATAAACTGGATTGATACGGCTGCGGTGTATGGGCTTGGCCACTCTGAGGAACTTGTTGGGCGTGCGGTTGCCGGCATGAAGCAGAGGCCATACATTTTTACAAAATGTTCGATGGTGTGGGATGCTCGTCGCCAGATTGGCTACAGTCTCAAGGCTGATTCCATAAGGCGTGAGTGCGAAGGGAGCCTGAAGCGCCTCAAGGTTGATGCTATCGATCTCTATCAGATTCACTGGCCAAACCCTGACGTTGACCTTGAAGAGGGTTGGCAGGAGATGGTACGACTCAAGGAGGAGGGGCTGGTACGCCATATCGGGGTCTCAAATTTCAGTGTTGATCAACTGTGCAGGATTATCCCGATTGCGCCGGTTGCCACCCTTCAGCCCCCCTATTCAATGCTTCGTCCGGCGATTGAGCAAACGCTCCTTCCCTTCTGCATGGAGCAGAACATCGGTGTTATTGTCTATTCTCCCATGCTTTCCGGCATGTTGGGCGGAGCAATGACGCGGGAACGGGCTGCAAATTTTTCAGCAGATGACTGGCGCAGGAATAACAAGGAGTTTCAGGAACCTCGTCTTTCAGCCAATCTCGAACTTGTCGAGTTGCTTAAACGGATCGGTGCCCCGCACGGATGTTCTGCTGGTGAAGTCGCCATTGCATGGACCTTGCGCCACCCCGCCGTTACCGGAGCTATCGTTGGTGGCCGAAATGCGGCACAAGTTGAAGGTGTTGCTGGGGCTGCGGAGTTCAGGCTCATTGATAATGAGATTGGCGCTGTTGAGCGTTTTATTGCGGGAATGCCGAAATAATAATTCTTCAGGCATACCGTGACTTCGTGTAGTCAGGGTGTGCCAAGCCGTGCCACAACTTCTGCGATGATTCAAGTGGTCAACATTGACTTTTGCTTGAAACGAGCCTGTATCCTGGACTTGTTGGATACATTGCAACTTTTATCAGAAAAACAAGATTTCAACCTATATCTATGTACATGGCCCCTCGCTCCGGGTGGCTTTCCTTCTACACTGAAGCAACACTTTACGCTACCGAAAGTTATAAACTCAGGAAGTATTCGCGTGTATTTATAAATTGCATGTTGATCTCCGCGTTGGGAACCTCTATCACAAACGGCCCTGCAGTTTTGCTGCGAGGCCGTTTTTTTTTGCGGGTTATTAACCAACGGAATGTAATCGCTTTACTTTCTTTATTCTTATCTTGTCCTTGTTTGTTGGTGCTGCCATACGGCGGGTGACTGATTGTAAGGAATAACAGGAGTTGATTTATGATGACATTTGATGTGATGACCGTTCTGGTTCTGATTGCGGCGTTTTTGGTTTCGTCGGTAAAGATTCTCAGGGAATATGAACGAGGAGTTATTTTCCGTCTTGGGCGGATTATTGCGGCAAAAGGGCCAGGGCTCATTATTCTTGTTCCGGGTATCGATAAAATGGTTAAGGTTGATCTTCGTACGGTGACGCTTGACGTGCCTCCACAGGATATTATTACTCGCGATAACGTCTCGGTGAAGGTGAGTGCTGTGGTTTATTTCCGTGTTGTTGATCCTATAAAGGCCATTGTTGAGGTGGCGGATTTTCATTTTGCAACGTCACAGTTGGCGCAGACCACGTTGCGGAGTGTGTGTGGACAGGGTGAACTTGACAACCTGCTCGCTGAACGGGATGAAATCAATGATCGTATACAGGCGATTCTCGACAAGGATACGGAGCCATGGGGTGTCAAGGTTGCCAAGGTGGAGGTGAAGGAGATTGATCTTCCGGAGGAGATGCGCCGGGCGATGGCCAAACAGGCTGAAGCAGAACGTGAACGCCGCTCGACCATTATCAATGCAGAAGGGGAGTATCAGGCCGCCCAGCGCCTGGCCGATGCAGCCACGATTATTGCCGCAAGCCCCTCAGCCTTGCAGCTTCGCTATTTGCAGACGCTGAAGGATATCTCCGCTGAGAACAATTCCACAATTATCTTCCCGTTACCGATTGACCTGTTCAAGGCGTTTCTGGACGGAAACAAGTCGTCGGACTCACCAAAGGCAACCTAAATCATTCCGATCATGTTCAAGATTCATTCGATTCTTTGTCCTGTCGATTTTTCTGATGCCTCCCGCAAGGCGGTGCAGTATGCAAGGGAGTTTGCTGCGAGCATGGGTGCTTCAATCTATCTACTGAATGTTGTGGAGCCGAGGCCAATGGCGGTTGATATCACCTTCAACTATGTTCCTCTTGAAGAGGATCTTGAAAAAGCAGCGCAGGCAGATCTTGAGGTTGTTCTTCAGGACTTGCTTGGGGCAAGGTTGAAGGCCGAGTGCATTGTAGAGATTGGAAATCCTTCGGATGTGATCCTTGAAAAATCAGGCGAGCTTGATGTCAATCTCGTCATTATGGGTTCTCATGGCAAGAAAGGGCTCAGCCGCCTCATTATGGGCAGTGTCGCTGAGACGGTGGTTCGCAAGGCCAACTGCCCGGTGCTGATTGTCAAGGCGGAAGAGAAGGAGTTTATCGGTGACGAGTAAAGGCCTCCATCAGGATGCTTGCGCCGCTGAAGGGACTGAGTTCACCTGAGAGAACCTGTTGCTCTACCTGCTTTTTTGAGTTGATCACTTCGGGATGAGCAAAAAACTCTTTTTTCAGCATTTCCTCCAGCACGGTTGAGAGCAGGTGTTTGAGTTGCTGGCTGCGGCGCTCTTGTAGCCGGTTTTGCTCACGCATTTGTACGAAGAAATCAGAGATATTCTGCCATACCTCTGTAATGCCTGTGCCGGAGATGGCTGATGTAAGCATAACCTGTGGTTGCCAAAAGGAGTGTTTTGGTGGAAGCATTCTGAGGGCAGCCTCGAATTCAGCTTTTGAGACAGCCGCAATACCTGATTGATCACCATCCGTTTTCGTGATCGCTACGGCGTCAGCAATCTCCATGATGCCGCGTTTAATGCCCTGCAACTCATCTCCAGAGCCGGGGAGCATCAAGAGCAGGATAAAGTCCACCATGGTATCCACCAGCACCTCTGACTGCCCGACACCTACGGTTTCAACCAGAATGACATCATATCCGGCAGCTTCACAGAGCACGATTGCTTCATGGGTTTTCGGCGAGGTGCCTCCAAGGTAGCCAGATGAGGCCGTTGGGCGTATGAAGGCCTCTTTTCTCCCGGAAAGTCTCTCCATGCGTGCCTTGTCACCGAGAATACTCCCTTTTGATTGCTGGCTGCTTGGGTCGATGGCCAGAACGGCAAGGGTTAATCCTTGCGTGATAATCTCCTCACCAAGCGCTTCAATAAAGGTGCTCTTCCCGGCACCGGGCGAGCCAGTAATGCCGATGCGGATGGCGTTGCTCTTTTTTGCGAGGCAGCGGTCGAGAATCTCATGTGCTTTCCGCTGATGATCCGGTCGTTGCGACTCAATCAACGTAATTGCACGGCTCAGCGTATGGCGGTTACCCCCCATAATGCCGCTGACAATGCTCTCAATATCGGGTTCATGGTGTCTGGTCATGGGTTCGAATCGTTTATATGCAGTGACTTCAGGCAATGAGATGTCGGTGGGTGAGGCTCCCGAAGCCGACTGTTTACGTATGTCTTCATTTATTTCAATTTTTTCAAGGTTGAATTATTGACCAAAGAGGTCATTTGGGTAATAGCGATTTGGTTTAATTGCTGTAATCGTTCAGTTTGGCTTAAGCCTTGATGAATCAAAACGGCATTGAGGCTTTCCAGATTAGAGAGTACCACCAGTTGCTCCAGTGTGGCAAAATCACGCATATTGCCTTTGGTATCGTGGTTTTGCTGTCGCCAGTCCGCAGCCGTAATACCAAACAGTGCCATATTAAGCAAATCGGCTTCTGTGGCATAAACCAGTGATGTTTGAGTTTTGGTTAACTTGGCAGGAATCAGTTTTTCCTTGATAGCATCGGTGTGGATGGTGTAGTTTACTTTGGCTAAGGTGCGTTGCAGGTTCCAGTCAAGCTTGTGGCGATTGCTTTCCTCTTCTTTGAGTCGTTGGAATTCCTTAATTAAGTAAAGCTTAAATTCAGCACTTATCCATGATGCAAATTCAAAGGCAATGTCTTTTTGTGCATAAGTTCCTCCACCTCTGCCTTGTTTAGAGATAAGTCCGATAGCATTAGTGCTTTCTATCCATTTACTGGGAGAAAGGCTGAAACTATTGCTTCCTGCTTCGTATAAAAAGGAGTCGAATTCGACCCCTTTAAATTGTGGATTGTTGATTTTTTCCCAAAGCCCCAAAAATTCTATTGTGCTTCTGTTTCTTAACCAGTTTTTTATTACATCTTTTGGTTCATTTGGATTTTTAAAAGCAGCTATGTTTGTCAGGGAAATGTAATCTTCTTCATTTTGAAGGGAGGCATGTATATCAATGCTCTTTACTTTTATAATACTTGTTTTTTTGTTCATATTATTGAGATAATAATTACATAAAACTTGGTAATTATGCATAACCCCTCGAATTTGAAGGGTTTAAAATTTTGATACAGCGAATATTTTCATGCACTCAATCCTTCACATAAAACTTTTTTCCAACTCTTTGAATATGCTCTTGCAATTGTGGATTTTTAATAGCTTCCATGTTTTGTAAATCAACCGTATAGGGAAAATCACTATTATTAATGGCAAGTAAAATTTTCCCTATAGTTTTTCTGTCAATATTGGTGTCAGCAATGACTAAATCAATATCACTTTGCTCACTATAATTTCCTTTAGCTCTTGAGCCATAAACCAGCACCTTGTTTATGACATGAAAATCCTTAAAAATTGAACGAATGAGATGCAGGTTTTTATCATCAATCCCAAACTCTTTCATAATTGGCTTTCGATAAGAGTGGTATATAAATCTGATATAAGTGCAGTGTAGTGTTTTTGAATGTCGGTAATAATTGCTTCAAGGGTTTCGGTCATTTACCATTTCAATCCATAACTCGATATTGCTGATATATTTTGCTTTATATGCCTCTTTGAGTACCATTTTCGGTGATATCTTGTCTAAAATGATACCATCATTTTCCATTTTATCTTTTAAGGTCTTCCATGCCAATTCAAGGGTATATGCAAAGCGTTGAATAATCCCCTCTTTTTCCAGGAATGAGAGTTTCTGTAAATCAAGTTCAGGGACTTCCTGTAAGAGCTTTATTGCACGTGAGAAGTTTTGAAGCCGCTGTTTCCATCTGATATCTTGTTCCATAGTTGCTCTTTATAAGAGTGATGTTTCCTGATGAAAATTGGATTGTGTTTTTTTGTTAAACAAGATTTATGGCTATACAGCCCGAGGTTTGCGTTAGCTGCGTAGCGATAGCGGAGTCAGGTGGAGTAAGTAGTTAGAATGGTTATTATTCAACATGTTTTATCGATATGCTCTGTGACAAGAACTCGAAGGCTTTTCGATTCCGAATGGCAAATGTGCGATACATAAACGTAGCGGTCGAATAAACAAACCTGGCGCACCAAAGAGAAAATAGAAACATTGCGACGAATCCCGTTGACCAAGGCGCATTAAAGCTATCGAGAAAATGCACAAGACCAGCAACAACGACTGATGCTGTAATGAGTGTCAACCTTGCACCTCCAACAGAGGAAGAGCCTTGATATAGAAGATAGAAAACTGGACAGAACAGCATGGGGATTAAGCCCCACCAACCAAACGCAATAAACGCAACAATAACACTGGTGAGCAACGCAGTTGGGCCTAATATGAAGGTGGACATGATTAGTAATTTCTCAAAATATGGAGTCTCTCCAGTCATTTCTTGAATTTTAGATAGCGGTACTTCCGTAAATAGCTTTCTCGCGGCCACACGATCTACTCCGATGAGGATTTTTCCGGCTTTGGCAAGTTTTACTAGCTCTTTGTGTTCAGTCTCGTTCATAATAATGGGCTAACTTCAATTTTGAATTCAGTAGGGAGACAAAATACGTAGCATTTTGTCTCCCTACTGGAATGACTTGTTATGCATCTTGGTTGTTTTCAGTCTGAGCGGTGGGCGTTATGACATTCAGTGATCGCTTTCCTTCCAACAATTCAATTAAATGAAATCTGATTTGCTGTTGCTCAGCAACACTTTGCTCTGTGACGGGAAAGTTGGTTACGTTCATTTTAAGCGGCACGTCACCGTAAAGAAGCCGGAGAAGCCCTCTTCTCAGAAGCATTTGTTCATTTTCAATTTGTGAGTGTGCTTCTGGCGCGTAGATGCCTTTCTTCACATGGACTTCATCAAAGTCGTAACCCAATGATTTGCCCATCTCAATCAGGAGACGAGTAAGCATATCCATTCGACGATCGCCCCACATAGCTTGGAGCTGTTCATCTTCCTTCGGGTAGCTGCCTAAGTGGTCAAGATATGTTTTCCATTCATTTCTAACCGTTTTGTATTTTTCGCCAAGGAACTCAAGGTCAATCATATTCAGTGCTTGAACATGTTCTGGCGAGACTGCTGCTGCCCTCGTAGCCATCAATATCTTGAAAACACGAAGCTTTCGTTCATGGTCCTCACGAAAGCTTTCTAGCCATTTCTGAGCTTGGATAGCCAGCAACGGGGCGATTAGAGTTGCAATAACTATTATTCCATCAGTGAGACTCATAGGTATCCTTGCTGGTTGGATGAATAACAATAATGGTTCTGCCTAAGTCGATGATATTTGAATAATAACCCATAGGAGATGCAAATCAGGACACTGCTGAAATATGGTACGTAACTATTTAGGGAAGAATTTATAAATGTCTTTTCTGTGAAGGAACCTGATGAAAGAGATTTTGTTGTCTTCAATAATTAAGCCGATTCTATAATCTCCGATTTTGATTCTATATTCAAAATCAAAACCTTTTAATTTCTTTAAATTCCTGATCTCATTAAGGCTATTGGCATTCTGTATTTCTGTAATACAGCTTGCAATTTTTTTTAGAAGAGATTTGTCGTTTATTTTATTTGTATCTTTTTCAAATCTTTTATCAATAAGGACAATCATGATGAAATCTTTTTCAGGAATTCATTGGTGTCGATATATTCATTAGTTTGACCATTTTTTATAGCATTAGCCATACCAATTTCCTCAATGTCATCCAAAGATAAAATTTTTGATTTTATCCCAAGCTTTTTAGCCAGATCAAGTAATAATTTCAGATCTGATACTGATTCACTTTCCAATAAAGCTTTTTGCATATTCTTGAATAATTGAATTTATTGCTCACTGTCATTATAAAAGCCTTTAAAAAAAGCTTAAAAATCACATGGTTTTATGATGTGCCATATCTTTTCAATAGCATTGTATGTAGTGAAAAAGATGGATGCTTTGCTCAGATATGCTTTAATGGCAATAGTAACGTTTTAGGGGCAATTATCCAATGTTCCCTTCTGCTCCGCCCAGAGAACGCCCAAGAATCGGCGGCTGAGCGGAGTCGAAGCCAGCGAAGTCAAAGCCTACTCCTCAAACTGTGCTATCAATTTCTTCAAAATCGTGATCGCTGCTTCCGCAATGATGGTTCCCGGGCCAAAAATGCCTGCGACACCCTTTTCATAGAGGAATGCGTGATCGCGCTCGGGAATAATGCCGCCTGCGATAACGAGAATATCTTCCCGTCCATGCGCTTTCAGCTCCTCAATGATTTTGGGAATCAGGGTTTTGTGACCAGCGGCAAGGCTTGATATGCCGATGAGGTGCACATCGTTGTCGAGAGCCTGCTGTACCACCTCTTCAGGAGTCTGGAAGAGAGGGCTGATATCGACATCAAAGCCAATATCGGCAAATCCTGCGGCAATCACTTTTGCGCCACGGTCATGACCATCTTGTCCCACTTTGGAGACCATAATTCTTGGACGGCGACCATCAAGTGATGCAAAGGTATCGGCAAGCTGCAGTGCCTCCTTAAAGAGTGTGTTATCCTTCATCTGCGACATATAGATACTGCTGTTGAGTCTGGTGATTGCACGGTACCGACCGAATGTTTTTTCGCAGGCTGATGATATTTCACCGAGGGTTGCTCTTTTTCTTGCGGCATCTACGGCAAGCGCCAGCAGATTGCCCTCTCCCGAAGCGGCGCTCTCCTCAATTGCCCTAAGCGCTTCAGCACACGCTTCGTTGTCACGCTCAGCCTTGATTTTTTCGAGTTGCCGGAGCTGTTGCTCCAGAACTTTGGTATTGTCCACCTCAAGCAGTTCGATGTCGGTTTTGCTGCTGGTTTTGTAGCCGTTGACACCGACAATAATCTCTTTGCCGCTGTCAATGCGTGCCTGCTTGCGGGTTGCCGCCTCTTCAATCTGCAATTTTGGGAGTCCCTGCTCAATTGCCTTGACCATGCCACCAGCCTCTTCAATATCGCAGATGATCTTCCACGCTTTTGCGGCAAGCTCTCCCGTCAGATACTCAACAAACGATGAGCCAGCCCACGGGTCAATGCTTTTGGTAATATCGCTCTCCTTCTGCAAATAGAGCTGGGTGTCGCGAGCAATTTTCGCTGAAAAGGGGGTGGGGAGTGCAATCGCTTCGTCAAGGGCATTGGTATGCAGCGACTGGGTATGGCCAAGTGTTGCCGCCAATGCCTCAAGGCAGGTGCGGGTGATATTGTTGAAAGGATCCTGCTCGGTGAGGCTCCAGCCGGAGGTCTGGCAGTGAGAGCGGAGCATCAGGGATTTTGGATTTTTCGGGTTGAACTGTTTGACAATTTTCGCCCAGAGCATCCTTGCGGCCCGCAGCTTGGCAATCTCCATGAAATAGTTCATCCCGATGCCCCAGAAGAAGGAGAGGCGAGGAGCAAAGGCATCAATATCAAGCCCGGCTTTCAGGCCGGTACGGATGTACTCAAGGCCATCGGCAAGGGTAAAGGCAAGTTCAAGATCAGCCGTTGCGCCAGCCTCCTGGATATGGTAGCCCGAGATGCTGATGGAGTTGAACTTCGGCATCTTTTCGCTGGTGTAGCGGAAGATGTCGGCGATGATCTTCATGGAGGGTTCCGGAGGATAGATATAGGTGTTGCGAACCATGAACTCTTTGAGAATATCGTTCTGGATGGTGCCGCTCAGCTTTTCGAGTGGCACACCTTGCTCTTCACCCGCCACAATGTAAAAGGCCATGATGGGCAGCACGGCTCCGTTCATGGTCATGGAGACAGAGATATCGCCCAGCGGGATCTGGTCGAAGAGGATCTTCATATCCTCAACTGAATCGACAGCCACTCCGGCCTTGCCGACATCACCGATAACCCGTTCGTGGTCTGAATCGTACCCACGGTGGGTTGGAAGGTCAAAGGCGACCGAGAGCCCCTTCTGGCCCGCCGCCAGGTTCTTGCGATAAAAGTTGTTTGACTCCTCAGCGGTTGAGAACCCGGCGTACTGTCTGATCGTCCAGGGCTGAGTGGTGTACATCATGGTGTAAGGGCCGCCAATATAGGGGGCGAAACCCGGCGCAAAGTTCAGATGATCGAACTGTGATACATCAGATGCGAAATATGTCGATTTGATGTCAATTCCTTCGGCGGTTGTCCACTGCGTCTCCTGAGCTTCAGTGCTGTTGAGAGGGGCAGCAGAAAAAATATCGATGGCTGAAAAGTCGGGCGTTGGTTCCGTTGCTTTGTTTGGATTCTCTGCTTCAATCTCCTTGAACTTGCTCCATGCAGACTCTGCAAGTTTTTTGGTCAGGGTTTCGATGTAGTTGGAGCCACGGGCAGGGTCAACAACCTGGTCGAGTGAGCCCTCTTCCCTGAGGACAAGGTGAATGTTGCCGGAGATACGCTCGGCAATGTCGGGATTGACCGAATCACCGCCGTCGAATGCGTTGATTTGCAGGGTCTCGTAACCGCCAAGAATGGCTGATACTGCCTCGGTGGTAAAACGGAGCAGATTGGTGTAGGGTTCAGTCGCTGAACAGTTGCGTTCCGATGTTCTTGCAAAGAGGCGAGGCAGTGTTGTGCCCGATGCACCATAAGCTTTGAGCAGATGAGCGAGAAGGTAGCGGAGGGCTCTCGGTTTTGCAAGCTCGGTAAAGTGGCTTGAGGTAACCGGCAGGATGATCTCCATCGTGGCAACAATACTCTCCACCGGAACTCCTGCCACAATAAAGCGGTTCAGGTAGTCGCTTGCTCCGGCCAATGCCAGTGCAATCTCTTCTGCAGATGTTGAGCCGTTTTTATGGGAAGGGATGGTATCGACGGACAGAAATCTGAATTCAGGAAGCGCTTTGCTCAATTCAAAAAGCTGAACATCCTTTTCTTTTGAAACAGCAGGCACTCCTGAAAGCAGTCCGCCGGAGTTTACGGAAAATCCGGGAATGGCAACAAGGGTTTTCAAGAGTTCTTCTGCAGGGGGGAGATTTCCTGAAAAGTGGATGGCAACGGCAGTGGTTTTGATTCCGGCCAGGAGCCGATTGAGATTTTCAGCAGAGCAGAGCGAAGCATCTGCCATTTGGAACTCAATTGCCGCTGCATCCAGTTCAAAGCTTTTTAAGGCATCACGGTTTGCTGTATCCGGGTCATGAACGATAATACGAGAGCAGTTTTTCCAGGTGTTTACCGATTTGGAGGTTGGTATATCGAGGTGCTGCTTTGTTTCTTCAGAAGAGTGCCAGGGTTCCAGAGTAAAGCCGTCCGGTGTATGCCAGACGATACTGTCGTAAGGTGTTTCCCTGAGTTCGGAGATCGCCTTCTTTTTCCACTCCTCCCGGCTGACTGCCGGGAACTCATGAAAGAGAGAATCAGGCCGGGAGTGTATCATAACTTATGATTCCTGGTAGATTTGTGATTTGTGCTCACTGATGATTTCAAAAATTGCATGTTTCATGTTTGTCGGTAAAGCTGTTCTTTCAACAAATCCCTTCTGCTGCAGCCACCAGGTTGTCTGGAAATCTTTGGTTGTTGGTTTGCCGGTGTACTGCTCAATGACCCGTTTGCCGGAGAAGCCGATATTGCCGGCATTATGTTCAAAGATTTTGATTCCCCTTGATCCGACGCCTATAGCGACACCACCAAGTGTCGGGTCGGTAATAATGGTAATGACAGGGAGTCCAGCTTTTTCAACGCTCGACAGTGCAACATGCAGCTTTGGCAGACCGACCATTGAAGAACACCCTTCGTGCATTCTTGCACCACCTCCTGTAGCCTGAACCACAAGGGGGACACCCCGTTCAATGGCTGTTTTGCTGGCTCTCCAGATTTTTTCAGCAGTTGACATACAGAATGAACCGCCGAGGAAATTGAAGTTGGTTACGCAAAAGACAATCGGCTTTCCCTCAATCGTTGCATCACCGGTGATAAACGATGATGCGGCGCCGGTTTTGTGTTGTGCTTCACCAATTTTCTTGCTGTAGTCAGGGAAATCAAGAATATCCTTGTCAACAATGTAGCGGGTGTTCTGGTGTTCGCTGAACGATCCTTCGTCAAGAATGAGATCAATGTAGTCGTGCGCTGACAGCCTAAGATAGCGGTGCCCGCAGGTTTCACAAAGAAAATTGTCAGCAAACAGTTTTGAATAGAGTACGGGATCGAGCACTTTTTTCCCGGCATTGTCAATACAATTTCTATGGCGGCCAACAAAGAGGATTTTTTCAGGCTTGGGGATGAAGAAGGAAACAGGCTTTTCAAAGGCCATGATTTCCTCCTCGGTAATCTTAGCCCATTGGCCTATCTTTTCCCAGCGCTCCATTCTGCTTGAAAAAATCTCTTCGGCGGGTATTTTGCTGAGTTTATCTACCCATCTTACCATGGCACCCTTGAAAGATTGAAGGGCAGATTCTGGAAAATGGTGGGCTGGCCCGTCATGCTCAACGATGATGTCATCAATAATGCCGTTTTTTACCCCCTTCTTTGCCGTTATCTGTGAGATCTCTGCTGCCATGCCAGCCTTCTCCCTTGTTCGGAAGAGAATTGATGAGCACGCTTCAGGTGAAATGACCATGTAGGTGGAAAATTCCATGGCGAGTACGGCATCGCATCCTGTCAGGGCAATAGCACCACCGCTGCATCCACGGTTGATGATGACCGATATGGTTGGTACCGTTGCTTCAGCAAGAGCCTGCATACATCGCCCAATTTTCCAGGCAATGCCGCCGCCTTCTGACTGTTCAGTCGGGTCCGCACCTGCTGTGTCAATAACGGTAATGATGACGCGGTTTTCCTGCTCGGCAATTTCAATGGCTTTGATTGCCTTTTCAAATGCCGCAGGTGTCGGCATCCCCTGGTTCCATTTCGCTATTTCATCGGGATCTCGCATCAGTTCGAGCATGAGCTCAAAATCGGAGGTTGGTCCCGATTGCTGGCCAATGAGCATGACTGGCCACCAGGAGTTTTCCCCATTGCGCAGTACTGCCCGGTGGGTCTGGATGATGCAACTGCCGTGCAGATCGTTCTGCAGGCACTCTTCGGTTTCATCAAAGACGGTCAGATAGTCGAGGTACTTGGGGCGTTCGGGGTGAAAGGAGAGTTGATATTTTTCGTATTCGGTGAGTTTTTCAATACTCTCATGGGAGTAGCTGAAACTCTCTTTTTTCTCGAAAGGCAGATAAAAATGTTTCACTGGTTACAAGCGGCTTTGTCTTCGATTGGTTGATGCTGTTTTTGAGCAAATTCAAGAAGTACCCTGTTCGTCTCTTTCGGATGAAGAAACATGATTTTTTTCCCGCCTGCACCTTCTTTTGGCAAGCCGAGTGGATTAATATTGACGGATGCAAGGCGTTCCGTTTCTTTTTCGATATCATCCGTTTCAAGTGCGATATGGTGCATTCCTTCACCGTTCTTTGCAAGAAATTTTGCAATTGGACTCTCATCGTCCAATGGTTCGAGCAGTTCGATTTTGCTGTCTCCAAGAGAAATGAATGCAACCCGTACTTTTTCAGATGCAACTTCTTCGATTCTGATTGCCCCGGGGGCGCACCCGAGAACGTTCCGAAACGTCTCAAGTGCGCTTTCAAGGTTCTGGACGGCAATCGCTATGTGGTCAATTTTTTTGATCATTCGTCCATGGTAACTGGTTTGCTTTTGGCAGCATAACCGATTGTTTGAAGTGCCACCCTGATTTCATCGAGGATAGCCGGATCGTCAATTGTTGCCGGCAAGGTATACTCTTCGCTGTTGGCAATTTTTCTCATGGTTCCACGGAGAATCTTGCCTGAGCGGGTTTTCGGCAGACGGTCAACGATAACAGCATTTTTGAACGAGGCAACTGGTCCGATATTCTCACGCACGTACTCGATGACGTGCTTGATGATCTGACTGTGTGGAGTATCGACATTGTTCTTGAGAACGATGAAGGCAAGCGGCACCTGTCCTTTCAAATCGTCATGAGCGCCCACGACTGCGCTTTCTGCAACGTCAGGATGCTCACAGAGGGCGCCCTCAATAGCACCGGTCGAAAGGCGATGACCCGCAACATTGATGACATCATCAGTACGCGACATGATGTTGATGTAGCCGTCTTCGTCGATAAATCCGGCATCACTGGTCTGGTAGTAACCGGGGAACTGTTTCATGTAGGTTTCCACAAAACGGTTGTCAGCTTTCCAGAGTGTCAGCATGGTGCCGGGAGGAAGAGGCTGTTTGATGACGATATCGCCCATCTGACCTGCCGGAAGCTGTTCGAGTTCAGCATTGACGACCTGCACGTTGTAGCCGGGAACTGCCCGTGAAGAGGAGCCATACTTGACCGGGCCAGGTTCAATGCCCTGACAGTTCGCTGCGATAGCCCACCCGGTCTCAGTCTGCCACCAATGGTCGATGACTGGTACCTTGAGATTTTTTTCAGCCCATTTTACGGTATCAGGGTCAGCCCGCTCACCGGCAAGAAAGAGCGTTCGGAAATTTGAAAGATTATAGTTCTTGATGTAGTTGCCGTTTGGATCCTCTTTTTTGATGGCCCTGAATGCTGTCGGGGCCGTAAAGAGTACCGAGACGTTGTGCTCGCTGATTATTCTCCAGAAGGTGCCTGGATCGGGAGTGCCGACTGGTTTGCCTTCAAAAATCAGGGTCGTGCAGCCCTGAAGAAGAGGAGCATACACGATATAGGAGTGTCCGACAACCCAGCCAACATCACTTGCCGCCCAGAACACCTCTCCAGGCTCGACATTGTAAACGTTTTTCATCGACCATTGCAGCGCCACCATGTGACCACCGTGATCGCGAACAATGCCCTTGGGCTGGCCGGTGGTTCCTGAGGTGTAGAGGATATAGAGGGGATCGGAGGATTCGACAGGGACACATTGTGCTGGTTCGGCGCCGAGAAGAGACTGGTTCCAGGTGAGGTCACGCTCCTCATTGAGCTCCGCCTTTAACTGGTCGCGCTGTTTGATGATACAGATTTCAGGCTTGAAGTGGGCCAGTTCAATAGCAAAATCAAGCAGCCGCTTGTAATCAATAATTTTGGTATGTTCAATGCCGCAGGAGGCGGAGATAATCACCTTCGGTTTACAGTCGTCAATTCTTATAGCAAGTTCGTGAGAGGCAAATCCTCCGAATACCACCGAATGGATAGCTCCGATTCTTGCACAGGCAAGCATGGCAACCATAGCCTCAGGAATCATCGGCATATAGATAATGACCCGATCACCCTTGCGGACACCTCTTGACTGAAGAGCGCCAGCGAAAAGTGCAACGATATCCCGAAACTCACGGTAGGTATAGCGTTGCTTGGTGCCGGTTACCGGACTGTCGTATATGACGGCCAACTGGTTGCCGCGTCCTTCATCAACATGACGGTCAAGAGCATTGTAGCAGGTATTGGTAATCCCTCCGGCAAACCATCGGTAAAAAGGCGGGTTGCTGGTATCCAGCACCTTGTTCCATTTTTTGTACCAGTGAAGCTTTTCAGCGGCTTCTCCCCAGAATGCTTCCGGGTTCTCAATTGAGTGTTGATAAACAGTGTTAAAGGACTGCGGCATACGAGTGACCCCCTGAAAAAAATGTTAATAAAAAAAGTAAGGGAGGACGAATAAAAAAAACCAAAGAACTGAAAGCGAATGTTAATAAAAAATACGCAGTAGAGCAATGAACATTTATCAAGTAAGCGGTTTCAGCCGAAGGAAAAGTTGAAATAATTCTTCAATCGAGAGCGCTTCGGCCCGCAGTTTCAGGGTATGGCTTTCTACCGACTCAAGGTTATAGTTTTCCTTGAGATTGTTCAGCAGGGTTTTTCGGCGCTGGCGAAAAGCGGTACGGACAAATCGGCGGAACCCCGCGGCATCCTCGACCGGGTCATTTTGTTTTGGGGTCATTCTTATAACTGCGCTGTCTACACCCGGCTGAGGGCGAAAGACCTTGCGCCCAACCTTGAAAAGGTAATCCACATCACAGAAGGCCTGCATCTGGACAGCGAGAATGCCATACTCTTTTGTGCTTGGTTTTGCGACGATTCTCATGGCCACTTCATGCTGCATCATCAGGGTCGCCGATAAAAATGAGCTGCGGTGTTCAAGAAGTTTGAAGAGAATGGGGGTGGTGATAGAGTAGGGAATATTGCCAAGTATTCTCAGCGGCTGTTCTGTTGCAAGTGATTCAAGGTCGGTGTCGAGAAAATCTTCTTCCAGAAGGTTAAGTTGCGGGTACTCCGTTCGTATGAATTCAGCAAGCTTCGGATCTTTTTCGACAACCGTGAATATCGGATTGCATGCTATGATCTCTTTTGTAAGGGCGCCGAAACCAGGGCCAATTTCAAGAATGTTGTCCTGGGCTCCTGCTCCTGAGGCAATGACTATTTTTCTTGTGATATTGCGGTCGGTCAGAAAGTTTTGACCTAATTTTTTTTTCACCGCGATTTCAGTATCCTTATATTCAACCTTTGTCATAAGAGCTGGAATTATTTCAGTACCATAGCCTGCTGAAAGTACCTTTTATAATTTAAGTTATTCTGGAAGTAATGGAAGATAATAACATCGTGGCTGCGGC
>Ga0194037_1001627_pt1 | contig 15936 bp, 17 predicted proteins | sample JunL306m_MetaG_FD_148653 | JGI IMG/M metagenome (GOLD analysis project Ga0194037, IMG submission 148653) | Anoxic zone freshwater microbial communities from boreal shield lake in IISD Experimental Lakes Area, Ontario, Canada - Jun2016-L304-6m | ecosystem: Environmental > Aquatic > Freshwater >...
CTGAGCGATAGCGAAGGATCTGCTGTAGATTTGACAGACCAATAAGCAAAAGCAGATTCTTCGCTTCGCTCAGAATGACAAATTGGGATCATGCTTCATTATGTCAACGGAATGGTGACACCACCGAACTCCTATATTGAGTATCATTTGAATAACAGGAGACTGTCGTGCAACGCATTCATGCTCGTTCTTCCGTAAGCATCAGTGATCTGAAAAAGAATCCGTCCGGCATTATCAGTCAGGCCCATGGCGAGCCGGTAGCCATCCTCAATCACAATCGTCCTACCGCCTATCTTCTGCCGGCAGCCACCTTCGAGATCATCATGGAACAACTCGATGATCTCGATCTGGCCCAACTGATTCGAGAACGCTAGGCCGAAGCCACCGTCAAAGTGACTCTTGATGAGCTATAGTATCGAATTCAAGAGGTGCTCGATGACCGAGTTGTAGTTGTTGTGATAGCCATAGGAAATTTTGTGACGTTGGAGGAGCGGCATGCTGACCCGTATTGAAATTGACGGTTTCAAAACCTTCGAGAACTTTAGTCTCGATCTTGGCCCCTTTGTCGTCGTTTTGGGGGCCAATGCGTCGGGCAAGAGCAATCTGTTCGATGCCGTGCAACTCCTTGCCAATCTCGCCACCAAGGGACTGCGCGAGGCGACGTATGGACTGAGGGGAGAAGTGCATGAACTGTTCCGAACCGTCGGCTCCGGCGCGCCAACGTCCAAAATGCGCTTTGCCGTCGAAGTCCTGGTTGAACCGCGGGTCAAGGACCCTTGGGGCAGTCAGGTAGAGTTGACTCATACCCGGATGCGGTATGAGGTGGCCATTGAACGGCGCCAGGACGAGCGAGGGATTGAACGGCTGATTGTGTCGGATGAGAAAGTTAGTCCCATTCTGGGCAAGGATGATCCTCTGAAATACTCTCCCGAATTCAAAGAGGTTTTTCTTCGCTATGCCCGCCGCTCGTCGTGGCTCACGACAACCCCGAAAGAAGGAAAAACCGTTTTTGAGATCCATCAGGACGGCAAGGCAGGGCGCACCAGATCTGCCGAGGCCGCGGAGGCAACCGTCCTTTCCAGTATCACCACCAGCGAATTCCCCCACCTCTTTGCCCTCCGGGAAGAGCTGAGGTCGTGGCGTTTTCTGCAACTCGATCCGGCGTTTTTGCGGCGCCCGAGCCCTATCACCGCGCCGGAGCTACTCCTGCCGGATGGTTCAAATCTGGCCGCCGTTTTGGCGCGTATCATGATGGAGACCAAGGAGAAGGACCGGCCCAAAGGGATACTGTCGGATATCGCCGCTGAACTGGCGACCATTATTCCCGGCGTGACCGACCTTGACGTTGTCTTTGATCCGCATGCTCGGGAGTACCGCATCGATGTTGCGACCCGTGACGGCAATCCATATACCTCCCGGGTCCTCTCCGACGGCACTCTTCGGGTGCTGGCCCTTCTGACAATGCTCTATGATCCGAAACATCGGGGGTTGGCCTGCTTTGAAGAGCCGGAAAACGGGGTGCATCCGGCCCGTCTCCGTGCCTTGGTTCAGCGACTGCGGGAACTGGTAACCGATACATCATCATGCGATCTGGATGAGGATGAACCATTATCGCAACTGGTCATGAACAGCCATTCGCCGGTGGTCTTATCGGCATTGGCGCCAGATAAACGGGGTGCGGAGAGCCGGGCGGTTTTTGCCGATCTGGTGACCGTCACCGACCCGGTATCGAAAGAAATCCGGCGCAAGACCCGTATCCGTAAGATCCGGCTCCAGGATCAGGGAGAACTACAGGTAAACAAATCCGGTGAATTTGTGACCAGCTTTGAGGTGGACAAGTATCTGTCCACGGTTAACCGCGAGGAATAGTATGCGTTATCTTGGACTGGCGCTCTATGCGGAAGGCCCCACGGATTACTATTTCCTCAAGCCATTGTTGCGGCGGGTCTGCGAGAGTCTGTGCGCCTGTCAAGGTGTGGTTCCGCTTGAAATCGGTGACATCCTTGAACTTGACGATCCGGTTGAGAGTCGGGATGAACGCCGGGCAGAGCGAATTGCGACAACGGCTTCCGCATCGCGAGACGCTTGGCATATCCTGTTTCTTCATGCCGATGGTTCGGGGAATCCGGACCGTGTGCGCGAAGAGCAGGTTGCCCCCGCCATGCGTTGCCTCGAAGCTGAGTTGGGGGTTGAGTACGGAAGTGTCGCGGTCATTCCGGTGCGTGAAACCGAAGCCTGGTTGCTGGCGGATGGCGATTCCCTTCGGCGGGCATTCGGCATAAACCGCTCCGATCAGGAACTGGGCATCCCGTCATTGGCGCGAGATGTCGAAGGTATACCCGACCCGAAGCAGGTTCTGGAAGCAGCCTGTGTCATGACGGCGAGCAGAAGACGTGGCCGCCGGAAAAAGGCTTCAGCGTTTTTCGAACTCATCGGGGAACTGGTTTCCATCGACACGCTCCGGCAGATACCGGCGTTCAAAGCCATGCACGACGAGTTGAGCGAAACACTTCAGCGACTTGGCTTTATCAGCGTCATGCTAATTCTCGCTTTCGGTGTCACCTCCACGTAGATCGCTGATCCGGACACTTCAACCCTGACCTGACCGAATGACCTCAAGCCTGGAATCTATGACTCACCAAAGGCTTAAACAAAATCAAGATTTTGCCGTTTGCTGATACCCAGTCTTTTCATCATCGACTCGAGGGTGGTCGGCTTGATCGCCAGGATCTCCGCTGCGCCGTTGCGTCCCCGTACGCGCCACCCCGTCCGTTCCATGACGGATGTGATGTGCATTCGCGCCATGCTCTCAAATGACGCCGTCGGCGAGATCGCGGTGGGAGCGCCGTCGGGGACATCAATGATTAATACCGTTCCCTTGTTCAGAATCATGGCCCTTTCAACCATGTTGCGCAGTTCCCTGATATTCCCCGGCCAGTGATAACGCTGGAGGGCATCGATGTTTTTCTTCGGAATCCGTTCGATGGTTTTTCCGAAAACCTTGCCGAACTCCTCAACCAGCGCCCATACCAGGAGCGGAATATCCTCCTGTCGTTCGCGCAGGGGGGGGACGGCGATGGGAAAGACATTCAGCCGATAGTAGAGATCCCTGCGAAACTTCCCATCCCTGACCGCCTGCGCAAGGTCAATGTTGGTCGCTGCAATTATCCGCACATCAACGTCGATGGGCCGAGGGCTCCCCAACCGTTCAAACTGACCCTCCTGGAGGACGCGCAACAGCTTGGTCTGCTGTTCCAGGGGGAGTTCTCCGATCTCATCGAGAAAGATCGTGCCGCCGTTGGCTGCCTCGAAGCGGCCGATCTGCCGTGACGCCGCCCCCGTGTACGCCCCCTTTTCACGACCGAACAGTTCCGACTCAATAAGCGACGCCGGCAGGGCGGCGCAGTTTACCTTGATCATGGGGCGCTCTTTGCGCGCACTCAGATTATGGGTGGCGCGGGCCAACAACTCCTTGCCGGTGCCGGTCTCACCGAGCAGCAACACCGTGGAGTCGGTGGCGGCAACCTGCTGCACCTGGCGCAACACCTTGCCGAGGGCCTCGGATTGACCGATGATCTCGTCCGGCTTGTATTCAATCAGAATCTGATCGCGCAGATAGTGATTCTCGGCCTCAAGGGCATTCTTTAGCTTCTCGATTTCCGCGAGTGCCTGCTGAATTTTTTCATCAGCTCGTTTTCGCTCCAGGGCATTGGCAAAAATATCCCATAAAAGGCGCAGGCGCTGTATGAGATCATCGGGCCACTCACGCTCGACGTGATACGACACAAAGGTGATAAACCCCACCACTACCCCGCCGACCTTCGCGGGGATGAACATTATCGACCGTATCCCCCCCCGATCCTTGCAGTACTGTTTTTCATACCGAAACGTGTCGGGGAGTGCGTCGACATCTGAAATTTTGAAGATTTCATCACGAAAGACCAGGGAGTTCCAGATCGGCAACTGATCAGCATGGAGCAACGGGAGAGGCGGCATGATACCCGGCAACTGATAGGAGTGGGTGCAGGTCATCTCGCCGCTTACGGCCTCGAGCCGCCAGACCGTACTCCGGTCGAATCCGAGAAAGTTGACGATCTTTTGCAACCCCTGAACAATCCTCCCATCAACCTCGCTCACCGGCACATTAATAAAGGCCGCGGAAAGCGCCGAGAGGAGCGCTTCAAACTCCAGCCGCTCAACCTGAGCCGCTTCTTTCTGTTTCTGCTCTGTGTTATCCCGTTTTGTTCTCACCGTTCGTTCCTCGGTCACCATATGCTGTATCACCTGTACAGAACCTATCTATTATGGTATAATGGTACTAAAATACATTATTAGAGGAGGAGTGCGAATGAGCGATACCGGGGTCCAGCCCCTGACCTATCCCTATTCCGACCTACCCGACAGGGGGGCGCCGGTGGATGTAGTACCTACCGTCAAGTGGCTGCGGCTGCCGATGCCCTTCGCCCTCGACCATGTCAACATCTACCTGATCAAGGGGGACGAAGGGTGGCTTATTGTCGACACCGGCCCGGACACCCCCGAGGTGCGGTCAATCTGGGATGAACTCTTTTCCGGGCCGCTCCGTAATGAGCGGATTACCGGCGTACTCTGTACGCATTTTCATATCGATCACGCCGGGTTGGCCGGGTACCTCACGGAGCGCCGACGTATCCCCCTCTTCATGACCTATCGGGAGTATTTCACTCTGTGCGCCTCTCCACAAGAGGAGCATGAGACGCCGTGGCGGATCACGGAATTTTACCGGCGCACGGGACTTCCCGACGAACAGGTACGCAACATACTGACACTGTTCCCTTTTTCGCCGCGGATCTCGCCGCCCCCTCCCTCTTTCGTCTGCCTGCCGGAAGGTTTTTCCCTCTCCGGGGTCGGCGACGACTGGCGTGTCTTGGTCGGCCAAGGGCACTCGCCGGAACCGGCGCTCCTCTTTTCCGCCGGGCACGGTATCCTGATCTCCGGAGACCAGATGTTACCGCGGATCTCCAGCAACGTCTCCGTCAGCTCCGTCAATCCCGAGGATGAACCACTCAGCAGGTGGCTGGAGTCCCTCGACCGGCTTGCCGAACTTCCCGCGGATACCTTGGTTCTCCCGGCTCATGGGTTGCCGTTTCGTGGCTTGCGGAGCCGCGTCGCCGAATTGCACGGCCAGCACGGGCAGAAGCTGCGCCGGATACTTGAATGCTGCGCCTCATGGCCGTCGTCAGTGTTCGACTTGATTCCGGTTATCTACAAATCTCCGCTTGCCGACTTTGATCTCTTCCTGGCGGTTGGCGAGTGCCTGTCCCACTGCCGGTATCTGCTGAACCGAGGGAGCGTACATGGTGAATCCGACCGCCATGGCGTCGTGCGCTACCGATTGCCGGACGCGGCCGAGGAACCCTGACAGGTCTGAAGGAGAGGAGAGTATATAGTATGGCGCACGCCGTAACAAAAGAAATTCTTTGGACTCGTCCATTCACCCTGACCAACCTCGGCATTCTGTTGCTGTTTATTCCCTTTGCGCTCTATATGCCCGTGATGCCGGTCTATCTGCTGCATGATCTCCACGGCTCGCTGGAAGCAGCCGGCGCGGCCAACGCTATTTTCCTGATTGCGGCTGTCCTCTGCCGGGCACAGACAGCCCGACTTGAGGTGCGCTTCGGTGTCCGCAAGGTGATGCTGGTGAGTGGCTTTCTGTTCACGGCGATCAACGCTCTCTATCTGGCGGCGGGAACGGTGACCGGTGTCCTGCTGATCAGATTTCTGAGTGGCGCCTGTTTTGCCGTGGCGAATACCGGCGTCAATGCCATGGGAAGCCGTCTGATTCCCCTATCCCGAAAGGGAGAGGGGCTGGCCTATCTGACGACCATGGTGCTGGCCGGCGGCGCCATCGGCCCGTACATCGGTTTGAGCTTGGCGCACGCCTGGGGTTATCAGGCGGTTTTTGTCTTCTGTACTCTGGTAAGTCTCCTCGGCATGCTGATCTTTTGCGTCATTGACATCCCCGAAGAAAGAATGAGGAGCAAGGCGCACGCTTCGTTTATTGATCTCTACGAACTAAAAGCTCTTCCGGTATCGCTGATTGCCTTGGTGCTCGCAATCGCGTATGGCGGGGTGCTGACTTTTATCGCGGTCTATGCCGCGGAACTCCGCCTGCCGCTCGTCGGGAGCTATTTTTTTGTGGTGATGGCGGTCGTATCGATCGGCTCTCGACTGACGACCGGCAGAATTTATGATCGCTTCGGGCCTGATGCCGCCATCTATCCGGCTATTCTGATGGTGGCGGTCGGTCTGCTGACCTTGGGGAGTATCCCAACCACAGCGGGGATGCTGACGGCCGCCTCTCTGATCGGTGTCGGCTACGGCATGGCGGTGCCCGGCATTCAGACCTTGGCGGTACAACAGGCGCCGGAACACCGGATCAGCGAAGTAATCGCCACGTTTTTTACCTGTCTGGATGGTGGAACCGGACTGGGCGCCTATCTATTGGGATCATGCATCCATGTCGTCGGCTATGCCGTCGTTTATCAGGCATTGGGTGGGATGGCGTTGCTTTGCATACCGACGTACTACGCCGTGTCCGCCGGTAGAGGAAGAGAAAGATAACTGTTGAAAAGGATTACGGAACCGGTTTTGCTGTCTCCGGCGTCGCGGGCGCCGCCGCTTTCTTCTTCGCTTCCGAAAAGTCATCCACCTGTGCGCCTACCCCTTCAACAGATACCACCCGAGCGCCGCCACTGACCCCCTGGCCGATAATGTCCTTAAAATCCTTCAGGTTCAGCGTCATTTTGACGTAGGCGTCGCCATTCGACCGCCAGCCGTACTCCTTAACCTCGGCCAGGATCAAGGTCGCCAATAACTTGGTCTTGATCATATCCGAGGTGAGCATATAATTTTCCACCTTGGTCTTGCTCTCCAGGGTAAAACCGATCAGTTGCTTGGCCAACTGCTTGTAGGCGTCAATCTCCGCCGCTCGGAGCGCCTTCAATGGTTCGGCCTGCTCCGGGGTCGAGGTGGCGAACGCCACCCGCCGAAACGTCTTCCCTTTCAGGTTGATGGTCTCACCGTTGATATTCTTGATCTTTTGCAGCTTCACCGTGGCGATGACCTTGGCCACGTCCTTTTCCGCGTCATAGACGATCTCTTCATACATGACCCCTTGCAGCAGCCCCTCGGTCTTGGTCTCGGTGGAGCCGACAAAGCTGGTGGCGATCATGTTTTCCACCGACTCCGTGGCCCGCACCTTCAGACCGTAGACCGACTCCAGCAGCGAACGCTCCGCAAGGACCTTGGCGGCGTTGATCGTCATATGCTCCTTGTTCCCGGCCGACACGGAGGTGACGGCGCAGAGAACAAGCAGCAGAGTTACGGCGGTCAGTTCAGCGATTTTTTTGATCAACATCTTTTCCTCCCGGTTTCTCGCGGTCGACGCGACTGTTGGTATCCGTGAAATCAAGCGTCCCTTCCGTGACGGGGGAGGAAATCGCCACGCCGGAGCGATCTTTTCCCCCGGTCGGCACGACACCCCCCTGGATCAGGATGCTCTTTTCTTCGATTCGTATCCTCGGCTTTTCTCCATCCATGGTCACATGCGCCTTGAAATCGACCGTCCCATCACGAGGCAGATTAGGGAGTTGACCGACCGCTTCCCGATTGACCCTATCCAGCTCCTCCACATTTTTTTCAACCATGTCAAGGTTGGCGGCAATCGCCGGCGCCGGTGGAGATGCCGTCAGCGCCGTAAGCGTCAGCAGCGCCGAAGCGATCCGATCAGAACTCTTTCTCATCGAGTATCCTTCCGACTGTTTGCGGAGATTTTTTCGGTGGGGTCGCGGCATGGCCTTTGGCCGGGGAAGATGGTTGCGCTTCCCGCCGCCGTTTGTCCAGTTCACGCCTTACCGCCGCAGACAACGACATCTCCATACCCTTGCCGCCCCCCTGAAAATATTCGAGTACTTTTCCACCTTCACCGATAAGGCAGGCCACCGGCAGCAGTTGGTGCGCATGGTAGAGGTTCCGCACCTGCGCGGTATCGAGCAAGACCTGAAGAGTCATGCCGCTTTTCCGCAGATACTCGACAATTTGGTCACGCAGTGACGCCGAGACGCCGTACACGGCGATCTCCGAACGATGCTGTCGCGCAAGTTGGTTGAGTGCGCTGAGCCCCTCAAGACTCGAGCGCGCATCCATATCAAAAAAATAGAGGATGACCAGTTGGCGCGGGGACAGGAGCGCACTGTCGACCCACTTTCCCTGAAGGTCGGCAAGGGTAAACCGGGGCGCTGTCTGACCCGGAAGCAAGTATGCCGTGGCAGGTGCTGCCTGGAGTACCACATAGTAGGCAAGGATTGCCAAGAACCGGTGTGCTTTGGGGGAAAGGATCACGTGATACACCTTTTTCCTTTCTCAATATTTGAGGTGTGGTACACTCCAAAACTCGAGTGCCCCGTACTTACAGCCAAATTGAGTATTAATTTGCCACACGTACTGTAATACTGGATTGGTTGAAGTTACCGGATTCGTCATACGCCTTGGCGGACCAAGTATAAGTACCATTTGCAACTTTCGTGGTATCCCAAAACCATGGGTAAAACCTCTCCTTAACCCTGCTAATTGTAAATGAAGAGAACGATACGCCATTGAGAAGCACCTCGACGTGGCAAACGTACCAATCGTCGTAACAGCTGAGTTCCAGGAAGGGCTCACCGTTAACTGTTGCACCATCGCCAGGCATGTCGAAATTGACAGTCGGCGGCGAGATGTCACGAATAGTCTTGCTCGCAAACATACGGGCCGAGACGTTTCCTGCCGCGTCCTTGACCCAAGCGTTCAAACCGTAAGTCCGCTCTAAGGGCATATTTTTGATTACGGTATAACTGGTAGGCGCGGTGGGACTCCACCTTGCGTCCGTGGACAAAGGGTCATCACAGAAGGAGTCGCACTGGGCGATCAGGTAACCAGTCACCCCAACATTGTCACTGGCGGTGAAGGTGACAGGATAAGTCGTGGTCGTTGTTTCACCCAGAGAGAAAGATGTCACGATCGGCGGCGTGATGTCACCCGGCATAGCGGACACCGTTGGCGAAGGCTTACTCTCGCCCGTGTCGTTCCTAGCTGAGACCTGATAGTAGTACATAGTACCGTTTGTAAGGCCGGTGTGCGGATAGCTAACTCCTTGCCACAGAGTGCGATGCACCACTTCTGCTTCACTGGGTTTGTCGGAATTTCCCCAGTAGATGTAATAATCGTTAGCGCCACCGGAGGGAATCCAGTCGAGTTTGACCTGACCGTTACCGCCATAAGCGGTTAATCCGGTTGGTATGTCTGGTAGATCCGTCCGTATCGCTTCGGTAGTAAAGGTGAAAACAGAATCATGGGCAAGCTGAATGGTAGCCATATCACGAACAGCCATGGTGACGGTGGCTGTGTAGCTTGTTGAATTATTGAGATTTGATGCCGGTGTAAATATAGCTTTATAGTTTTTAGTACTAGTCTCATACGTGACCGTGCCGGTCGTGCCGGTAACCGCGCCGGTTGGTTTCAGGGTGATGTTGCCGGGTGCCTCAATGAACGACTTGGCCATCGGCTCGCTGAAGGTAATCTCGACTCTCGACGTTATGGGGGTGTCGAGTGAGCCGTCTTTGGGAGATACACCGGTTATGGTCGGCGGTGTTGTATCGTTCCCAACATAATTCATTTTTATGGGGCCTACTTGGTTATTCGTATCAGCATTAATTGTAATACCTTTCACTGTTCCACTCCAAGCTGTTGAGTAGTTACTAAGTAACCCCTTAACCTTAAAGGTGTAGTTATTCCCTTCAGGGATGTTGTTAATCGTCCCTTGGCCCGCCGTACAGGCGAACTTGTCATAGCCCACTTGAGTGTCACCATTCAGAACCGTGACAGCGACAGCAGAGATACCCCAATCGTCACAATTGATTTTAGTGTTAGTAGTGTATGGATCAAAGACTTTTGCGCTTTGACGATTTTGAGGAGCATTCCACGTCAACTTGAATCCGGCGCTTCCGGTTTTACCGCTGTTGTCTGTGCCGCTGCATCCGGGAAGTACGGAGAATACCGTCAGTGAGAGGATGACAAAAAAGTACCTGATATGGTTGATCATTGATGCACCTCGTTATGTTGGGATCGCGGAATTATGTGATTCGTTCCGGGCTTAAGGTATGTTCCTTACGATCCGTGGAAAATTCACGCAGCCTTCTGTAGCCGCTCGGCAACCCAGACCTTTATGATGGATTGTCTGGGTACGCCGAGACGTTTTGCTTTTCAAGTTCTTCAGCTTTCATGGATGACAATCACCTCATTCCAAAAATTGACTTCAGTTTGACGAATGAAGCTGGCCTGTGATACAGTTTATCGCAGTCAATTTTTGCCGGCGCCCTCACAAGGATGGAGACCATGGAAACACTCAAAATCACTATCGATAATGCCCAAACGAAAGATTTGGTGGTCCGACTGCTTCATGAGATCAAGGGCGTAACCATCAATCGAGAAAGAGTAACTCCCGCGCCGGACACTGCCGCAGCGCTTAAGGAGTTGTCCGGTATTTGGGCCGGGCGCGAGGTAGACGTAACATCTCTCCGTGACAAGGCGTGGCGACGGAAAGCAACATGATTCTTTTGGATACCAATATCCTTATCGAAGTGTTCAAGGGGAACGCTTCCGTTATCACTACCGTTCAGAACGCCGGGCCGGAAAATCTCGCCCTGAGTTCCATAACAGCCATGGAGTTGTATTGCGGATTTGAGGGGGTCAAATTCAAGACCCATGAGCTAATATATTCCTTGTTCACCACGTCACCGTGCCGCTGCCGGTCTTGGTTGGGCTCGGTTCGGAACCGTGACTACTACCACCGACCGCAGCACCAATGCCACCGACCACCAGCACCCCGAGCGCCACCCACCACCAGTTGATCTTGGTCGTTTTTACCATCGGTATCTCTTGGGCCGGTTCCATCTCGACGGTAACCGGATGACGGGTTATGCCCGGTTTCTGCTCCGCCGCAAGCGCCGTTGCCGTCATCATTGTTTGGAGGGTAAAGGCTGTTACCACTACGAGCGCGGTTGACTTGAATAGCGTCATTTATTGACTCCTTGTCATCGTTTTAACTCTCGTTTGTTGTTTCTCCCCTTTTAACCACCCCTCACCCCGACCCTCTCCCACTGAGGGGAGAGGGAGAATTTGTGAGAGCTTTTAAGGGGTTAAGGGCGATTGCCCCAACAAAACCGCTGTAATTTCACAACCGTTGTCATACGCAACGTCCCCTCTCCCCTTGTGGGAGACCTGTCCTGAGCGAAGTCGAAAGGGGGGACAGGGTGAGGGGTAGAAAGCAAAGTGGAATAAGGGAGCGCCCGCGCCAACCGCTCGCTTACTTCTCCCTCACCTCGAAAGGCACCATGGCGATTGCCCGCTTGGCCGCCGGTATCTTGCGTAGTTCGGTCAGCAGCCGCGCAAACGGTATCCGATTCCGACCTCCGAACAGTCCGACGTAATCGAAACGCTCCTTGGTCGCCACGGCCAGAAAGGTCTCCGCTTCACGCTGTTTTCCCGGTGAGAGGGTCGCCCGCAGCCCGAAGGCTTCAGGGGGGAACATGCCGTTCTTGCCTTCGCCGATTTTGATCCCCTGCTGGTCGACGCCGGGGTTAAGCATGGTTACGGAACCTTTTTCATCCAGGTGGAAAATACTTACATACGCCTCCCGACTCGGGCGGATCGTCAGGGTGATCTCCTTGCCGGGGAGATAGACCGGTTCATTAGTCTCCAGGGAGAGGGTAAAAAAGCTGTCCCGGTCACGACTGTCGTTGATGACACATGCCTTGAGCTTCACCGTGTAGGAGGGGACGGCGGGTTTTCCCTTGGCGGTAACGTGAAATTCGCTTTTCCAGACCGGCTCTTCTTCGCCCAGGATAAACCCTTCGCTCATGGAACTGACAAGGTCCGTAACCAGAATGTTGTCGCGGACCAGGGTCGCGCCGGAGACGCTGACGCCGGCCCCCTGCTTAATGGCATGGTATCTCGCCCTGGCAAGCGCCGCCTTCTGGGCCTCCTCCGGCGACACCTCATCGGCCATGGCGCTGCCGGAACCTTCGCGCCAGACGCACGGCTCGGCCGCCGGCGCACGGTTCGGCATGAGGAGCAGCAGTAAGAGGACCAGCCCGCGCATCATTCTCAGTTCCGGATCACGGTCAGCGCGGCACGGTCGTCAAGTGGGGTCGGGCGCACATCGGGTGTCTGCTTCCGTTCCAGGCCATAGACCCGGAGCGACTCACTCTGGACGCTCTGTTTCAGGTAATCGTAAAGATCAGCCACGGAGATAGTGTCGCGATCCTTGAGCGGGGAGCCGGGGGAGACGAGACCACGGACCATTTGACTGGTGAAGAGCCCCATTTTGTCCTTTTCCGAGGCATTGCTGATCTGATCATTCTGCGATGAGGTGAAGCTGACCACTTTGCGGGAGAGAATGGACGGGTCCTTGATATACATCTCCACCGCTTTCACCCCCGCGACCAGTTCACGCTTCCCTTCCGCGGCTCTCCCCGTGACCAACCCGGAGAAACAGGAGTCGAGAAATACAAAGACCTTGCCGGCTGACAGCCGATCCAGGGAGGAGTAAAGATCCTGCAACGAGAGACCGGTATGCTCAAGATCCGTGGGGCTCCCATCGTACGGGATGATATACGGTGTGCCGCCGGTTTCACCTTTTTTGGGGGGAGACGGAGCGCCGTGGCCGGAGTAGAAGATATAGAGGGTGGCGTTCGCGGGAATAGCCTGCAGCTTGCTCCCCAACTGGTTGCGGATGGCGCCGAGGGTTGCCTTCTCGTTGACCAAGGAGATGATATTCTTTTCCGGCACACCGAACCTCCGGATCATCAGCTCCCGCATAATCTCGGCGTCGCGGGTGGCAAAGCGGGCCTGGGTGGTCTCGGCGTAGTTTTCGATGCCGATGATCACGGCGTATTTGCTGTAATCCGGCGGCGCCGGTCGATACGACCGCACCAGTTCCAACAGTTCGGGGAGGCGAGCCAGAGTGAACCGCTTGGTCGCAATCTCGGAGTTGTCCAGATAGGCTCTGACTTCCCAGGAACCGTCCTTCTCCGCGGCGGCGTCGCCGCTGATGCTCAACCGGTGACTCACCAGAGAGGTAGGGACATACGCCCCTTTGGTGACGGCCAGAGGGGCGGCGTCCGAGGCGGTATACAGTTTGCCGTCCGGCTGAAACCATTTCCAGACGATGGTATGGTCGTCGGTCAGGTTGACACAGGTCAGGCGGGCCAACACCTCACGGTCGGCCTCGGTGAACGAGGTGGTAAGACCTGTCTGATCGACCTCCCCACCGGGGGCAATCCGGCTCAACCGGATGGAGTCGCTACAGGAAAAATCGGGCGCTTTGCGGACTTCAACGGTTGAACAGGCGGCGAGGAGCAGGATCGGGACGACACAAGACAGATAACGGATCATGCGAAAACCTCCCTGAAGATCAATGGTGGGGGTAACCGGTGTCTCGGAAAGCATGCTCTTCCTCCCTTGGAGTGGATAGGGTCAAACCGGGGAAATTCTAGTCAATAAACGAAACATTAGCAACCTGAAAAGCAGGACGCTCCGGCAGAGATGTCATCAATGAACATCATCGCCATCAACGGCAGTCCTCGCAAGAAATGGTTCACCTCTACGACTTGGATTTCAAGGGGTATACGAGTTGCTTCGAGTGCAAGCTCAAAGGGGGGAAGAGTTACGGGAAATGCGCCATGAATGACGGACTGACCCCCATCCTGGAAAAGCTTGCCCAGGCCGACGCCTTCCTGCTCGGCTCGCCGATCTACTTCGGTACCGTGACCGGCGAGATGCATTCCTTCCTGGAACGGCTGCTCTTTCAGTACCTGGTCTATTCCCGACCGCCGGGGACACTGTTTGGCCGGAAGATGCCGACGGCGTTCATCTACACCATGAACGTCTCGGAAGAGATCATGAAGGAATTTCAGTATCCGGTTCATCTCGGCACGAACGAAAACTACCTGGCCAGAATGTTCGGGCAGGCGGAAACGCTCTGTTGCTTTGAGACACTGCAGTTTGAGGATTACGACAAGGTCGTGTTCAACTACTTCGATCCGGAGGAACGGCGAGAACGGCGGCGGACGGTCTTTCCGGAAGAGTGCCGAAAAGCGTTTGACCTGGGCGCCCGCATGGCCGATGCGGCCGATGCGGCCAAACAAGCGGCATTTGTTCCGGCCTGAGTAGGGGAACCTTGCGAGATTTGGGGAATCACGATTATTTTTCGCACACCTGCTCATACCCGACTTTCGGCCCCCCTTTCACCGGCGCTTCGGAGGGGAGTTCCTTGCCAAACAGTTCCCACAGGCGCAACGTCAGGTCGGGAAAGATGCCCAGAGTGAGGGATTCGGTCCAGTGGAAAATCTCCGGAACACCGTAGTGCCCGTCATTGAGCATATATCTCTCAACAATCTCGTCCACCGGATGGATGATAAGATACTCCCGCACCCCGAATTTCTCGTAGAGCGACAGTTTTTCACGTCGGTCCCGTACCAGTGATGACGGCGACAGAATCTCAATTATGAGGTCCGGCGCTCCGGTAATGTTAACCTGGGTAATCTTGTTCCGGTCACAGACGACGAAAAGGTCAGGCTGCACAACATTCGTGTCATTCAATACGACATCAAACGGAGCAATGAAGGGGATGCAAGGCTTGCCTGAAAAATGGCGTTCAAGGCGGGCGCCGATTTTCAGCGCCACATTCTGATGAATGAATGATGGTTCCGGCGATAGGGCGTATGCGACGCCGTCGAGCAACTCCCACCGCTGCCCGTCATTCCAGGTGAGGTACTCCGCATAGGTCCATATATCGTCAAGCTTACGCGCCGGGTCTCCCATAATCTCCTCCTGAACTGTCCACGCAGACCCCTTCCACTATACCGACTCAGCCCGGCAATTGCCACTCACTTTTCCCTCACCTCGAACGGCGCCATGGCGATTGCCCGTTTGGCCGTCGGTATCTTGCGCAGCCCGGTCAAAAACCGCACGAACGGTATCCGGTTCTGACCGTCGAACAGTCCGCCAAAATCAAAGCGCTCTCTGGTTGCCACTGCCAGAAAGGTTTCCGCTTTGCGGTGCTTTCCCGGCGAGAGGGTCGCCCGCAGCCCGAATGTTTCAGAGGGAAACTTGACGCTCTGGCCTTCGCCGATTTTGATCCCCGGCTGATCAGCGCCGGGATTGAGTATTTTTACGGAACCTTTTTCATCCACGTGGAATATGCTCACATACGCTTCTCGTCCCGAACGAATCGTGGGGGTCATTGCCTTATCGGCAAGGTAGACCGGTGCATCGGTCTCCAGAGAAAGGGTGAAGAAGCTGTCTTGGTCGTGGCTGTCGCTGATGACACATGCCTTGAGCTTAACCGTGTAAGAAAGGACGGCAGGCTTGCCCGGCTCCGGGAAGGGGTTGTTTTTGCGCTTGATAGGGGCCTTTTACGGGTGGCGCCAAAGCCCTTCCACGCACAGGCAAATTGAGTATTAATTTAGCACATGTACCGTAATACTGGATTGGCTGAAGTTACCGGATTCGTCATACGCCTTGGCGGACCAAGTATAAGTTCCATTTGCAACTTTCGTGGTATCCCAAAACCATGGGTGAAACCTCTCCCTAACACTGCTAATTGTAAATGAAGAGAACGATACGCCATTGAGAAGCACCTCGACGTGGCAAACGTACCAATCGTCGTAACAGCTGAGATGCAGGAAGGGCTCACGGTTAACTGTTGCACCATCGCCAGGCATGTCGAAAATGACAGTCGGCGGCGAGATGTCACGAATAGTCTTGCTCGCCAACATACGGGCCGAGACGTTTCCTGCCGCGTCCTTGACCCAAGCGTTCAAACCGTAAGTCCGCTCAAAGGGCATATCTTTGAAT
>Ga0194037_1001632_pt1 | contig 15925 bp, 16 predicted proteins | sample JunL306m_MetaG_FD_148653 | JGI IMG/M metagenome (GOLD analysis project Ga0194037, IMG submission 148653) | Anoxic zone freshwater microbial communities from boreal shield lake in IISD Experimental Lakes Area, Ontario, Canada - Jun2016-L304-6m | ecosystem: Environmental > Aquatic > Freshwater >...
ATGGAGAAGGAAGCGTTCTCTTGCTTCTTTGCGCTAGGAGAGGGCTTTGGGATTGTCATCTATAACGGCCGATCCGGGTGCAATGGTTTCGCGCCCTGCATTTGCAATGACAACGGCGAAATATGGAAGAAGTACCGCGCCAAGCAGGGCTACCCATCTAAAGGGGCTCGGCAATATGACGGCGGCGATAAAGCAACCAGTGCGCACCATCATCGAAATGAAATAGCGCCTTTGTCGGCCAGGAAGTTCGTTGCTTTGGCCGAGTTGGGCGCTTGTGATGTCGTGAATTTCATCAGCCATGACTCAACCCTAGGCGTCATCGAAGGAGATTGCATCCTCAGGTGATTGTAGGAATGGTTTTTCGGCGTGGAAATTCCTACTTACGCAACAGTAGCCAGTAGATTCTCCATATGACTTTGCCTATGACGCCGATAGCCCTTGTTACCGGTGGAAATCGAGGCATCGGATTGGCAATTGCCCAAGAATTGAAACTGATCGGCTTTCACGTTGTGGTGACGCACCGATCTGGAAATAGCCCAGAGGGTTTTGATGCAGTCATTATGGATGTCACCTCTACCGAAAGCGTTGACCGAGGATTCACAAAGATTGAATCACAATTTGGTGTCCCTGAAGTAATTGTGGCAAATGCAGGCATCACGAAAGACACTCTGGTTATGCGCATGAGTGATGAAGATTTTGTTGATGTCATCGACGCCAATCTCACGGGTGCTTTTCGCGTAGCGCGAAGAGCCACTCGGGGTTTACTCAAACTCAAGCGAGGGCGACTGATCTTTGTTGGATCCGTGGTGGGAAGTGTTGGTTCGGCGGGGCAAGTCAATTATTCTGCGAGCAAATCTGGCCTAGTGGGTATGGCTCGTTCTTTCGCCCGCGAACTGGGTAGCCGAGGGATCACCTCCAACGTAATCGCGCCAGGTTTTGTAGAAACGGATATGACATCCAATCTTGAGGAGAAGCGAAGAAACGAGATTGCTTCCTCAGTACCTTTGGGGCGCTTTTGTTCCTCTCAAGAGATCGCAGGAGTGGTGGGTTTTATCGCATCAGAGAAAGCGTCATACATAACAGGGGCGGTCATACCGGTAGATGGTGGATTAGGAATGGGGCACTAACGTGGCTTTACTTACTGGCAAAAATATTTTGGTAACAGGCGTGCTCACCGACGCATCCATTGCATTTCATATTGCACGACTTGCCCAAGAGGAGGGAGCCACCGTTATTTTGAGTTCTTACGGCCGAGTATTTCGCTTGACTGAAAGGATCTCAGCTCGGCTTCCGCATCTTGCTCCCGTTGTGGAACTTGATGTGACAAACGAGGAGGATCTCGCCGCGCTTCCTGAGCGCCTTCGCCAGTATGTTCCCCATTTGGATGGCGTTGTTCATGCAATTGGTTTCGCACCTGAAGCGGCGCTCGGCGGTAATTTTCTCAACACTTCCTGGCCCGATGTTGCCACAGCTCTCCACGTTTCAGCATTTTCCCTGAAGGCGCTGACTATGGCAGCAAAACCTATGTTCTTAGAGAGCGCTTCCGTCGTTGGCTTAGATTTCGATGCCAGTGTTGCGTGGCCGAAATATGACTGGATGGGCGTTGCTAAGGCTGCACTGGAGTCCACTTCTCGGTATTTGGCTCGAGACCTTGGGGCTGAAAATATTCGCGTGAATTTGGTTGCAGCGGGCCCCATCAAGACGATGGCAGCTAAATCGATTCCAGGTTTTGAGCAATTTGAACATCTCTGGGATGAACGTTCAGCCCTTCGCTGGGATGTGACCGATCCCGTTCCCACCGCCCAGGCCACGGTGGTCTTGCTTTCGGATTGGCTGCCTAAAACCACCGGCGAAATCCTCCATGTCGACGGCGGCATGCATGCCATGGGGGGCTAGGCGAACTAGGCGAACTAGGCGAACTAGGCCAACTAGGCCAACTAGGCCGGCTGGGCAGTAAAAGCACCTCAATTTCGCGTCTAGCCTTCCCTCCAGTACCCTTACCCCAAGACCAGTGGCCAAGTTGGCACTGCAAGAGGAGTACCGCTCCCACCTCCATCGCTTCGGCGAGTTGGTATGTCGATACCCAGAGTTTTGGGTTTCTTCGCGGTTTTCCCTTGCAGCGACTTATCTACTGACAAGCAAACCATTACGACCTCACGAGTTACGACCTTACAACTTTACGATGAAGGAGTTTTTATCAGCACTGAAGCCCGCATTAACGATCGCATTCGCGTCGCTGAAGTTCGTCTCATCGGTCCAACCGCTGAACAAATCGGAGTCGTGGATATCGATACCGCATTGCGAATGGCAGATGAAGTAGGTCTTGATTTAGTCGAGATCGCTCCTGATGCCGTTCCACCCGTGTGCAAGATCATGGATTTCGGAAAGTATAAGTACGAGATCGCACAGAAGGCTCGGGAAGCGCGGCAGAACCAAACTCACATCATTGTGAAAGAGGTTCGGATGCGACCAAAGATTGAAGCACACGATTATGAGACCAAGCGGAATCACATCGAGAAGTTTCTTCGAGGCGGCGACAAAGTAAAGATAACAATGCAATTTCGTGGTCGTGAACAAACAAGGCCTGAGTTGGGATACAAGCTCTTGCAACGTCTTGCAGAAGACATTAAAGAGTTCGGATTCATTGAATTTGCGCCCAAGCAAGAGGGTCGCAATATGACAATGGTCCTTGGACCAACAAAGAAGAAGACCGAAGCAGTGGCAGAGCAGAAAGCGGCCCGAAAAGCCAAAGCTGACGCTGCCGAAGCGCCAGAAGCCGAATAAAGTTTTTTAGAGAACCAACGAGAGAAAGAACGCGAATATGCCAAAGATGAAAACGCACAGTGGCGCGAAGAAGACCTTCCGCGTCACCGGAACTGGAAAGATCATGCACGAGCGAGCTGGCAAACGCCACCTTCTTGAACGCAAATCTTCGCGTCATACACGCCGTCTGAGCAATGATGCAACGGCCAAGCCAACTACAACTTTTACAGCCAAGCGCATGCTTGGTTTGAAGTAAGGAGCGCCCCTAAATGGCAAGAGTAAAGCGCGGCGTCCATGCCGCCAAGAAGCGTCGTACCACTCTCGAACGTGCCGCCGGTTACCGCGGGCAACGGTCACGTCTTTATGCGAAGGCAAAAGAGCAACTTACGCACTCTATGGTCTATGCGTTCAACGATCGCAAAGATAAAAAAGGTGACTTTCGCCAACTGTGGATTCAGCGTATCAATGCTGCAAGTCGCGAAAATGGATTGACCTACAACCGCTTCATCCAAGGCTTGAAGGCTGCCGGCGTCGAAGTTGACCGCCGTGTTCTTTCAGAATTGGCTACGAACGAGCCAGAGACTTTCAAAACTCTCGTTGAAGTAGCTCGTAAGAGCCTTCTCGCAATTGCAGCAAAGTAATTTAGCTCTACCGTTTTTGAACTGATGATCGAGAGCCTTCATTCGCCGCATATCGCGCGGGTGAAGGCTCTTTCAGGTTCACGAGGAAAGAAAGAACGACGGGAAACTGGTTCATTTATTGCCGAAGGCCTTCAATTTCTTCGCGAGGCAGCTACGCCCGGTTCGGTACCTACTATTGAAACGTTGTACCTCACAACTTCGGGACGATTAAAGATTGCTGCCGAAGGCATAGACATTTCTCAAATTGAATGTGTTGATGTCGGCGATAATGTGATGGGAGCGATGGGGGAGACGGTTACCCCGCAAGGGATTCTCGGAATTTGCAAAACACCATCCTCCTCGATTGAAGATATGGATGTCACTGGGTTTTCAAAATTTGCCTATCTTTATGAAATTCAAGACCCTGGAAACGCTGGCACCATTTTACGTTCTGCCGATGCAACAGGTTTTACAGGAATTCTCACATCGCCCAACAGCGTGGACGTGTATTCACCCAAAGTGGTTCGTGCAAGTGCCGGTTCCCTATGGCACATCCCGGTATATGAACGTGTAGACCTTGATGAATTAGTGGATCGCTGGCCCAGTGATTGTATTTACGCTTTGAGTGCCGACGGCGCAACTTCGCTTTTGGAAGTTAACCCTGATGGGCCATCGCTATGGATTTTTGGAAATGAAGCACGAGGTCTGGATTCGCTTCCGCAAAATCCGAAAATTACGTCGGTAAGAATTCCAATGGCAGGCAATGCAGAAAGCCTCAATTTGGCGGCAGCGGCAGCGATGGTCTTCTTCCATGTCACTTCCGCATCCTCCTAAGTGGGCGCAGTAGACTCCCACCCATGACTTTCGAGAGTGACCTATTAACCTGGGTCAGCCAGGCTAAGAGCGCGATATCTGCCGCTGTGAATCTCGAACAATTAAAGCTGGCTCGACTAGCGCATGCAGGGGATAAATCTCCGATCGCTCTAGCTAGTCGCTCTCTTGGATCCATGGACTCGCAGGATCGTGCGACTTTTGGAAAGATTATCGGTGATGCACGAGCGCAAGTTGCCGCAATTGTTTCAGAAAGAACTTCAGTGCTTGAGGAAGAACGTGATGCACGAGTATTACTCGATGAGATAGTCGACATCACTTTGCCGGCTTCACGAAGTCAGCGAGGTGCACTTCATCCCATTACGATTTTAAAGAATGAGATCAGTGACTTCTTTATTGCCCAAGGTTACGGTGTTGCCGAAGGCCCTGAACTTGAAGCGGAATGGTTAAATTTCGATGCTCTCAATATTCCGGCAGATCATCCAGCTCGAACCATGCAAGATACCTTTTTTGTTGAACCACTCGATGCGCGCCTCGTACTTCGTACGCACACTTCACCGGTTCAAATTCGTACAATGCTTGAAAACGAGCCGCCCATCTATGTAATTTGTCCAGGGCGGACATTTCGCGCCGATGAACTTGATGCCACTCATACGCCGGTCTTTCATCAAGTGGAGGGGCTCGTTGTCGACAAGGGCATCACGATGGCTCATCTCAAAGGAACGCTCGATCTCTTTGCTCGTAAAATGTTTGGCGACGAGGCAATTACTCGTTTGCGCCCATCGTTTTTTCCTTTCACCGAACCAAGTGCCGAAGTGGATGTCTTCTTCAATGGTCGCTGGATTGAATGGGGTGGCTGTGGCATGGTAAATCCGAAAGTGCTCACCGCTTGTGGGGTTGATACCGAAATCTTTAGCGGATTTGCATTTGGAATGGGACTCGAACGTACATTGATGGTGCGCCACGGTATCTCGGATATGCATGACATTGTTGAAGGAGATATTCGTTTTAGTCAGGCATTTGGGGTGGGTCTCTAGTGCGCGCGCCCTTGTCATGGCTGCGCGAATATGCGGCCATCTCTGATGACGTGACGCCACAAGAGATCGCTGACGCCTTTGTTCGCGTGGGCTTTGAAGTTGAAGAAATAGAACACCAAGGCGCCGAGATTGTTGGACCTCTAGTGGTTGGCAAAGTTCTCTCCGTAGATGAGATCACTGAATTCAAGAAGCCAATTCGATGGGTAGGGCTTGATTGCGGTGAAGGCTCATCGCGATTCGTTGTGTGCGGGGCAACTAATTTTGCTGTCGATGATCTCGTTGTAGTCGCACTTCCGGGTTCAACTCTGCCTGGAGGATTTGCCATTGCCCAACGTGAGACGTATGGCAAGACAAGTAACGGAATGATTTGTTCTTCGAAAGAGATTGGTTTGGGCCAAGATCATGATGGAATTCTCGTCTTGCCCAAGGATTGCGCGGTACCTGGTGCGGATGCAATTGCTTTACTGGAAGTCTGCGATGTTGTTTTTGATATTGCAGTAAATCCAGATCGTGGTTATGCGCTGTCCCTGCGAGGGTTAGCTCGCGAAATTTCTTCAGCGCTAGATGTCGAATATCAGGATCCAGCCTCAACGGTAGATGTCGATGCTTTGGCCGCTTCCGGTAAAGGTGTCGGTATATCCATTGATGATGCCAGCGCGGTTTCTGTGATCTACATCCGCACTCTTGAAAGCTTCAATCCAAATGCTCTGACACCACTGTGGATGCGCCGTCGAATTGAAAAATGCGGAATGCGTTCAATTTCCCTCGCAGTGGATATCACTAACTACGTAATGCTAGAACTAGGTCAACCACTTCATGCCTTCGATCGAAGTAAGGTTGTTGGAGATCTCCATATACGTCGTGCAGGTACTACCACGATGTTGAAAACTCTGGATGGACAAGAACGGCCACTTTCACCGGATGATCTACTCGTTGCAGACGACCTGCACGCCCTAGCTCTAGCTGGCACCATGGGTGGTGCTAGTTCAGAAGTCACAGCCCAGACCACTTCCATCGCTCTTGAAGCTGCTCGTTTTGATCCAGTATCGATTGCCAGAAATTCGAGATCGCATCGTCTTTCCTCCGAAGCTTCGCGACGATTAGAACGCGGAGTGGATCCGTCTTTAGCAAAGATTGCCTCCGCTCGTGCATCATTCTTGATGATGGAACTTGGGGGAGCCAAGCATGTTGATTCACAAGTTGCCGGTGAACCTGTTTTCAGTCCTTCCATCGAACTTGATCCCTATTTTGTTTGCGCCTTGACGGGTGCTCATATAACCAACGATGTCGTCGCTGAAAAACTCCGACTCGTGGGATGCGATGTTCTTGAAGTAGATGGCAACACCTGGCGAGTCGATCCGCCAACCTGGAGAAGTGATTTGTTCGGGCCGGCCGATCTTGTTGAAGAGGTTGCGCGAATGGTCGGATACGACTCAATCCCATCGCATTTGCCTCCGCATCCAGTGAGCCCAGGTTTGACGGATGTGCAGATGCGCCGAAGAGTTGTTGCAACGCTCCTTGCCGATCGAGGAATGGTAGAGATTCAGACCTATCCATTCCTTGCGCAATCCACTATTGATGTAATGGGCTACCGCGGAGACCGAGCTCAATCATTCCGTCTAGCTAATCCCATGTCTGAAGATTTCCCATTGCTTCGCTCGCATCTTATTCCTGGATTACTTGAAGCGGCGCAAAGAAATATAGGTCGCGGTGCAAAGAACTTTGGACTCTTTGAAATGGGTTCGGTGTTTCGCAACATTCATGGACTCAGCGCAATCAAGAATCCTCCAATTACCCAACGCCCCTCAGAGAGAGTCATTGAAAAGATCTACAACGGTGTGCCAGATCAACCAATTCACGTAGGTGGTGTATTCGTGGGCTTGGCAGAGCGCGAAGACTGGCGCGGAAAAGGGCGCTCCTACGACTGGAGTGATGCCGTCACCGCTGCACAAGCAGTGCTGGCTACATGCAACATGGAATGGACAGTAAGTCGTTCAGACCTTGCCCCTTGGCATCCTGGTCGATGCGCTGAGCTACTCGTTGAAGGTGTTGTTGTTGCTCACGCAGGAGAGTTGCATCCAAGAGTTGTGGCGCATTTTGGTTTACCGGAGCGCGCTTGCGCCTTTGTCGTGAATCTTTCCGCTCTGCCACAACGTGAAATTGTTCGAGCCTCTTTTATCGCAACAATGCCGGTGGCAGTGCAGGATATTGCTCTCATTGTTGATTCCACTGTTGCCGCAGCAAATGTGGAGGCCGCACTAAGATCAGGAGCGGGGCCGCTACTGGAGTCCATTCACCTCTTTGATCGGTATGACCAGATCGGAGAAGGGAAAGTCTCCCTTGCCTTTACCCTTGTTTTCCGAGCGCCAGATCGGACTCTCACGGGAGCTGAAGTTTCGCAGATGAGAGAAGCCGCAGGAATTGCTGCTACCGAAGTTACAGGGGCTATTGTTCGTACTGCATAAAAATACAATTAATTGCATAAATATACTTCAGTGATGTACCCTAGTGCCATGAAAACGGCGGTTATTGGGGCGAGTGGGTATACAGGTGGAGAGCTCTTGCGTCTTATCGGGATGCATCCCCATCTTGAAGCCACGTATATCAGCGCCCACAGCAACGCCGGTGAGCTGATATCGAGCATTCACCCACAACTAACTGGCTATGGAATTCAAGAATTTTCCTCATTGGATATTGAAAAGGCACAGGAATGCGACCTAGTTTTTCTGGCAATGCCTCACGGTGAATCAGCGAAGATTGTTCCTCAACTTGCGCCCTCTCAGAAAGTTATTGATCTAGGCGCAGATTTCAGACTTTCAAGTTCCGATTCCTGGGTTAAATACTATGGAGGCTCGCACGCTGGCACATGGACATACGGATTACCTGAATTACCTAATAATCGTGCCGCTATAGCTTCCAGTGTGAAGGTAGCGAATCCGGGTTGCTACGCGACAGCTATATCTCTTGGAATTTATCCAGCGCTTAACAGTATTGATTCAGCGGACATTGTGGTTGTTGCATCATCCGGGACTACAGGCGCCGGCCGAGGGGCGAAGGTTTCCTTATTGGGTAGCGAGGTCATGAATTCCCTCTCGTCGTACAAATTTGGCGGCATTCACCAACACACGCCCGAGATAGAAGAGGTGCTAAGTCGCACCGCAAATAAGCAGGTTGGAATTTCTTTTACACCCGTCCTAGCGCCGATGCCTCGAGGTATTTTGGCGACGGTAACCGCACGACTTGCTCAAAATATTTCCCGGCAAGAAGTTCGCGATCTCTATGAAGTTGCGTATTCGACGGAGAGATTTCTGCAACTCCTACCTGAAGGTCACATGCCAAGGACGGGGAGCGTTTTGGGAAGCAACAATGTTCACGTTCAAGTTGCTCTTGACGAGCACTCTCACAGGATTGTTGTGAGTGTCGCCATCGACAACCTTGGTAAGGGAGCAGCAGGACAAGCAATTCAAAATGCCAACCTAATGTGCGGTTTTGATGAAAAAACAGGGTTGGGCATGGAAGGGATTGGCGCATGAATTTTCCACAAGGATTTAGAGCCGGCGCAGTTGCGGCTGGAATTAAAAGCAGTGGCGCCCTTGATCTGACCATTATTGAAAATTTTGGACCTCTACATGTGAGCGCTGGCGTTTTCACCTCCAACAAAGTTGTCGCAGCCCCTGTTACATGGACAAAGCAGATTGTAAAAGGTGGTGCGATCCGTGCTGTTTTGCTTAATTCTGGCGGTGCTAATGCGTGCACTGGGCCGCAAGGATTCTCTGACACGCATCTCAGCGCTGAAACAGTGGCCAATGCCTTGAAAATTTCATCATCGGAAGTTGCTGTGTGTTCAACCGGACTCATTGGCGAGTTACTTCCGATGCAGAAAATCATCACAGGTATTGATCAGATTTCCCGTTCCATGACTTCAGACTCCATTGAAAATAGCGCACGAGCGATAATGACAACTGACACTAAGCCAAAAATTGCGACGGCTTCTGTTAGGAATTCAGACATTTCTGGAATTGCGAAGGGCGCTGGAATGTTAGCCCCAGCTTTGGCAACAATGCTTTCTGTAGTGATGACCGACGCGATAGTAGATCCTGCAAACATTCAAGAGATATTTACACGTGTGTGCGATCGAACGTATAACCGAATTGATTCTGATGGTTGTACATCAACAAACGATACTGTCTTGTTTCTCGCCAGCGGATCATCAGGTGAGCACATATCCGATGTAGAGATTGAAAGTGCTCTGATGGAGGTATGCGGTTCTCTCGCCAGAGCATTGATTGCGGATGCTGAAGGACACACGAAAATTGTTTCCATTGAAGTTCTTCACGCAAAAACTGAAACCGATGCTGTTGCAGTAGGCAGGGCATGTGCCAGAAATAATCTTCTCAAATGTGCGCTATTCGGCGGCGATCCAAACTGGGGCAGGATTTTGGCCGCTCTTGGCACGGCCGATGCAGATTTTGATCCGACGGATGTAGATGTCACTCTCAATGGCGTAATGGTTTCTCGTTCAAGTGGCCCTGGCGATGATCGATCTCTTGTTGACTTATCGGGAATAGACATCTCGATTATTATCAATTTAAAGCAAGGAACTGAATGCGCCACGATATTCACCAACGATCTCAGTCATGATTACGTTGAAGAGAATTCGGCTTACGCAACATGATTGTTATTAAATTTGGTGGCCACGCAATGACCGATGCGCAAGGGCTCTTTGCTCAGGCAGTTCAAGCGGCGCTGGACATTGGTCAAGAGTGCGTGATCGTTCACGGGGGTGGCCCACAAATCAACGAGGCTCTTGAGGTTGCGCATATCGAATCCGCTTTTCTTGGCGGTTTTAGAGTTACATCGCCAGAAACATTTGCCATCGTTCAAAGGGTTCTCAGCGGAGATGTGCTTCGTAGTGTCGTTGCACAATTGAGAACAGCAGGTATCAACGCTGTCGGCATAACAGGTAGGGACGGCGGATTACTCGTTGCGAAAAAGCTGACTCATTTGGTCGATGGAACACCCGCAGATTTGGGATGTGTAGGAGAAGTTATTCGCGTAGACACATCCTTGCTCTCTTCTTTGTTGGCTTCAGGTTATTTGCCAGTGGTCGCTCCCATTGCGGTGCAGGGTGATGATTTTAATGAAGAATCTCAGGTGGGTCTTAATGTGAATGCTGACCTGGCGGCTGGCGCAATTGCGGGAGCCCTAGAAGCAGATTCCCTCATCTTCATGACAGATGTGCCAGGTATCTATCGTAATTGGCCTGATGTAACTTCCATGATTGGCGCGATCACTTTTAGCGAGTTAGATCAGATTAAAGCTGAATTTTCTGAGGGAATGGCCCCTAAGGTACTTGCGGCGTTGAACGCCATATCGGCAGGAGCCGCTAGCGTCAGGATAATTGATGGAAAGGATCCAGAGGCTTTTTCACTTGCCCTGCGCGGATTTGGCGGGACGGTTGTGACCAGATGAGTGCAAAAGCAAAACGTTTTGAAAAACGTTGGTCTCAGTCACTTCAAGCCAATTATGGAACTCCCGATTTAACAATTGTGAGCGGCAAAGGATGCGTCCTCACGGATATCGATGGGAAGAAATACCTTGATTTTCTTGGTGGAATCGCAACTAGTGTTCTTGGACAGGCTCATCCCGCCGTGGTCGCTGCCGTGACAAATCAAATTAAAACTTTGGGACATGTTTCGAATTTCTACTCGCATCCTGGTGTTATTGAATTATCTGAGGCGTTGCAGAAACTTGTTGATGATAAATCGGCCCGCGTATTCTTCTGTAATTCCGGAGCTGAGGCCAATGAGTCCGCGTTAAAACTTTCACGCAAATCAGGTCGTTCTGCAGTTGTGGCAACAGTTGGCGCATTTCACGGCCGCACTATGGGTGCACTTTCCTTGACTGGCCAACCAACGAAGCGTGATCCCTTTGCGCCACTTGTTCCCAATGTGGTGCATGTTCCGTACGGGGATATCGAGGCGATGAAGAAAGCAATTACTTCTCAAACGGCTCTCGTGATCGTTGAACCAATAATGGGGGAGGCCGGAGTCGTAGTACCCCCTGATGGATACCTTTCAAGTATCCGCAAATTGTGCAATACGCATGGGGCATTGTTGGCATTCGATTGTGTACAAACAGGCATGGGTAGAACTGGTGAGTGGTTTGGGTACGAGCAAGAAAACATCAAACCCGACATCATCACTCTGGCAAAAGGGCTCGGCGGAGGTTTGCCCATTGGAGCGATGATTGCACTCGGAAAGGCAGGGAAATTATTTGAACCTGGAGATCATGGTTCTACATTTGGTGGGAATCCTGTCTCGTGTGCGAGCGCTTTGGCCGTGATTGAGGTCCTCAAGAAAGAAAAATTATTAAAGCAGGCGAAGCATCATGGCCAGACAATCAAGAAATTATTATCGCCTTTGGAAGGCGTACTTGAAGTCCGAGGAAGGGGCCTTCTTTTAGGAGTTGTATTGAAAAAACCTGTAGCGGTATCTCTGAAAGAGACTATGCAAGATCGGGGAGTACTTGTGAATTCCGCGACCGAAAGTGTCATTCGTATCGCACCTGCACTCATCATTTCCGACGCTCAAGTGAAGAAATTTGCCCGTGTTTTCAAAGAATCATTGGAGGACGTTCTTCATGGCTAGTTCCGAATTGCGACGTTCTAAGGTCATTTCACTTGTTGAATCAGGCAAAGTTCATTCGCAAACAGACTTAGTTACTCTCCTGGGCAAAGCAGGTTTTCTGGTGACTCAAGCAACGGCAAGTAGAGACCTTGAGGAAATCGGAGCTATGCGCGGTCGAGGAATGGATGGGGTTGCCACGTATTTGTTGCCCAAGACTCAATCTTTTCCTACTGAACTAATTCTTTCGGTCGAGTCGAGTGCGAACATGGCAGTTGTTCGTACGCCTCCGGGAGGCGCTCAATTATTAGCAAGCGCGTTAGATCGAGAATCAGGCACCGGTTCATTTGAGCTTGTGATTGGAACGATAGCCGGGGACGACACGGTTCTCGTGATCTCCAGGAAAAGTGATGGTGGAGCATCTTTAGCGAAACAATTGCTGACACTGGCACAACTGACATATGCGAAGCCGAGAAGGGCGAAAAAATAGCCATGGCACTCTGGGGTGGAAGATTTACGAGCGGTCCTGATGAAGCAGTGTTTGCGCTTTCGAGGAGCATTGATTTCGATTGGCGACTAGCACCATACGATCTTCGATCCTCTCTTGCGCATTTATCTGTACTTGAAAACGCGAAATTGGTTTCGACTAAAGATGGTGCACTTATTCGAGCCGCTCTTAAGCAATTGCAACAAGAGGTTTCCGAAGGACAATTCTTTCCAGATCCAAGCGATGAAGATGTACACAGCGCCCTTGAACGAGGTTTGACTCTCAAACTTGGATCACTTGGGGGATCACTTCGAGCAGGTCGATCGCGCAATGATCAGGTTGCTACGGATTTAAGATTATTCGCCATTGATCACATGCTTCATATCGCAGAACAAGTGACCGCGTTGCAGGGCGCCCTTTTAGAGAAAGCACATGAGTATGTCGATGCGTCGGCTCCGGGTTTCACGCATTTACAGCATGCACAACCCGTCTCTTTTGGTCATGAATTAGCAAAGCATGCACATGCACTTAATCGCGACGTGGATCGGATTAGAGATTGGCATGGCCGGACAAATTTCTCGCCATTAGGCGCAGGAGCTCTCGCGGGATCTTCGCTACTTCTAGATCCAGAGGGCAGTGCTTCCAATCTAGGTTTTTCTGGCGCGATTGCCAACAGTATCGATGCCGTAAGTGATCGTGATTTCGTCGCAGAGGCTCTCTTTATTTTGGCCATGATCGGATCTCATCTTTCTCGCATGGGTGAGGAATGGTGTCTCTGGGCCAGCACAGAATTTGGTTGGGCAAAAATCGATGATGCCTTTGCTACAGGATCATCCATCATGCCGCAGAAGAAGAACCCAGATATTGCAGAACTTGCTCGAGGTAAAGCGGGTCGCTTAATTGGAAATCTGACCGCCGTTTTATCCATGTTGAAGGGTTTGCCCTTCGCGTATAACCGCGATCTTCAAGAAGACAAAGAGCCGCTTTTTGATTCCCTCGACACTCTTTCACTTGTCTTGCCCGCCTTCGCCGGAATGGTTTTAACGACCACTTTCGATCGCGCAAAAATGGCAGCGTCCGCCCCAACAGGATTCTCTCTCGCGACGGAAATCGCTGACTATCTTGTCCGTGCTGGAATACCTTTCGCACAGGCACATGAGGCTGCAGGCAAGTGCGTTCACGCATGTGAATCGGCGGGGATTGAACTCCATGAGTTATCAGATTCTGAGTTGAAAGAGATTCATCCCGCTTTGGATTCGAATGTACGCGAAGTGCTGAGTGTGGATGGTGCCCTTGCTTCACGGACAACTTTCGGTGGAACGGCCCCGTCCAATGTACGCATACAGATCGCGGCACTTGAGAGCAACATTTCCAATCGCGCCGCTTGGATTGCCAGCGAGAGCCAACGATTTTCGGGCATGATGGGTGCATGAATCTGCTTGAAGATCTTCGCTGGAGGGGCCTTGTTGCCCAAAGTACTGACGAAAAAGCCTTAAAAGAGGCGCTTGCTCAACCCATTACTTTGTATGTGGGTTTCGATCCAACTGCTCCAAGTTTGCATGTAGGTAACTTGGTTGTCCTTCTGATTCTTCGCCGTTTTCAATTAGCAGGTCATAATCCAATTGCGCTTGTTGGTGGTGCAACTGGTTTGGTCGGAGACCCAAGTGGAAAAAATGAAGAACGCACGCTAAACACAGAAGAAGTTGTAGGGGAGTGGGTCACGCGCATCCGGCAACAAGTTTCTAAGTACCTAGATTTTGATGCTCCGAGTAATCCGGCACGAGTAGTAAACAACTTGGATTGGACTCAGCCATTATCTGCAATTGAGTTCTTGCGCGATATCGGAAAACATTTCAGCGTAAATCAAATGCTTGCAAAAGATTCCGTGTCATCGCGACTTGAAGGTGGAGGAATTTCTTACACTGAATTTTCTTACCAAGTGCTCCAATCCCTTGATTTTCTTGAGTTATTTCGCCGTTATCACTGCACACTTCAACTAGGAGGTTCTGATCAATGGGGAAACATTGTTGCGGGTCTTGATTTAATTCGACGTGTTGAATCAGGAAGTGGGCATGCACTCACTGTGCCGCTTTTAGCGAAAGCCGATGGAACCAAGTTTGGAAAAACTGCCGGTGGAAGCGTTTGGTTAGATCCTGAAATGACAACGCCTTATGCATTCTTTCAATATTGGATCGCAACAGAGGACAAAGATGTTATTAATTTTCTAAAAGTTTTTTCCTTCTTAACGCATGGTGAAATTATTGAACTTGAGAAATCGCATAACGAAAATCCTGGAGCACGATTAGCGCATCGTGCACTCGCTCGTGAATTAACTGCATTGGTGCATAGCCCTGACATTGCCGAGAGAGTTGAAGCAGCCTCTCGTGCACTTTTTGGCCAAGGGGAACTTTCTGATCTTGATGAAGCAACCTTAGAAAGTGCCTTAGCTCAACTGCCTCGTGTAACTATCGATTCGTTCGATGAAATTCCGACCTGGGTGGAACTTGTTGCTGCTTCCGGAGTTGTTGATTCAAAATCTGCAGCCCGTCGCGTCGTTAAAGAGAGTGGCGCATATCTCAATAACGCGAAAATCGAGGGCGAGGACTTCTCTCCGAGCGTAAAAGACTTCTTTTTCGGCCGTTTTGCAATCTTGCGAAAAGGCAAAAGAGATCTTGTTGCGGTGGAGTTCCTCAAAAAACCTTGATTTATAAGGGTTATAGGCTTACTGAGCACCAAATGAGTGCATTTATGGGTTTATAACCCTGATTTGACCCTAAGCCAGGCTCGCCCTATAGTTACGCTCCTTGCTGTGTAACCGGACGCTTTCTCGGCCGGACAGTAGGCAAATTATTGCCAGATCGAAAAGTTATCGGTTCCACGCGGTTTGACCGCAGAAGCGCCAATGCACTAGATTTGTCAGTCTGCCCTGAAAACGGAGAGAGATCTCCAGAAGCAGTGCGCATCCGTACCTTGAGAACTCAACAGCGTGCCATAAGTCAATGCCAATGTGGCTCCTTTTCGCATGTCTGGAAACTTTCGGGTTTTCAGCGTAGGAATGAGAGACCACGAAGTAATACCTCAATGAGGTATAGCAGTAGTAATTCAGCCTAGCTGGAGAGCAAAAAGCTATACCCGTTGATTTCCTTTGGTAAAGACAAAAAAGAATAACGTCAGTTGTTTAATATGTCTGTACGCCAGATAAAAACTTTCTATGGAGAGTTTGATCCTGGCTCAGGACGAACGCTGGCGGCGTGCTTAACACATGCAAGTCGAGCGATGAAGTTCCTTCGGGAATGGAATAGCGGCGAACGGGTGAGGAACACGTGAGGAATCTACCTTCTACTCTGGGATAACTCCGGGAAACCGGGGCTAATACCGGATATGAAACTCGATGGCATCATTGAGTTTGGAAAGTTTTTCGGTAGAAGATGACCTCGCGGCCTATCAGCTTGTTGGTGAGGTAATGGCTCACCAAGGCGACGACGGGTAGCCGGCCTGAGAGGGCGACCGGCCACACTGGGACTGAGACACGGCCCAGACTCCTACGGGAGGCAGCAGTGG
>Ga0194037_1001633_pt1 | contig 15914 bp, 14 predicted proteins | sample JunL306m_MetaG_FD_148653 | JGI IMG/M metagenome (GOLD analysis project Ga0194037, IMG submission 148653) | Anoxic zone freshwater microbial communities from boreal shield lake in IISD Experimental Lakes Area, Ontario, Canada - Jun2016-L304-6m | ecosystem: Environmental > Aquatic > Freshwater >...
CATCAACACTGTTCAGGCGCCGCAATTTAATATCATGCTTCTGGCCGATAGTATTAAAAAAATAGGCGACCGTTATTGATCGCTTCTTTAATCCTTTTTGTTCGAGGTTCATGGTTTCAGCAATCGAAGTGTACATAAAACTACAGAAATCTCCGGGCGCTTCGCTTACGCCCGGCAGACTCTCTGAACTTGCTGTTATTGTGTTTTTTCCTTATGCCTCAAAAGTTGCCGACTCAAAGCTTCGACACAGGTATCGATGGTCTGCTCGTATACCGCACCGGCTTCTTTGGCTACAAAAACATTTTGTGGTACATGCACGGTTATTTCGGCAAGCTTGTTTTTTTCAAAGTCATTTTTCTGATGATCCAGAATGACGTGACAACTGATGATACCCGGAAAAACCCTCGTAAGCATAAGCACTGCGTTACGGGCATACTCTTCTATATCGTTATGATTATTTGAATGGCGCAGAGTAACCTTTACATTGACCGCATCATTGACGACAGCTTTTGTCATAATAACCTCCATTAAAGTATGGTGAACGTAAGAAACAGAACCCCGGAGAAACAATATCCGGATCCCACAGAAGATGCTCTATGCGTTGGGATGCGCTTTCCGGTAAACCTCCTTTAAGCGCTCAAAGGTAACATGAGTATATATTTCGGTTGTTGAGAGATTGCTGTGCCCAAGCATTTCACTGACACTTTCAAGATCTGCACCACTGTTTAGCAGGTGAGTGGCAAAGGTGTGGCGTAATAAATGAGGATTTTTCTTTTTCAGCTCAGTAACTGATACAAGATATTTTGCGGTCAATCTTTGGAGAAGCATGGGATAAAGCTTTTTGCCCCTTTTTGTTACAAAAACATACCGTAACGCTGCCGATTCCCCGCCCTGTCTCATTCTAAAGAAGTTTCTCCTGACTTCAAAATATTTTTTAAGCGCCTCGACTGCTGGCTGCCCCACTGGTACAATTCGCTGCTTTCTGCCTTTTCCTGTCAATTTAACATATCCCCGTTCAAGATCGAGAGATTCCATCGTCAAGCCGATCAGTTCTGAAACACGAAGACCGCTGCCATAGAGCAGTTCAAGAATACTCCGATCGCGTTCAACAGCAAATGATTCTTCAGAACTGGCAGGAAGCACCTCGTTAAAAAGCTTTTCAGTCTGCTGTTCTGTTAAAAAACCGGGCACACGCTGCGGATATTTTGGGGTAAGAAGGGAAGAAAAAAGAAAACTTTTTATATATCCCGTTTCCTGCATGTACCGGTAAAAACTTTTAACCGACACAAGCTTTCTGGCAATTGATCTTTGCTGAACTCCTCGCTCAATCAAGTCAGCCATAAAAAGCCTGACCTCCAAAGCTGTTACCTGCGCCGGATCAAAACCACTCAAATCGGCAACCCCGAGATGCTGCATAATAAAAGAGAAAAACTGAACAAGATCGGTTCTGTAAGCAATAACCGTATTCCACGACAAATTCTTGCGACTCTGAAGATTGTCGAGAAAGTCACTGACAGGAAGGGTTCCTTCCAGGAAGGCAGGCAACAGATGTCGTAATGAATCCTTCATGAAATTGCAACACAGACCAATTCCTCTTTCTCTCTTATGTAATACAGGTTGTCGCTCTGGATCAGGAAATTGTTAAAGCCTGGTGAATCAACATCATTTTCCAGACAATCGACATACACAAGGCGATCTTTATGCCATACATCAAGAAAAGAGTGCCATGTTCCGGAAAACTCAGCCTGTTCATGCCGAACGACAACGGTCAACATACCCTTGACAATACACTCACAGCGACCGGTTTCGGAAATACCTGCTTGCTGCAAAGACAGACGATCCTTTTTCATTCCTTCCGTTACAAACTCAGGAAGAATAACCTTCTGCCGAACCTCTTCCGGCACCACATCTGCCCTGACAGCATTGACTTGAGCACTATCGAGAGCAGACAACGGAATGTCATTTCCGGTAAGAGAATCAACAAGCAAAAATTGCCGCTCTGGGAACCCGCCAAAAACAGAAGATTGACAGACAAGAAACTTGTCATCAAGGTTTGCAACAAAACCAATATCGGGTCGTGACCATGCCACCCTGCCCGTCCTGAAATCAATCGCCCAAATTCCCCTATGCTCCGGACTTTGCGGCTGGCAGGCATAACAGTAAGCAAGATGTTTACTGGTCGTTTCAAGACCTGTGAACCAGCCGTCGCCTGCAGGATCAGTAGAAAAATGCTCCATCAACACATAATCGTTGAGCAACACCGTCCCTGTCAGAGTATCAATACAAAAAAAGAGCGCTTGCCTGTCAGCAGCAAAACGCTTTTGCCCTATAATAAGATTACCAGCTTCCGTAAACATCAATTGCCAGACAAGCGCTCCAGAACCGGCATGATACCTCCAGCGCAAAGAGAGTTGCTCTTTGTTGTTCTTCATTGTCTTGTCATTTGATAGATATTCACCGCAACATCCCTGGCCACTCCGATATATTTTTTCGGAAATGATGTTATTGAAAAATTATTTTCCGCTGCGAGTTCAAGAAACTGCTCTGCGAGTCTCCTCCGGGGATCAGCAATGTATGCCACACCGTCTGGTTTAAGCAGTTTATCGATCGCTGTAACAATTGGCAGCAGATTCACTCTTTCATAAAGCACATCAGCCGCAAACAACAGGTCAAACTCTTCATCGCACTGCACAAGCCGCCAGTCGAGGCGATCACAGGCAAGATGCACCCTGTTTTTCATGCCATTATACCGGGCAAAACGAAGCGCTTCAAGAGAGTAGTCTGTAGCCAGCACACTGGCCCCTTTCCAGGCAGCAACAACCGAAGCCATACCAACACCAGCGCCTATCTCAATCACACGCTCTCCCTGAAGCGTCAGTTCATCGGCAATAAATGAGGAGAGCGTTATTGCTGAAGGCCATATTTCCGCCCAATAGGGCATCTGCTCATCTTTGACAAATTCTTCGGGCGATATTCGGTCAAGAAGCGCATAACTGTCGAGTACACTTAAAAAACTGAATGAGTGCCCTCCGAAAGTATAGTGCATTTCAGCAAGATCATACTCAGCCTCCAGTGCTTTATAAAGCAGCGGAAGCTCCAAATTCTCCCCTTCACGGGATACCTGCATAATTACCAATTGGTTACGTTCGATAAACGACAACGAAACTCAACGAAATTTACCAAAAATCGTCATGGATTTCTATTTTGCATCGAAAAGAGCATTTTTAGCCTGCTCATAACCGATACAACAACAACTCAACCCCTACAAACGATGAATAAAGAGATTTTGGAACTTTTCGACAATACCTACCCCCAGAGAGACTACACTATTGAAATCGTCAATCCCGAGTTTACGTCAGTCTGCCCCATAACCGGACTTCCTGATTTTGGTACCATTATTATACGTTATGTACCTGACAAATCCTGCGTAGAGCTGAAATCGCTTAAATATTATTTTCTTGAGTTCCGTAACGCTGGCATCTTTTACGAAAATATAACCAACAGAATTCTTGATGACCTTGTCGCTCTCCTTCAGCCAAGATCACTTACGGTCATAACTGAATGGAAAGCAAGGGGCGGAATAACAGAAACCGTCTCAGTGAGCTATAGTACTCAAGGCTAAGCTGAAGATGAAGTAATAAAAAAGCCTCAGAGGAAAACTCAGAGGCTTATTTATTACCGACTATTGAGAGAAAAGGCAATATCAGAAAATCAGAGCTTCTCGTTCATATAAATCATGATACTCTTTGACTCCTCCAGCGTTATACCAGATCCGGGAGTTGCCTGCATCCGATTAACAATAACATCAACCTTTCCTGTCTTTTTGTATTTGGTCTTAAAGGCATCCATCGTAGAACCTTGAGTGTGACAAACATTACACTTGGCATCAAAAAGAGTCTTGGCGGCATTAAAGTCAAAACCGGCTGGTGCTGGTGGCACATTAACAGATTTAACCGGTTTTTCCATATACGCAGTCAACTCTGCAATAGAACGAATGTATTTTCCATCCATCGTCGTCGTGCGGCCAGTGGTTGACATCAAGATGCCTGAAGGCCTGAACCATAGAGAGGCAAACATGACAGCAATAATAGCAATGATACTGAGCGGAAAACTTAAAAACCACTTCGTACTGATCCTGGCCGACATTTTGCCAAGTCCCATAATAGTGAGCGAAGCAAAAAGAATCAGCGAAATCCACCCCGCAAAAGAACCTAACGGGCTTAAAAATATGGAGATGTTATCGGCCGGAAGTTTGTATCCGGTTAACAATGACAACCCGAAAAACAATGACCCCATTAAGACAGCCCCGCCTGCTGCTAACGCAAGCAGCTTACCATTTGATTTGTTGTCCATGACAGGTAATGAATTAGGTGTTAGTGGCTTACCCAAAAGATTATGGAGTAAGATAAGCATAAATAGTAAAGACGGCAAACAGAAAGCTTAAAAAAGCTTTTGTTTTATAAAACAGATTTGGCTTAACCGCTAACAATCAAGAAAAAAATCATTGGTAACTCATGGATTTTTTTCGAAACCCCCCAAAAAAGAAATATTTACGTATTACAAATATTTACCTACCTTGCGTATAAATACCGAATTTATCCATTATACACCGCTATGCTCTCAACACTCAACGCTGCGGCACTAATCGGCATCGATGCCATGAAGGTTACAGTCGAAATCAACGTTACGGCCGGCATACCCTCATTTACCGTGGTTGGTCTTCCGGACAATGCCATCAGAGAGAGTCGGGAGAGGATATTGACGGCTATCAGAAATTCAGGGTTTACGATCCCGCCAAAAAAAATCACAGTCAATCTTGCGCCTGCTGACATAAAAAAGGAGGGAACGGCATTTGATCTCCCGATTGCCATCGGCCTGCTTGGTTCGCTTGATCTTGTCAGTAACCGGTTTGAAGAGACCCTGATTATGGGTGAACTTGCTCTTGACGGCTCACTGAGAAGAATAAGCGGAGCGCTCCCTGTCGCAATTATGGCAGGAAAGGAGCGGATAAAACGACTGATTGTCCCTTTGGTAAATGCAGCGGAGGCGGCTGTGGCTGTTTCAGCGTCAAGTTCCTGCATTGAGGTTTTCGGCGTTGAAACGCTCAATGAGACGGTCGCGCTGATAGGGGGAATCCGTAGGCAAGCCCCGGTACGGATTAATGTTGCAGAGCTGTTTGAGGGAGAGCAGGAGTACCCTGTTGATTTTGCGGATATCAAGGGACAGGGAGCGGCAAAAAAAGCGCTTGAAATTGCAGCGGCGGGCGGGCATAACGTCATTATGATCGGCCCACCCGGCAGCGGAAAAACCATGCTGGCAAAAGGGTTGCCGGGCATTCTCCCCCCTCTCGGATTTGAAGAGTCCCTTGAAACCACAAAAATCTACTCGGTTGCAAGCCTGCTCGAAAAAGATCGGCCACTTATGGTGTCACGACCGTTCCGCAGTCCTCACCATACTACAAGCAATGTTGCGCTGATTGGTGGAGGCGCAACAGCCAAACCTGGAGAGGTCAGCCTTGCCCATAACGGCATTCTCTTTCTCGACGAACTTCCCGAATTCAGCCGAAATGCACTCGAAGTGCTCCGCCAGCCGCTTGAAGAGAGGGAGGTCACCGTCTCAAGAATTTCGATAACCACAAAGTATCCTGCAGGCTTCATGCTGATTGCCGCCATGAACCCAAGCCCGGCCGGGGCTCTGAAAGACCGTAACGGTAACCTGACTGCTCCGCCCAGGCAAATTCAGCGATATCTTTCAAAGATTTCAGGCCCGCTGCTTGACCGTATCGATATTCATATTGATGTTCCCAAAGTTGAAAATTCCGACCTTTTTGCCTCATCAACTGCCGAAAATTCAACAACAATCCGTCTGAGGGTTATCAAAGCCAGAAACATCCAGCAGACGCGATTTGCCTCCATAGCTTCACCAAAAATTTATACCAATGCCCAGATGAACTCCCGACAAATCAGGTGCTTCTGTCGTCTCGATCGGGAGTGTTCGCAAAAGCTCATGGATGCCATGAATCGCATGAACCTTTCCGCACGGGCACACGACCGAATCATCAAGGTAAGCCGCACCATTGCCGACCTTGACTGCTCGGAGCAAATTGCCATGAAACATCTCATCCAGGGCATTCAGTACCGCAATCTTGACCGTGATTTCTGGAGCTTCTGACTCACTCAGCCACTCCTTACCGGAGGTTTACCCAAAAACAATAACGAATTTGTTTCATGTCTGCCTATATTTCCCATTATTTCAGATTCCGTCACCTCCTTTAACCAAAACACTTCAGGGAGAGTCGTTATGAACGAAAAGGGAAAACTCTGTTACGCCTTGCTGCTTGCCGGCTCACTCTGCACAGCCGCGCCCGGGTTTGCCACAGAAACGGTTGATGCGCGCATAAACCGTCTTGAGCAGGAACTAACCGAGTTAAAAACAGCGGTGAACACCAAAAGCTCCGTCAATTCGGGGCAGCCGGAAACGGCCAAAAAAGCCGAATCGCCTTCAGCTCCTCTGATCTCAACCAGCTCGGGAACAAAAATTCAGTTCTACGGCTTTACCCGTTTCGACGCATCCTATGACACCGGGAAAATTAATTCCGGCAACACCGCATTGTGGGTTCGTCCTGAAGGACTAAACAATAATGATGCCGAATGGAACCTTACGGCCGGTGCAACAAGGCTTGGACTGAACCTCAGCGGCCCTGATACAGAGACCATAAAGCTTACTGGCAACATTGAATTTGACTTTCTCACCACCATTTCGGCTGAAAACAATCAGGTGCCCCGCCTGCGTCATGGCTACCTCAAGGCATACTGGCCCGCTTCAGACTTCAGCATTATCGCCGGACAAACTTGGGATGTCATCTCCTCGCTTATCCCCTTTGTGGATGATCCCGCAGCAATGTGGGATGCAGGAAATATCGGATCACGACATCCCCAGTTGCGCCTGACCAAAGGTTTTGCAACCGGTAAACAAGGCCGTGTTGAAGTGGCAGTTGCCGCAGCAAGAACAATCGGGGAATCAAACAGTTGGGCAGAAACATGGAATACCGACCCTGGAAAGGATGCCGCCATGCCGACCATTCAGGGAAGAATTGCCTGGTCAGCTCCTCTCCTGGTGAAAAACCAGCCTGCAACGGTTGGAATTTCAGGCCATTACGGTCAGGAGGAGTGGGATACCGACATTCAAGGAAATCATAAAAACCTTGACTCCTGGTCGTGCAATCTTGAGCTTACCATGCCCATCTGCCCAAAAATGACCTTTGCTGGAGAGTACTTTACCGGAGCCAACCTCGACGACTACTATGGTGGAGTGGCTCAGGGAGTAAACAACAGTTCGAGGGCAGATCTCAGAGAAATCCGTTCCAAAGGCGGATGGGCAGCCCTCAGGTTTGCCTTCAACCCCGAGACCTCTTTCAGCCTTGGTGCAGGCATTGACGATCCAAAAAACAATGATCTGAGTGCGGCAACAGCACGCACAAAAAACCAGACCATTTTCGGCACTCTCGTCAATAAAATAACCCCGAACCTGATCCTCGGCCTGCAGCTTGCACAGTGGAAAACCGACTATTTCAACGGTGACAGGGGAAATGCCCTGCGCGCGCAGAGTTCTATAACCTATAAATTTTAGTCGCCATACTCATCTGCGTCTGACAATATCTTGCTTGTATAATTTTATCTCTCCCCCTTTCATCGGGGAAGAGATAAAAAGTCAGTTGATAATGACCTCGCAAGGCATCACCGCAAGAATATGAAGCTGACCCGTACTCATCAGCATCTCGTAGAAAGTCGCCAGAGAGGAAAATTGCCTTTGGGGAACAATCTCATGCAGTAATTGTTTTTTAATGGCAACCACCACCCTCTCGGAGAAACTCGCATTATTGCCTTGCAAAAGAGATTCATACCAGCTTTTCTGCACTGGATAAAGCATGATTTTAGGCTTTTTGCTCATATCCATTTTGGCGAGAAGCTGTGCGGCATGGAGAGCGTCAAAAAGTCCTCCCATGCGGTCAACCAGACCAGCTTTCAACGCTTGATTCCCGGTCCAGACCCTTCCACCTGCTACCGAATCGACCTGAATAATCGACATCTTTCTTGACACGGCAACCTTGCTGACAAAGTCATCATACACCTCGCCTGATGCCGCGACAAATTTATTATACGCCTCTCCTTCGAGAGACTTGAAAGGGGTGTCGGCATCGGCATAGCGACCTCGGGTCACAACATCGCGACCCAGACCGATTTTTTCAGCAAGTCCACTGATGTTTGGTTTAAGAGCATAAACCCCTATTGAACCGGTGATAGTAAGCGGCTCAGCAAAAATAGTTTTTCCTGCAAGGGCGGTCATATAGCCGCCAGATGCTGCAACACCTGACATGGAGACCACAAGTGGTTTTTTCACGGCTGCCGAATCAAGCATCTGTAACATATCAGCCGACGCAAGAGCATCACCACCAGGGCTGTCAATGCGGAGTACCAGCGCTTTGACTTTTTTGTTTTCCAGAGCGGCGTCAAGAGAGTTTTTCAGGGTCTCGACATCAATCCCTTCACTCAACTCCCCGGCAGAACGAACAATCGTACCAGACATGGTAATGACCGCAAGAGCTTCATCAGTTGTTGACTTCTGTGGCCATGTCACGGCAGAACGATAGTCAGAGGCGCTGACAAAAGCATCGTTATCACTGGCAAGATCCTTTCCGGTCACTTTCCGGGTCAATGCCCGCTGTAACTCCCAGTATGAAGATATACCGTCAATCAGTCCAAGAGTTTTTGCCTTTTTGGCAGAGACCAGCGCATCATTGTTGATCATCGTTTCGAAAGTGTTTCGGCTGATTTTTCGCCGCATCGAGACGTAACCAAGGTAATCATCATAGACCTCATCCAGCAACGCGCTGATCTGCTCGAAGTACTCTTTGCTGGCTCCGGTTCTGACAAAGGGCTCAATGCCACTCTTGTACTTTTTCCACTGTGCGGCCTGAACCTGAACACCTATTTTTCCAAGCGGGGTTGTATAAAACAGAGACTCGGCCTTCAAACCGTCAAGCAGAAGATAAGCGCCCCTTTCTACAATAATGGAATCGCATGATGCAGCAAGGAGATAATCGCTGTCTTCTCCGGAACGAAGAAACGCGGTGACTCTTTTTCCCGCTTTTCGTACCCGTTCAACCGCTCCTCGTAGTTCACCAATCTTTGCCGGGGTTGTATGCATCCCTCCAATATCAAGAAGCAGCTCCCTGACCCGGTTGTCAGTCGAAGCATGATCGAGCACAAACAGTACTTCCTGAAGAGAGAGCGAGCCTCTGGATGGCATAAAGGGCAATGAAGTACTTTCGTTGCGAATTTCATCGAGCACTCCACTGAGAGGCAGGATCAGCACAAAACGATCAGGAATGGAGCGGGAAGAGCGAAGCCCCCAGAATAATCCCGCTAAAAGCAAAAGCGGAATGATAATGAGAGCAAGGCAACCGTTACGAAAACATCCCTCTCTCTTTGCTGGTATATGCGAATTATTCATAAAGAAGACAACTTACCTGGTGCTCATTGTTATTAAATTTTTGTAGTTTTGGCTCCCTGTTCCGGCACTCCGCTGTTGCCACCGGACATCGGGGATGAAAACTGCAACCGGAAGGAATATGCAGAGGTCCTGGTAAATCACCATTCAATAAAATCCGCTCTTTTTTGCCACCGGGCTCAGGATCGGGAATTGCTGAGAGAAGAGCTCTTGTATAGGGATGTTTAGAATTGGTATAGAGTTCAGTGGCGTCGGCAATTTCAACGATCTTGCCAAGATACATGACCGCAACCCTGTCGGAAATGTATTCCACAACCGAAAGATCGTGTGCAATAAAGAGATAAGTCAATCCCAGATCACGCTGAAGATCCTTGAGCAAATTGATAATCTGGGACTGAATTGAGACATCAAGCGCAGAAACTGGTTCATCACAGATAATGAATTCAGGGTTGACAGCAATCGCCCGGGCAATGCCAATCCGCTGCCGTTGCCCTCCTGAAAATTCATGCGGATAACGGTTGAAATATTCCCTGTTCAAGCCGACAACATCGAGAAGCTCCTCAATCCGCTTGCGGGCAACCTCTCCCCGGCCTGCGCCATGCATCAGCAAGACCTCTCCAAGCATCTGCCCGACAGTCAGACGCGGGTTCAACGATCCGAAAGGATCCTGAAAAATCATCTGCATCTTTTTACGAAGGGAACGGAACTCACGATTGCCAATACCGGAAATCTCCCGCCCTTCAAAGGAAATCTTTCCGGTCACAACAGGATGACCAAGACGAATCAGGGCTCTGCCAAGAGTCGTTTTTCCGCAACCCGATTCACCAACAAGCCCGAGGGTCTCTCCCCGATAAACGTCAAAAGAGACTCCGTTAACAACATGTATCGGAAGAGGTTTGCCCATAAACCCACTTTTTCTGCCGGGAAAATAAACCCGCAGGTCGCTGACCGACAGTAATCGCCCTTGATCCTTCATCTCTCGCTGAATGCTGTTTATCGTATTTTTATTATTATTATAGCAAAACGATTGAGAATCTACCATAACAAACCTTTTGTTCCACTCCCGCTATTGCCATTGCACACAGAACCATCACATACAGGAACACTTTACGTTGTCGCAACACCTCTTGGCAATCTCGAAGATATAACCCTGAGAGCGATAAAAACCCTGAAAGCATCAGGGGCAATAGCCTGTGAAGATACCCGGCGTGCATCAATTCTGCTGAAGCATCTTGATATTACCGGAAAAAAACTGATCAGTTACCATAACTACAACGAGCCACGGGCGATCGGACAGATTACTGCCCTGCTTGAAGAGGGTACTGATGTCTCACTCATCACCGATGCAGGAACTCCCGTCATCAGTGATCCCGGTTATGCACTTCTGCACGCTTTGCATGAACAGCGCCTGCCGGTTATTCCAATACCCGGGCCAAGTGCACTGACCGCCGCCCTGTCGGTTTGCCCGCTTCCTGTCAACAATTTTTTTTTCGCAGGTTTTCTTCCACACAAGAAAGGGCGCAAAAGCCGTCTTGAATATCTTGCCGGACTGCAGGCATCTTTTGTCTTGTACGAGTCCCCTTTCAGAATCATGAAACTTTTTGACGAACTCGGCATCCTCCTCCCTGATGTACAGATCTTCATTGGACGGGAGATGACAAAGATATACGAAGAGTATCTGACCGGAACAATTGAGGAGATACGCCAACAGCTTGCTGATGGTAAAACAAGAGGTGAGTTTGTTGTGATTGTCCATCCATCCGGGAAAAAAACAATCAAATCAGAAGAGAACCATGCAGATCATCACTGACCCCGGTCAGATGCAGGCCATTTCCGAAAAGCTGCGACTTAACCGTCAGCTTATCGGTGTCGTCATGACCATGGGAGCATTGCACGAAGGGCATCTCAGTCTCGTAAAACTTGCCCGAAAAAGCGCAGGAATCGTCATTCTCACCATTTTTGTAAACCCCCGGCAGTTTGGACCAACGGAAGATCTCCATCGTTACCCAAGACCTTTGGAGCAGGACATTGCTCTTGCCAAATCAGCAGATGTCGACTACCTTTTTGCTCCTGAAGCTTCAAGCATCTACCCCGAACACTATCAGACCACTCTTGAGTGCGGAGCGCTGGCTAAACGATTTGAAGGAGAACAGAGGCCTGGCCATTTTAACGGAGTGGCCACGGTTGTTACGAAACTGTTCAATATTACGAAACCACATACCGCGATTTTTGGCGAAAAGGATGCGCAGCAACTCGCTGTTATCCGCCAGCTTGTCGCCGATCTCAATATGGACATTACCATTGTTGCAGCGCCCATTGTCAGAGAAGAAAACGGGCTTGCGGTAAGTTCAAGAAATATCTACCTCTCAAGCCAGGAGCGGTGTGCGGCAGGCATTATTTACCAGGGAATCTGCCATGCCGAAAAACGCATTGCAGCACAGGAAAATAACCTTCAGGCCATTGCTGCAGAAATAACTGAGCTGATCAGCTCTCTACCTGGCTTTCGCCCGGCTTATGTCAGTTTTGTGGATGACGCAACATTTGAACCGGCTGAAACCGCTGAAAAGGGCAAGGAGTATCGTTTGCTTCTTGCTGTCCATGCGGGTGGTGTCCGGCTTATTGATAATGCAAAGTTCCGCATAGGATGACAGGCTGAGAACAATGTACAGGAAGAGACTTTTTTATATTATATTGCTAAACGCATTTTTTGCTTGAAATACAGGCAACATTTTTATCACTATTTTACAATACGATTTCCATGATTGTTAACAAAGCAATTGATCTTGGCCAGGGCAAGATAATCTCGATAGAGACTGGCAAAATGGCAAAGCAGGCTGACGGCGCTGTAGTTGTCCGGCTTGGCGATACTATGGTGATTGCGACGGTTGTATCAAGCAAAAAAACTCCTCCCCCAAATCAGGACTTTTTCCCGCTTCAGGTGGAATACCGCGAAAAATATTCGGCTGCAGGCAAGTTTCCCGGAGGATTTTTCAAGCGCGAAAGTCGTCCGTCCGAAAAAGAGATTTTGTCAGCACGACTGATCGACCGTGCACTCCGGCCGCTTTTTCCTGACGGCTACCTCTATGAAACCCAGATCATCATAACAGTTATCTCTTCCGATCAGGTCAATGATGCCGACGTGCTCGGTGGTCTGGCGGCCTCTGCCGCAATTATGGTCTCCGACATTCCTTTCCAGAACCCTATGTCCGAAGTCAGGGTGGGCCGAATCAAAGGTCTCTATATCATCAATCCTGACATCAACCAGTTGCTGGAGAGTGACATTGATATCTGTATTGGCGGCACCAATGATACCATCTGTATGCTTGAAGGTGAAATGAAGGAGATTTCCGAAGCAGAAATGGTTGAAGCTATCCAGTTTGGTCATACAGCAATCCGAAAACTCTGTGCACTGCAGAGCGAAATTGCGGCTGAAGTTGCAAAACCGCAGCGTCCCTTTACGCCGACGGCAATACCAGCCGAGCTTACCGAAGTTATTCGCAGGCTCTGCGAAACACGTCTGAAAAAGCTCGCCTATACCCCTCTCGCAAAGGAAGATCGGGCAGATCAAACTGCGCTCATCTACCGTGAAATCATTGATTCCACACTCGAACACTTTAAAGCAGTAATCAGTAGCGAGGATATTCAGGCCGACGCATCGAAAGCGCTTTGCCTGAACCCGCATATCATCGAAGAGCAGATTCATGCCGTCGAAAAAAGAGTGATGCGCCACATGATTCTTGACGATGCAAAACGACTTGACGGCAGAGCACTCGACCAGGTGCGCCCCATCAGTATTGAACTGGGCATCATCCCGAGAGCACACGGTTCCGCCCTCTTTACCAGAGGTGAAACCCAGGCGCTTGTCACCATCACGCTCGGCACCAAAAAAGATGCACAATCGGTTGATACGCTCACCGACAGTGCCGACAAAACATTTTTCCTCCACTACAACTTCCCGCCCTTCAGCGTTGGTGAGTGCGGAAGGCTTGGCAGCATCGGACGCCGTGAGATTGGCCATGGCAATCTTGCCGAACGCTCCATCAAGATGGTTGCCCCTTCACAGGAGGAGTTCCCCTACACCATCCGCATCGTCTCTGATATTCTTGAATCGAACGGCTCTTCATCAATGGCTTCTGTCTGCGGTGGAACACTTGCCCTCATGGACGGTGGTGTGCCCATCAAAAAACCGGTCTCAGGTATCGCCATGGGATTGATCAAAGAGGGCTCCTCTTATGCAGTGCTCTCCGATATTCTCGGTAACGAGGATCACCTCGGGGATATGGATTTCAAGGTATCTGGCACCAAAGATGGTATTACCGCCTGCCAGATGGACATCAAGATTGACGGTCTTGACTATCATATTCTTGAAACCGCTCTTGAACAGGCACGCAAAGGACGGCTGCACATTCTCGGAGAAATGGAGAAGGCAATCTCCTCAACCCGAAGTGAACTTGCCAATTTCGCTCCGAAACTGACCACCATCAAGGTGCCTGTTGACTGTATCGGCATGATTATCGGCAAGGGCGGAGAGACAATCCGCAGCATTACCGAAGAGACCGGCGCCGAAATCAATATTGATGATGATGGAACCATCACCATTGCCTGCTCGACCAGCGAAGGCACCAACGCAGCACTTGCCACCATAAAAAGCCTTACCGCCAAGCCTGAGGTCGGCACCATCTATATCGGCAAGGTGCGCGATATTCGTGATGAGCTTGGCGCTTTTGTGGAATTTCTTCCCAAAACTGACGGGCTTGTCCATATTTCGGAGATATCAAGCACGACAAGAGTGACAAAGGTGAGCGATCACCTGAAGATAGGCGAGAAAGTCAAGGTCAAGCTGGTCGATGTCCGCAAGGATCCCCGCACCGGCAAGACCAAATTTGCGCTCTCCATCAAGGCTCTTGACCAGGAGAAACCCAAAGAGAGCCGCACAGAGAGTAACTGAACACATCAAGACTGAAAAAAGGCAGTACAGTCCACACTGTACTGCCTTTTTTTGTTTCACCCAGGTACCATGAAATACGATTTTTCATGCGCGATATTTTCTCCAGCATTCCCTTCCTTTCAGTTTATTCCTGAAGATGCTTATTGTATAAGCGCTTAGGCATCAAAACTTTTCTTGGCTATTCCACATTCTCCTTTGGTTTCTTGCCTCTTTTCCGTAATATTTTCTAGAATTTGCAGCGTTTCTCCAAAGTAATACAACCCACAACGTGAAAGCCAACGAACAACAGAACAATTCATGAACCACAACGGAAGCAACATAGAGTCAAGGCTTTGGGCGGCGGCAGACGAACTTCGGGCAAACTCAAAGCTGAAGTCTTCGGAATACTCTGTTCCGGTGCTTGGGCTGGTATTTTTGCGATTTGCCGACCACAAGTTCCAGATGGCAGCGAAAGAGCTTGAAGAATCGGGTGGCGGACGGCGCGGCATAGGCCCGGCGGACTACCAGGCTCAAGGTGTGCTCTATCTGCCGGTGGAGGCTCGTTTTTCGGCGCTGATACAACTCCCTGAAGGTGTCAACATTGGTGCAGCAATCAACGAGGCCATGCGTGCCATCGAAGCGGAGAACCCGGACCTCAAGGATGTTTTACCCAAAACGTACAACCGTTTCGACAACTCCCTGCTCAAGGAGCTGCTCAAAACCATGAACTCGGTTCCGATGGACATTGAGGGAGATGCTTTTGGCAAGATTTATGAATACTTTCTTGGGCACTTTGCCATGAGCGAGGGGCAAAAGGGAGGAGAGTTCTTTACTCCAACCGCCATTGTTCAGCTCATTGTCAGCATCATCGAGCCATTTCACGGGCGTATTTTTGATCCGGCCTGCGGCTCTTGCGGCATGTTTGTGCAGAGTGCCCGCTTTGTTGGTGAACACAAGATGAACCCTGATGCTGAACTGAGTGTCTATGGGCAGGAAAAGGTTTCAGAGACAGTGCGTCTTGGCAAGATGAATCTGGCGGTACATGGGCTTGGTGGCGATATTCGCCAGGGGAATGCCTACTACGAGGATCTGCACAGCTCTATCGGCAAGTTTGACTTTGTGATGGCCAATCCCCCCTTCAACGTTGACCGAATCGACAAGGAACGGCTCAAGGATGACAAACGCTTTCCTTTTGGCCTACCGCGTACCGATAACGGTAACTACCTCTGGATTCAGCTCTTTTACAGTTCTCTCAACGAAACTGGTCGAGCAGGGTTTGTAATGGCCAACTCTGCATCTGATGCCCGTGGTTCTGAAATGGATACCCGCCGTGACCTCATTGAGGCAAGTGCTGTGGATGTGATGGTTGCCGTCGGCTCCAACTTCTTCTATACGGTGACGCTCCCCTGCACCCTCTGGTTTTTCGACAAGGGCAAACGCAAGGGGTTCCGTGCCAATACGGTGCTCTTCATTGACG
>Ga0194037_1001634_pt1 | contig 15914 bp, 13 predicted proteins | sample JunL306m_MetaG_FD_148653 | JGI IMG/M metagenome (GOLD analysis project Ga0194037, IMG submission 148653) | Anoxic zone freshwater microbial communities from boreal shield lake in IISD Experimental Lakes Area, Ontario, Canada - Jun2016-L304-6m | ecosystem: Environmental > Aquatic > Freshwater >...
CCCGTCAAACCACGTCACCGCTCTGCGCGTCGGGGTCTTTGCCTCGCTGATCACCAGCGGCAGACCGTTCACTACAAAGACCACGTCGAAGCGCTTCACCACGCTGCCCGTCTGGTAGATCCACTGGTTCGTCACTGTGAGCCGGTTATTGGCCGGCTGGGTGAAATCGACCAAGCGCACCGCCACATGCTGCCCGTTTGGGCCGAACGGCATCGTCTTCTCGCCGCGTAGCCATAGGCAAAAATTCTCGTTCGCCCGCACCAATCCGTCGCCCTGCACCGAGAGCAGGATCGCCCGCAGCGCATAGATCACTTCGTCCGCCCGATCCGGTTGCTCGGCGATCTCGGGATTCAAGTCAATGAGTGCCTCCCGCAACCACGACTCCACCATCACCTCGCCCGTCTGGCGCGGCAGTGCCGTCGCCGCCACGTAGGTCCAGCGTGAAGTAATGAACTCCTCGCCCAACGAACCGCCCCAGCCAGACGGCGGCTCCTCGCGCAGCACGGTACTGCCCGCGCCGCTGCCGAGGCTGGTCGCGGCGTCAAGGATCATCTGCTCGACGGTGTTGGATTCGGTGAAGTTCATCGGCGTTCTCAGGTAAATTGATTTAGAAGTGCTGACAGAAAATCCCGTGTCTTTTTTGAATATTCTGCCTGTGCTGCGAGAGCTTTCTCGAATGCGAGTAGACGAAGCTCGATTTCGGTTTGGAACTTACTATCGGGCAGAGGTATCCGAATACCTTCGCAGACGCCCTTATTGAGTTTAGGCTGAGCCGTTCCAGTAACGAATGGTTTGTAGTCCAGTGATTCCAAGTAGTATTCGACGTATACCAATGAGTTCGGCGGCTTCACCCGCAGGACGTGAGCATGGTTATTAACCCATATTTTGCCTGAAACTCTGAATGCGAGTGGAGATGATCGATCCACAATATTAGCGCCGTCTTCTCCGAGGAGCACCAGTGGTTCATCATAAATGAAACCATCAATTGTGTCGATGATGCCGGAGGCACCGTAATAAGGGTAATCACCGCGTCTCTTAGCTCGATCAGATTCTTTGACTGGTTTTCGTTGACCATCAAGAAAATCGACAACCTCAGATAGCGTGACTTCGTGCCAATGTGGCCAGGTTGCATTTCTCCCATGAGCCGCCGCCTTTCTTCCTTCTGTAACAGACGTGTCGAGGAAAGTTGCACGAGATGCTCTGGTGTCATTTTCCAATGATTCTTGGGTAAGCATCATCTCATCCACTGCCCATAGGATTTCCGCGATGCGGCGCTGCTGGTTGAGCGGAGGGAGATCGAATGTCTCTAGTTTGAGGGTGGTCCAGTTGATGGTGGGCGAGAGCGATCCGACGGAAATTTCGACGGCGCGATTCATGAAGCGGTCGCTCATCATGAGGAAGGGCAGGAACTCCGGCAGCACTTTGTCCGGCCTGGCACGCACCACCATGGCATGAGCGGAGCAGATGCCGCCGAACTCCGCCACGGCCAGCTTCCGTTGATAGGCGCGGCGTTTGCCAAAGATGATGTCGCCCTTCTGAAAGCGCAGCTTGCCACCGATGACATCACTGCCCTTCCCCCAGCGACGGATGTGCAGGCACTGCGGGTCCAGATGCTCCAGGCCCACATAGATTTCCTCCTGCGCATCCTTCGGTTCTGCCCGGTCACCGATACTGTGCGCAAAGTCGCCAAAGGCCATGCGCTTCCAGCCGGTGCGGTCGAAGAGCGGGAGAGTGGCCCAGGCGGGGTTGGGTTTGAGTTTCTGGAGACTTTTAACCACGAATTTCACGAATTTTCACGAATGGTATTTGCCCGGACGGTTTTGCCGAGGGCTGTGAGGCGGTAGCGTTGTTTGCTGCTGTTAGGTTTATCCGGGATGGTCATTTCGATGAGGCCTGCCGCGAGAGAAGGCTTGAGGTAGGCGTTGCGGAAATGTACCCGATCCTTGATGGCAATCACGGACTGGATCTCCGCTGCCGTCATTTGCGCTTCGATCAATCCGACGAGCTTCTCGACTTGAGGGGTGACTTGAGGGGTGACTTGAGGGGTGACTTCCGGGGTGACTTCCCCGGTGACTTCCCCGGTGACTTCCCCGGTGACTACGGGGGCCGGAAAGGTGACGGTGACGCCGAGTTTCGGATCGGACTTCCAAAATGGGCGGGGTAGCCCGGCGGCGTCGCATTGCTGGACCATGAGCACACTGCCCCGGCCTGCCTTTTCCATTAGACCGCGCAGGTAAAGAGCGTGAGCGATGTCGGGATTTCGCAGGACGGAAATATGGCCCTTCGGGAGGTTTTCCTCGGTGACGCCATCCGGTAACGGGCCGGAATTCCAAATCTCCAAGCTACGAGGGAAGACGTGAATGCTCACGCCACCGGAGGCGGCGCTGTAGTCGCGGTGGGCCAGCGCATTGATGAGTGCCTCACGGACAGCCTCCTCGGGATAGAGGGGAGAATCCTGCCGCTTGGGGTTGCCTTTGATGAACCGGGAGACACTCGGCGTGTTGCGAACGATGAAGGTGTAAGCCTCCTCGAAGATGCTGTGAAGCGGTCCCTCGAAGGACTTCATGTCGCTAAACTTGTCGCCGGCCTTGTCCGAGTTGTAGCGCATGGCGCGGATGCGGATCTGCGGCAGACGGACGGCAGGATTGCGGGCGAAGAGCACGTCGCCGCCGTTGGTGAGGCGTCCGTATTTGGCGACGGCGAAGTCCTCCAGCACCATGAGCGGCTCGGCGGCGTCGCGGAAATAGGCACGGCGGACTTTCTGGGCATCTGCCACAGCGGACTGGATTTCCTTCACGTCAACATCGGCCTCCAAATCAGCGAATGAAAAACGGCGCTCCCAGCGCTCTGGCTCGATCTGGCGGCGCATGACAATATCGCGAATCGTGGCGGCATCGGCCCGCTGATTAGAGTCGCCCACCCGCAGGTAAATCACATCGCGGAACGCATAAGGGACGTCTTTCCCAGCCGGGACTTCGATCACAAGGACAGATTTTCCTTCGAGCACGTGGGCTTGAATGGAAACCATTGATCTGGGAGAAATCCCTTCGTGCATCTTGCTGGCCAATTCCGCCACAATGTCCTCCGAGAGATTGAGTCCAACAATTCTGCCTGGCTCCTGAATCCCGCAGATGAGATAGCCTCCGGTCGTGTTCAAAAAGCCGCAGACAATCCTGCCAAGAATATCCACATTCTTGATGCTGGATTTGAACTCGATGCGCTGTCCCTCGCCGAGCGAGAGCATGTCCTGAATTTGCCTGGAGGTCATGATTCACCTCCTTTCGGAGGCAGCGGCGAACCGCTGGCGAAGTTTTCTTCGATGAACTTCTCGACTTCCTGATACCGGAAGAACTGGGAGCCGACGAAAAGCGAACCGTCCTCGGTGTTTTGGAACTTCTGGACCCAATTGCCGTCGCGGTCCGCCAACGGTATATCTTCTGCGTCGAAAGTCGCCTCCTCGTAGAGGTCAAGAACCCGCAAATCATCGAGGATCGGCTTCTTCTTCAACGTCAGCTTCTTCCTGCCGTCCTTGCCTTTGAAACCCAAATTTGTGAGAAGGCCACGAGTGAATACGACATGGTCGTGTGCGAGAATCCAACGGGGCTTTTTCAGTTCGATTGCCCGACGCATTTCCTGATGAACAATCGAAGGCTCATCCGGCTTCTTTGGATCCTGGCCGCTGCCATAATAGGGAGTGATGATGCCAAGAAAGAGATCGCACTTGTCCACAGCAGCAAGGCAGTTCTGAAATGCCGTGCGATCCGAGCGAACCGGCAAGGTGCCTTTATGGGACATCCACACGTCATAGCCGTAGCTCGTGAGCAGGGTGTAAACACGATCCAGCAGTTCTTCGATGCCGTAAACGGTCGAAGAAACAAGGATGGTGAGTTTTGGTTTTGCTTTGCTCATTTTGCGGGGGCGGTGAGGAGAGTTTGCAACGAATCACGGACTTTACGCGAGCTTTCCAGCCAGCCCGTGAGAGCATCGGGCAACGCTGTGGCCGCAGTCTCGGTCGCGGCATCCGTTTGCGCCTGCGTTTCCCCACCGACATACAGCGGGATACTCAGGTTCCCTTCCTTCGCCCGGATTTCCTCAATCGGCACGACGCGGGTGAAGCCGGGCTCGTCTTTGAAGTCCTGATAGGCGCGGACGACGCGCTGGAGATGCTCGTCGGTGAGGAAGCTCTGCGCGCGTTCGCGGGTGACTTCGTTCACCGCATTGATGAACAGGATTTTGCCTCGCCGGGTTTTGGGCTTTTGCGTGCGGCAGACGACGACGCAGGCTTCCATGGGTGAGTTGTAGAAGAGGTTCGGACCAAGGCCGAGGACACATTCGATGAGGTCGGCTTCGATGAGTTTGCGCCGCATGTCCGCCTCCTCCTTGCGGAAAAGGACGCCGTGGGGCCAGAGGACGGCGCAGCGCCCGGTCTTGGGCTTGAGACTTTGCAGGATGTGCTGCTGGAAGGCGTAATCGGCCCTACCCTGCGGCGGGACACCGAAAAGATTGCGCCCCCAGGGGTCGGCGGCGAATGCTTCGCGGTTCCACTGCTTGATCGAGTAGGGCGGATTGGCCAAGACGACATCGAAACGCTGGAGACGGTCGCCTTCCACGAGTTTCGGCTCGGCCAGGGTGTCGCCGCGCTCGATCCGAAAATCCTCGATGCCGTGGAGAAAGCAGTTCATCCGGGCGATGGACGAGGTCATCAAATTCCGCTCCTGGCCGTAGAGTTTCACATTGCGCCACTCTTTGCGATGCCGCCGCAGGTGCGTGATGCAGGACAGCAACATGCCGCCGGACCCGCAGGTGGGGTCATAGACCGACTCGCCGGGCTGCACGTCAAGCATCTCGGTCATGAGGTGGACGACCGTTCGGTTGGTGTAGAACTCGGCAGCCGTGTGACCGGAGTCGTCGGCGAATTTCTTGATGAGATATTCGTAGCCCTGGCCCAGTTCGTCTTCGGGCAGGTTGGCGACGGTGAGTTCCAGCGTGGAGAAGTGCTCGATGAGGTCGCGCAGCATGGCATCGGACAGGCGGTCCTTGTTTGTCCACTGCGCATCGCCGAAGATGCCAAAGAGTTTGTCAGGGTTGGCGGTCTCGATGGCGCGCATCGCCTGCTGCAAACCCCGGCCCACATCCCGGCTGACTTTACGGATCTCCCGCCAATGCGCGTCTGTCGGAATCTGGAAACGGTGATTTTCCGGGAACATCGCAAAATCCTGGTCGCCGCCAGAATCGCGCAGCGCGGTGACGGTCTCCTCATCGAAGACATCGCACAAGCGCTTGTAAAACAGCAGAGGGAAGATGAACTGCTTGTAGTCGCCCGCATCAATCGTGCCCCGGAGAAGCACGGCGGCTCCCCAGAGGTAGGATTCGAGTTGTTGTTGGGTGATGCGGGTCATTTGACGGGATAACGGTGGCGAGCGAACCGCTCCATGCGTTTATTGAGTAGATTGTTGGCGAAACTGCGGACCAGCAGAGCCTCTACATCTTCAATCATTTTATCATCTACCTCATAGGCGCTGAAATAAGAAGCTATGCCAGAAAGAGGAACTTGTTGATCCACAATCTGTCGTGATTTTTCGTCACTCGTTCGGTATGCCATTTTGCATACCGGATGCTTCACACGTTTGATCATCTGCACTTTTCCTCGGTCTCTATTTAGTGCGAGATTCATTTCCTTCCAAAGACTCTGGCGTCGTGCTTTACCAACATAAATCGCTTGGCCTCGACTGTCGAAGAAAAGGTAGACTCCGTGAGTGATGTCTAATTCCTCCTTCAATCCGAGGAAATAGGGATGCGGGTCCCCTTTCTCGTCGCAACAGTCGAACAGTTTGTCATTGGCTCCGTGCATAGAATCACAGAGTTCAATTTCAAAAAATTCCACCAGGGGGCGAATCGCGTTTTTGCGAAATCGGACGGCCCCCGACTTGGAAGCGGAATAAACCAGTCCGGCGACTTGAAGCGGAGTGCAGGTCGTCCGATTTTTCCAGTTTTGAATCGAGGGGATAGAAAGTCCGGTGACATCGGCCAAGCTGCGGTCAGTTGTTACCTTGAATTTCTTTTTCAGCGCTAGAATGACTTCGGTCCCTTTCAAATTAATATGCCCTCCCTTTTAAGTATTCCTACAAGCCTTTCCTCTGCCGCACACGCCGTCTTTGCGCTTTCTTGCAAACGCTTCATCGCGTCCTTCACGGTAAGCACGTCCTGATCGACCGTCGGCTCGATGTAGCGCGGGATATTGAGGTTGTGGTCATTGGAAGCGATTTCATCCAAGGTGACGACGCGCGCGATGCCTTCGACATCGGAGTAGGCGCGGACCCAACCGTTGATGCGCGCAACGTGCTCGGGTAACAATTCGTTCTGAGCGCGGCCGGATTTGAACTCCTTGGAGGCATCGACGATGATCACCTTGTTTTTCCGGTCCTTCTTTTTCTTTTGCCGGAAGACGAGGATGCAGGCGGCGAGGCCCGTGCCGTAAAAAAGATTGGGACCGAGACCGATGACGGCTTCCAGCAGGTCCATGCCGAGGAGTTTCCGGCGAATCTCGCCCTCTTTACCCATGCGGAACAGGGCGCCGTGCGGCAGGACGACAGCCATGCGCCCGGTTTTAGGGGCCATCGACTTGATCATGTGCTGCACGAATGCGAAATCGCCGCTCTTGGCGGGTGGCATGCCGGCAAAGTTGCGGCCATAGGGATCGCTGGACCAGACTTCATCGCCCCATTTTTCCAATGAGAACGGTGGATTGGCGATGACGCAGTCGAAGGTGGCGAGGCTGTCCCCCAGGAAGAATGCGGGATTCCGCAGGGTGTCGCCGCGCACGATCTGGAAGTCAGCGGCGCCGTGCAGGAACAAGTTCATGCGGGCGATGGCGGAAGTGGTGAGGTTTTTCTCCTGACCAAAGAGCTTACCCCAGAGCGTTCGGACATCGCCCCGGGTTTCCTGCACATGGTGGATGGCCTCCAACAACATGCCGCCGGTGCCGCAGGTCGGGTCGTAAATCGAATCGCCCTCGCGTGGATCCAAGATGTTCACCATGAGCCGGACGACAGAGCGCGGTGTGTAGAACTCGCCGGCCTTCTTGTTGGTGACGTCGGCGAACTTCTTGATCAGGTATTCGTAGGACTGGCCGAGGATGTCCACCTTGGCATGGGTGTTTCCCAGGGAAATCCGGGAAAAGTGCTCGATCAGGTCGCGCAGCAATGCGTCCGACAGCCGGTCTTTGTTCGTCCATTGGGCATCGCCGAAAATGCCGTAAAGCGTGTGCGGATTCGCCTGCTCAATGCCGCGCAGGGCAGTCTGGAGCGCCTGTCCGACATTCTTGGCGACTTTTCGCACGTCGCGCCAGTGGCTGCCATCCGGCACCTGGAAGCCATAGTTTTCCGGGAAAAGCGCGGCTTCCTCGTCGCCATCGAACTCTTTCAGCGCCGTCGTGTGCTCCTCGTGATGCACGTCCGAGATGCGCTTGAAAAACAGAAGCGGAAAAACGTAGGTCTTGAAGTCTGCGGCATCGACCGGACCGCGCAGGATGTTTGCGGCTTCCCAAAGGTGGGATTCGAGTTTGGCTAGTGTGAGTGGCGACACGCGGGATAGGAAGGTTTCAGGCGAGCAAGTTGCGGCCCTCCGGGACCCGATTCGTTCCGGCACTCAGGTCGTAGAGGCGTTCTTTGGCGACGGCAAGGAGCACAGGAGTAGAAAAGCGCGGAATCTGATAGCTGGGAAGGGTAAAACGCCGGAGCTGGATCATTGGATTTGGGGAGTCTGGCGGAGTGCTGATACGGCCATGAAACCAGACCCTTGCGTTGAAGGTCTCTTGGTGGAGCAAACCTGCCTTTTCCAAGAAGGTGCGCACGGCGGCGAGGACGCGACATCCGGGCCGAGCGCGGCGCAACCATCGGTGACGTAGGGCTGGATGGATTTCGTTTCATGCGGGGACGCCCGATCCAAGGGGGGGACAGATTGCGCGTCACCGAGGCGATGTGTCAGACCCGCGCGAACACTAGCCCGGTGCGTGACGGGTAGGCCCAGGGGAGGGAGGGGATGACAAGGTGGTCAGACCCGCGCGAACACCAACCCGGTGCGCGACGGGCTGTAGATCTTCATCAGGCCGTGTGCGTCCACCGGGAAATGGACGGCGGGGTCGACCCGGCCGTGGCCGCCGAAGTCGGGCGCGTCGGTGTCCAATAACAGTTCGCGTGACTGCGCACCGGGGACCCGGATCGGATAACCGAAGAGCGAGCCGGCGACGGAGAAGTTGAACACGAACAGCAGGTTGGCGCGCTCGACAACCAGGATCTTGGGCCCGTGATCGATGTGCAGGACCTGCGCCGGCGGGGATTCCAGCAGGCCGGTCTGCTGCGCGAGTTCCATCAGCTCGCGGTCGAAGTTGGCCAGCCCCTGGTATTTGAGCGCGGGATTGTCCACCAGCGACCACTGGCGGCGGCAATAGTGATAGGACCCGCCGTTGCCCTCGCGGGGAAAATCCAGCCACTCGGGGTGGCCGAACTCGTTGCCCATGAAGTTGAGCCAGCCCTCGCCGCCTAACACCAGCGTGACCAGCCGGATGAGCTTGTGCAGCGCGATGCCGCGCTCGATGACCGGATGCGTGTCGTCCTTGGCCATGTGCCAATACATCTCCTGGTCCATCAGCCAGAACGCGATCGTCTTGTCGCCCACCAGCGCCTGGTCGTGGCTTTCGGCATAGGCGATGGTGGCCTCGCCGCGGCGGCGGTTGGTCAGCACGCTCCACAGTTCGTCGAGGTTCCAGTCCTCGTCGCGGGTGTGCTTGAGCAGCTTGATCCAGTAGTCCGGGATGCCCATCGCCAGGCGGTGGGTGAAGCCGATGCCGCCCTCGGCGAGCGGTCGGCACAGGCCGGGCATGCCGGACATGTCCTCGGCGATGGCGATGGCGCCGGGCTTGAGGTCGTGGATGAGCTGGGCGGCGAGCTGCAGATAGAGAATCGCGTCCGCGTCGGCGTCCGGGCCGAAGTAATCGTCATAACTGCCGAACGCCTTGTTGCCGCGCGAGTGATAGAGCATCGAGGTCACCCCGTCGAAGCGGAACCCGTCGAAGCGGAACTCCTCGAGCCAGTAGCGCACGTTGGAGAGCAGGAACTGGCGGACTTCCGGCCGGCCGTAGTCGAAGCACTTCGAGTCCCACGACGGGTGCTCGCCGCGGTCGCCATCGTGGAAATACTGGTGGCCCGAGCCGTCGAAGTCGTTGAGCCCCTCGGCCAGGTTCTTGACGGCGTGGGAATGCACGATGTCCAGCAGCACCGCGAGGCCGAGGCCGTGGGCGGTGTCCACAAGGTATTTCAAATCCTCCGGGGTGCCGAAGCGCGAGCACGGGGCGAAGAACGACGAGATGTGATAGCCGAACGAGCCGTAATACGGGTGTTCCTGCACGGCCATGAGTTGCACCGTGTTGTAGCGGCCTCGGGCGATGCGCGGCAGGATCTCGTCGGCGAACTCGCGGTAGGTATGGACCCGCGGCTCCTCGCCGCTCATGCCGACGTGGCTTTCGTAAATGATGGGCGCGCTGATGGTGGCCGGATCGAAGGTGTGCTGCCAGACATACGGCTGCGGCGGGTTCCAGATCTGGCCGCAGAAATCATGCGTGGTGGGATCCTGCACCGAGCGGGTGATGCAGGCCGGGATGCGGTCGCGGCGCGAGCCGTCGGCCCCCACGATGTGCAGCTTGACCAGTTGCCCGTGGGCGAGGACGGCGGCGGGCAGCTTGAGCTGCCAGATTCCGTTAGGGAAGCGCTCCAGGGGATGGGTGGCGCGGCTCCAGCCGTTGAAATCCCCAATGAGGGACACCGCCTGCGCGGCGGGCGCCCACTCGCGGATCGTCCACTCGCCGGTCGACTCATGGAAATGAATGCCGGCATACTGGTGGCCGGTGGCGTGCGCGGCGAGCGAGCGCGACTGGCCGGCAATCGTGGCGAGCTCCTCGGACAAGCGGTCCATCCGGCGTTGGATCGCGCCTTGATGGGGTTCCAGCCAGGGATCATCCGCCACCAGTTTCGGTTGTGCTGTCATTGCCGCAAACCATGGCGGTCCGGACGCTCCGCGCAAAGCCAAATTTGCGCCCGCCTCGCCTGCCGCGGCAGGATCGCCGGACCAGACAGCACTCTGGCAGCGCAGGATGGCCCGGAATCACCCGCGGCGGCGAAAATTCACTTGCTGCGGCGGAGTTAGAGCGAGACAACAGCACGGAACGAGCGCGGCGCGACCGGCGGCAATGAAACCGCCCCGCGTCCGCCGCCCGAGTGCTTGCCCTCATGAAAATCTCCTGCCCGAATCCCAGCTGCGGCCAGTCCCACAGCGGCCCGAAAACCCTGATGGGCCGCCGCTTCTCCTGCCCGAATTGCGGACACTCGTTCATCTGGACCGATTGCTTCCACGCCGGCGATTCGTTCGTGATCTACGACCTTGAAACCACCGGCCTCTATCCCGAATCCGACGAATTCATCCAGATCGCCGCGGTCCGCCTGCGGGCCGGTTGCGTGTGCCCGGAGGATGCGTTTTTCAGCTTTGCCCGGCCGCGCCAGCGCATCCCGTCCTTCATCACCTCCTACACCGGCATCAGCAACGATGACGTTCGCGACGCACCGCGGCCCGAGGACGTCCTGTGCGGCTTCGCCCGCTGGGCTGGCGAATCCACCCTGATCGCCCACAATGGACTGCGCTTCGACGGCAAGTTTCTCGCAGCGACATGCCGCCGCCACAGCCTGCCGACGCGCGCCGCGCAGTGCATCGACTCGATCCACATCTCGAAAATGCTCTTCGGCAACACCCGCGGCACCGGCCATTCCCTCGACCACGTGAAGTCACGCCTCGGCTTGCGCGACACCCCCCTGCGCCGGCACGACGCCCGGGGCGACGTCGACCTGCTAGGCCGGGCGGTCGAGGAGATGGCCCGCCGGCTGAGCCTGGACCCGGCCTTCAATGGCGTGCCCCGCCACTCCACCCTGCTGCCGCGCGACCCGCTGGCAATGAATCATTCTTGAAAAAATCTGCAAATCAGGGTATGGTTCCAAGGTTCCACTATTGGTTCTCCTATGATCAAAACCTATACATCAAGCAAGCCGGACGGATTGATTCAAATGTCCAAGGGGTATCGGAAGGTACAACTGAAGCAACCGTGGCGTTCGTCGGCGGAAATGCATCCCCTGCATCTTTCGGTGAACCGCGTGGGTTTTGCCGCCAAGCGGCAAGCACCCGAGACGCCGTCCCGCGCCAGTGGCCGCAAAGTCACCCGCGGATCACGCCGCTCCTGAAGCCATCGCCGCAAACCGCTCTTGCCGGGGCGGCGCGGGCGGTGTTTCAATCCGCCCGCGGGGCGGACAGTGAAGGATCGGCTCGAAGAGTCCCGGCACCTGCCACCGCTTCCAAACCCCGGCCTGACAAATACTGATGGACACCACCACCTTCTGGGATGATCGCTACGCGGTCGCCGACCATGTTTATGGCGAGGAACCCAATGCGTGGGTGGCGGAGGTGGCCGCGCGGATTCCCGCCGGGAAGGTGTTGTGCCTGGCGGAGGGCGAAGGGCGCAACGCGGTCCATCTCGCCCGGTTGGGCCACCCGGTCACTGCGGTGGATCAATCGGCGACGGGACTGGCCAAAGCCCGGCGGCTGGCGGAAGCCCACGGCGTGCATCTCACCACGGTGACCGCCGATCTGGCGGACTATGAGATCGAGAGCGGGGCGTGGGCGGGGATTGTCGCGACCTTTGCCCACCTGCCGCCGGCCCTGCGCCGGCGGGTTCACCGCCGCGTGGCGGCGGGGCTTCAGTCCGGCGGCGTGTTCATTCTGGAAGCCTACACACCCGCGCAACTGGCGTTGGGCACCGGCGGGCCGCAAGCGCCCGAACTGCTCATGACCTTGGATGGCTTGCGCGAGGAATTGCCGGGCCTCGAATTTCAGATTGCCCGAGAACTCGAACGCGACGTGACCGAGGGCACCGGCCACACCGGTCGGGGTGCGGTCGTGCAAGTTCTCGCCCGGCGGCCGACTTCTCTGCTGTAATCACGAACCGGCGCGGCACGCTAGATATGTTCCACCAGGTCGCGCGTCTCAAAGCGCACCTTGGGCAGGGCGGCATAGCGATCATCCGGCGCGCGGTAGCCTGCCGGGCAAACCAGTCCGACCGACAAGCCGCGCGGTGCGAGCCCGAGAATCTCGTCGTATTTCTCCACCTCGAAGCCCTCCATCGGGCAGGTGTCGATTCCGCGCAACGCCGCGCAGGTCATGAAACATCCCAGCGCGGTATAAGTTTGGCGCTGGTTCCACTCCTGGATCTGGTCGCGCAGCGGGCTGTTGAAGATCTTGCTTTCCATCAGCCCGCGGTAGGCGGCAAGCGATTCCATCGTCACCCCCCGCGTCTCCACCACGCTCTGCAGGAACCGCTCCAGGTATTCCGCATCGATCTCCTTGCGGTGCGCGAACACCACCAGATGTGAGCAATCCGCCACCTGCTGCTGGCCCCAGGAAAACGGCACCAGCGACTCCTTGATGGCAGGGTCGGTGACCACCAGGAACTTCCACGGTTGCAGCCCGAAGGACGAGGGCGTGAGCACCAGCGCCTCTTCCAGCGTGCTCCAATCGTCGGCGGGAATCTGGCGGGTCGGATCAAACTGCTTGGTCGCATAGCGCCAGCGCAATTGTTCGAGCAGCGCCTCGTTGGAAATCAGGCTTGGTTTCATGGAGTTGGATCGGGTGGATCGGCAGGACCGCGCGCGACTGTCAAACATCCAGCCACCGTTGGCAAGAGGCGGATCGGAGAAATGCGAGCTCGCGTGACGATTCCCGCGGCGTTGTTCTCCGGTGCGAGAATCGCCGAAGCACGCACGTATCGCTGAGAACTGAACACCCGATGCCCTTGCTCCTTGCCTTGCCTGCCGATTTTGCGACCGCCGCCTGTTCCGGCAGGGTTTCGATCGGCCTCACGGCATTGGCGTGCGCCCCCTCCAGCCAAGACTCTTCCCGGCCAAGCACGCCATGACTCCGCCAAGCGTTGCCCGGTTGCAGCCGGAAACCCTCCAGCCCCCGCAGGGGCGCGGCGCGCCCGAGACGGCGCGCAGCTTGGTCCACTTGGAAAACATCACCAAAACCTACCGCATCGGCGACGTGGACGTGCCGGTGCTGAAAAACGTTTCCCTGACGATCGCCCGCGGCGAAATGGTCGCTTTGATGGGGGCATCCGGCTCAGGCAAGACCACGCTGATGAACATTCTGGGGTGCCTCGACCGTCCCAGTTCGGGTCAGTTCTGGCTCGACGGCCAGGACATGAGCGGCCTGGCACCCGATGAGCGCGCCTTGGTGCGGACCGCCAAACTGGGCTTTGTCTTCCAAAACTTCAACCTGCTGCCTCGAACCACCGCCCTCCGGAATGTTCTGATGCCGCTCGACTACGCCGTGCTCCGAGCGCCCCGCCACGAAGCGCTCGGGCTGGCCAAGTCGCTGCTCGAACAGGTGGGCCTGGCAGATCGCATGCACCATGAGTCGTCGCAGATGTCGGGTGGTCAGCAACAACGGGTCGCCATTGCCCGGGCCCTCATCAATCGGCCCACCCTGCTGCTGGCGGACGAGCCAACCGGCAACCTGGATTCGCGCTCCGGCGACGAGATTCTGCGGATGTTCCAGCGGCTGCATGCCGAGGGTATCACCGTCATTCTGGTGACCCACGACCCCAAAGTGGCCGCTTACGCCGACCGAACGATTCGCATGGCCGACGGGCGGATTGAAGAGGATCGACCCGCGCCTGCGCGAGGAGGCTCGGGAATCCGGACCGGCGGTTACGAAACCATCCCTGGGGCTGTGAATCCAAATGATTTCACTGCCATTCCCCAAACCCGGCCACTGGCGATGATCGCCGACGCGCTGGTTCCGACCACCTTGCGCACCGCCTTGGGCAATCTGGGACGGCATAAGATGCGCTCCACCCTCACGGTCCTGGGAATCATCATCGGCGTGGGCGCGGTCATCGCCATGCGCGAAATCGGCCAAGGATCGAAGATGGCAATTGAAAAAACCATCGCCAGCATGGGTGCCCACAAAATCCCAATCTTTCCGGCCGCCGTCAGCAACGGCGGCGTGAGCCAGGGCGCGGGCACCTTTCAAACTCTCAAACCCGGCGACGTCGACGAAATCGCCCGCCAATGCCCGGCCGTCACCGTGGTCGCGCCCATGGTCTGGACTCAAGCCCAAGTGATCTACGGCAAGCGCAACTGGTCACCGCAGCGCATGACGGGGACCACCCCCGAATACCTGGTCACGCGGGATTGGGACGACCTGGCAGAAGGCGAGTGCTTCACCGATTCAGACGTGCGCTTGCGCAACACCGTCTGCCTGATCGGCGCAACAGTCCGGCAAGAGCTCTTCGAGGATGAATCGCCGATCGGCAAAACCATCCGCATCCGCAACATCCCATTCCGGGTAGTCGGGCTCTTGGATCGCCGCGGGGCCGATATGATGGGCCAGGACCAGGACGACTGCATCATCGCTCCCTGGACGACGGTGAAGTTCCGCGTCAATGGCTCCGGCGCAGGATCTAGCAAGCCCGCAGCGGCCACGGCGGGTGGCTCGACGCACAACCTCTATCCCGCAGCCACCCGACTCTTTCCCCAGACATCGAGCAACCGCCTGGCCAACCGGCCACAACCGGCGAACCAGATCAACATCGACATGATTCAGGCCAAGGCCGCCAACACCGAGCAGGTCCCCATCGCCATCCAGCAGATCGGCGCACTCCTGCGCGAGCGCCATCACCTCACCGATGACGAGGAGGAGGACTTCAAAATCCTGGACATGACCGAGATCGCTCGCGCCTCGGCGCGCACGGCCGATTTAATGGGAACCTTGCTGCTCGTGGTGGCCGCGATTTCGCTCGCAGTAGGCGGCGTGGGCATCATGAACATCATGCTCGTGTCGGTCACCGAGCGGACCCGTGAAATCGGCCTGCGGATGGCCGTCGGTGCCCGGCGCCATCACATTCTGCGCCAGTTTCTCTTGGAAGCGTTCCTGTTGTGTCTCGCCGGCGGGGCGGTGGGGATTCTCGTCGGCCGCGGCACGTCGATCCTGGTCCGGGAATTCCAACATTGGACCACTGAAATCTCGGTGTCGGCGATCGTCGTTTCGGTCCTGGTGGCGGCCGCCGTCGGCATTATCTTCGGCTACTATCCGGCGTGGAAGGCATCGCGGCTGGACCCCATCGAGGCGCTTCGACATGAGTAGGACAGCCGCAGCCCATGGTGGTTGACTAACCCTACAAAGGAAAATTGGAACCACTGATTTCACTGATCGAACTGATTGAGAAAGAGTTGCAACTTGATGCCCGCTCACTCAAAAAGTGGGACAAACCACTGTTATGAAAATCTGATTCTTTCAGTGGAATCAGTGTGAAATCAGTTCAATCAGTGGTTAAAACAAGCCGGAAAACCTATTTCATTTTCCCATCTAGGCTAACTCTTCCCCAGTCTCAGACATCCTGCACGCGGAGGAAATTCCATGAGCCGTGAGGAAGAGAGGCGGCGGGCAGAATGCCCGCGCCACGGAAGCCCGGGCATTGGCTCTGGCTATCTCCGCTACGCTCCGGTTCTGCCCGGAGCCAAAGCGGTTCAACGAATTTCCCGAGCCCGCTCGCCGGCTCACGGCCGGATTTCGACGACCAGGGAAAGTTGCGCCGCCGCCGGAACCGTGAGCATCACGGACCGGATGCCCTTATTGGGGTTTTCCTCGGGTGTGGGCGGGGCCGCGTCGCCGATACTCCAGGTTCCGGCGGCGCTGATCCGGCGCAAGGTGATCTGGCGGCCGTCTTTCCGCAGGATGACCTGATCGTCGCGCACCTCGCCTGCGGCATCGGTGAAGACCCTCCAACAGACCGTGCCGGTGGGGGCCGTGATTACAGA
>Ga0194037_1001636_pt1 | contig 15903 bp, 14 predicted proteins | sample JunL306m_MetaG_FD_148653 | JGI IMG/M metagenome (GOLD analysis project Ga0194037, IMG submission 148653) | Anoxic zone freshwater microbial communities from boreal shield lake in IISD Experimental Lakes Area, Ontario, Canada - Jun2016-L304-6m | ecosystem: Environmental > Aquatic > Freshwater >...
ACTGGCAGCTGGCGGATCGCGGCGCGACCCTGCGCTCAACCACCACCACCGCACCGGTCTATCGACTCTACGCCATGCCTCCGAGCGGCAGCATTCCACCGCGCCCCGCGTTGATCCATGTCGCCGATGGTGGCGCCGCCATTGAGGTCGAAGTCTGGGATCTCGATCCCGCCGCCTTCGGCGACTTCGTCGCCAAAATCCCCGCTCCCCTCGGCATCGGCAAAGTCACCCTCGCCAGCGGCGAGCAGGTCCCCGGCTTCATTGCCGAACCTCGCGCCGCCGCTGACGCGCTCGAAATCACCTCCTACGGCGGCTGGCGCGCCTGGCTCGCTGCCGCATCCGGCGCGGAACCCAACCCGACTCCGCCACTCAAACCGTGACGCGCTCGACCTAAGGAAGATTGACTTGCCGGAATGAGGCGCCGGGGCTACACCATCGACATTCCCATGTCCTCCAAGACCCTGTTTGAAAAAATCTGTGACAAGGAGATCCCGGCAGTGCTGGTCCATGAGGATGAGCACTGCGTGGCCTTCCGCGATATCGCACCGCAAGCACCGCTACACATCCTGATTGTCCCGCGCAAGGCGGTGCCGCGCATCGGCTTGGCCGAACCAGACGATCAGGCCCTGCTCGGCCACCTCTTGTTGACTGCGGCGGCGGTGGCACGCCGTGAAGGTGTGGCGGATTCCGGCTACCGGATCGTGATCAACCACGGCCCGGATGGCGGCGAAGCGGTGCCGCACCTGCACCTGCACTTGTTGGGCGGGCGGCCGCTGGCATGGCCGCCCGGTTGATCCGCCGGCTCAGTCCTTGGTGTGGAGGAAGCCCAGCACTTCGACTTTCACCAGCGCCGTGCCGAAGTGGCGGAAGCCGAGACGTTCCGCACAGCCGATGGTCAAGTCAATGATCCGCCCGCCGATATACGGTCCGCGGTCGGTGATGGTCACAATCTCTGATTTGCCGTTGGTTTCGTTGGTCACGCGCACCTGCGTGCCCATCGGCAGCGTCTTGTGGGCCGCCGTGGCCGCGTCATTGGTCAGGCGCCGACCGCTGGCGGTGCGGGTGCCGGAATTGCTCCCGATCGAATACCACGATGCCTTGCCATGCTGCACCGACTGCACCGGGAAGGTGGCTTGGTTGAGGGCTTGGGATTTCGCGCTGCCGGTGGTGGCACAACTGGGAAGCATAAGGACGCCGGCGATTGCCAGGGCCGCGGATTTGAAGTTCCGGGTCAGGTTCATCGTGTTAAGTCGGTTTGGGTCCCGTGGGAAGCCGTGGTGCTTCGACGCGAGGCGGCAAGTCATAAGGGACTCGAAATGAAGAATCAAGAACAAAATGCCTAACACCAACCCACGGCCAAACCCCCAATTCCCAACGCAAACCCGGCAAGTAGTTCGCAAACCTTAACTACTTTCGGGACCATGGACGAAGCGCGCCGCGCCGAGCCACCCGAGCGGTTGACGGCTCGGATTCAGCGGTCGGCGGCGAGCCAATTCGAGCGGGTGAGGTGCCAGGTGTCGTGTTCCAACTGCCAGCGAAAGGTCACTTCGTAGTGACCCTCGACGGGGCGCGAGCCGGGCAGTTCGACCAGGGCCTCGATCGCAAACGCGACATCCGCCTGATCGCCGTCGATGGTCACCGAGTGAAATTTTTCCAGCTTGAAGTGGGATTGTTTGGCTTGTTCGCACAGCCAGGAGAATGCGGATTCGATCTCGGACCGGTCAAAGGTGCCATTGGCACCCGGCAGGGTGGGCGTGTCGAGTTGCACCGAGGAAGCCAGCAGGGCGTTGAGGGCATACACACCCAATTGCCGAGCGGACCGGCCAGTGCCGGGCTCCAGCGTGAGGGTGTGGAGAATCTGGCTGGTGTGGCGCTTGAGAACCTGAGTGGGCAACCACCACCAGTAAATGAAGGATCCGAGCAGCGCGAGAATCAAGGCGGTGAGGGCGAGACGTTTCATGAAGCGGGAGGGGCTTGGCCGGGGTCGTAAAATATCCGGATATCGGCCTTGTCGGTGCCGAGGAGTTGTTGGGCCCGCTTGAGGGCCCCGCGGGTCGAGAGATTCGGGTTGCGCGGGTTGCTCAAAAACAAATTGCTTTCGCCCGCCTTGCGGTCGCAGCCGGCCTGCAAGGTGAAGAGCACTCCGGATTTCTTCAGCACGCGGTAAACCTCGCGCGACGCGCCGGAGATGATCAGGTGCAGACCCTTGGCGCGCATGAATTCAATCAAGTCCTCAAGCGCCAGCACGCTGGTGGCATCCAAATGGCGGGCATTCTTGAGGCGCAGGATGATCACTTGGATCGCCGGATCGGAAACCGTGCGCTGGATCTGGGTCCGGAACAACTCGGCCGCGCCGAAAAACAAGTCGCCCTCGACGTGCACAATCGAAATCGCGGGAATCGGCCGCTTGCGCTTTTCGCCCATCTCGCGCAACTCGCCCGCGTCGCTGAACTCATATTCGACGAGGTGCGGGCGACTGGCCTTGCGCAGAAACAAGGAAATCGACACCGCCACGCCGATGAAAATCGCCACATGCAAGGGGGCCAGCAGGGTGGAGATGAAGGTGGTGCTCAGCACCACCGCATCATCATTGGTCGAGCGCAGGCAAATCCGGATGTTGCGCAGATTAAACAACGAGAACGACAACGCGATCACCAGCGCCGCCAACGCCGGCTTGGGAATGAAATCAATCAACGGCACCCCCCACCCCGCCGACGCGGCAATCAAAATCGCAAACCCCAGACTGAAAACTCCAGAAAAAAACGAGGCAAAACGGGTGCGGGCCCCGGATTCAAAGTTGAGCGCCGAGCGGGTAAGTGACCCGGACGCCGGCATGCCCCCGGCAATGGCACTCGCCAGGTTGGCCATCCCCACCGAAAACATGTCCTGGTTCACATCCGCGTGATCGCCGGAGCGCGACGCCAGCGACTTGGCCATCAGCGTGTTTTCCAAGGACGCGAGAAAGGCGATGGCCAGCGCCACCCCCAGCAAGGCCGAGATGTCATTGAAGATGCCCTCGCGCAACAGGTGCGGCCAATGCGGCATCAACTCGCCAAACCCGAACGTCGCATAGGTGGCCACCGCTTGAAACGGTGCCACCCGATACCGGATCAGCGAACCGAACAGCGCCGACACCAGCACCAGCGTGAACGCAAACCCCGGCCAACTGGGCCGCCATTTCCGCACGCCACCGTAAATGGCCAGAGTCGCCCCGCCGATCCAGAGCGACACCCAATCGGCATGCGGCAGCGCCTTCACCAAACCCAGGATCAAGCCGACGAACGAGGCCGCCGAATCCGGGTCGATCCTCGACCCCACCCCCAGCAGATGAGTCAACTGGTTGGTCAGGATCAGCACCGCCGCCCCCGACATGTAGCCAACCAACACACTGCGCGACACGAATTGCATCAGGTCGGCCACCCGCAGCAGCGACCCGAACGCCGCCATCAGCCCGACCATCAGCACCAACAACGGAACCAACTCGCTCCAGCGCCCGGCCAGCGCCGGATTGACCGAAAAAAAGCTGAACAACATGAAGGCCGTGGCGTTGGTGGGGCCCATGATGGTGTAGCGCGACGCCGAAAACAACGGCGCCACCATCGCCGCCACCGCCGTGCACAGCACCCCGTAAACCACCGGCAAGCCGGCAATGGCCGCGAAGGCGATCGCCTGGAACACCGCCAGCAAGGTGACATTGGCGGCGGCACGGGCATCATGGCGCAGCTTGTCCAGGTTGTAACGCTGCAGCGGCGCCACAAACGGCATCAGCGTGATGTGCTCCGAGGCGAAGTATCCCCGCACATCCCGGCTGGCCCGAATGAACTCCCGGAGAATTTTCAGCACCCGTGGCATGCTATTTGAAACGAGCCCGGTGAAACAGCCATGTGCCCAATAAAATGCAGACGACGTTCGGAGCCCACAGCATCGTCGTCACTCCCGCATCGGATTTGAACTGCTCGGCAATCAGCGAAACCAGGAAATACGCGGTGCCCAGCAGTAGGCTGAGGATGATGCCCGACGAGGTGTCGCGGCGGCGCGAGCCCAGCCCCAGCGGCACCGCAATGAACGCGAACGCCAGACAGGCCAGCGAGAACGAATAGCGCCTCATGATCTCGGTCCGGAGCTTGACCTTGCTGGCTTCCGTGAGCGTCGGGTTGGTGGCGATTTCCCTCCGGATCGCGTCGTTGGTCATGGCACTTGAGCGCATCCCCCGGGTGTTCGGATTCTTGAGGTCGATGAGCAGCGGCTCGGCCTTGCGTGCAAAGGCCATCTCAATGCGCCCGTCCGGCTTGTGCGTTTCTAAATACGCGTCTTCGAGCTTCACCCGCAACTGGCTGTGGACTTCATCCACCGCCAGGGCGGCGCGCGAGGCCTGGACGTAGGTCCGGTCCTCGTCGGCGGACCCCGGCAGTTGATAGAAATGGAACCCCTCGACCCATTCGCCCTGTTTCCCTTCAATGAGGACTTTCTGGATGTCGCTGCCATCCCCCTTGAGATTTCCCTGCACCACGCCGGGGCGCAACAGTGAGTCCGGGTCGCGCTTGGCCTGCTCGTAAATCAACTGCAGGGAGGTGGCCTTGGACCGCGGCACCACATTGGTGTTGAGCCACAGGCTGGCCAACGACAGGCCCGCGCCAATGACAAACACCGGCGCGGCGATCCGCACCAGACTCAAGCCTGCCACCCGGAAACCCGTGATCTCATGATCGGTGGACAAGCGACCGAACACCAGCAGCACCGCCGACAGGAACCCCCACGGCACCGTGTAAATCAGCGACATCGGCAGCACGCTCAGGGCGAAGCGCAGCACCAGCGCCAACGGCGCCTTCTGATCAACCAGCAGCGGCTGGATTTTCTGGAACAGGTTGCCCAGCACCAACACCAGCCCGAGGGTCACCACCGCATACAAGGTGCCTTGCAGCACCTGTTTGCCAATGTAGCGGTCTGAGATTCTCATGAAGTGGCCGCACGTTGCAGGAGTCCTCCGCCGCTGTCCAGACCAGAGCGCACGGACGATTCCCGCGCCTATCCAACGGGCGGCGCGGCGACCGGCCGGTCAGGACCTGGAATCCATATCCATTGGCGACCATCTGCGGTTTTCATTCTCTTTCCAGGCCCACTCATGCCCGGCCCGGCCCGCAAGCGGGGGTTTTTTCCGCCACGCGGCGGGATCTCTCTTGACAAGAGCGGCCCGATCCCGCAACTAACCCGCCCCGACCAAACGACGGAACCAACCAAACCAACCAAGAACATCGCATGCGTGGAGTGACTATGAAAAAAGGCGAGCCCGTGGATCGTGCTCTCAAACGCCTCAAAACCAAACTGGACGCCGAGGGCATCCTTGAAGAAATGCGCCGCCGCCGGGCATTTGAAACTCCCACCGAGCGTAAGCAGCGCAAACTCCGTTCTGCCTCCAAACGCAATAAAATCCGCTGGCGCTACACCAACGCCCCGGCCGCCGATCGCTCGCTGACTGCCGAGTAGTTTTCCAGGTTCCGCCAATCGGGAACTCAACGGGTGCCAAGCGGCACCCGTTTTTTTGTGCCTGGCGCGCTGGGAGGATTTAGCGTCCGCCACCGCCCTGGTCTCGTTACCGTAAACCTAAACGGGAAAATGGAATCAAGTAATTCGGCTTTTTTGACCACTGATTGCACTGATTTTACTGAAAGAATTGGATTTTCACTAACAGACATGGCGTTCGCCTTCCTAGGTGCGAGCGCATGACGCCGTAACTTATTAATCATCAGCACAATCACTGAAATCAGTGGCCTCATTTTTCTACCTAGGCTAAATGGCAAATCGATGGCCGCGCCCGGACGCGGCGGAGCGGGCCTGAAATCGCGCCCCGTGCCAAGATCAGGCTTGCTTCAAGGCGGCAAATTCCCGAAAAAACGCGGGCCCGCTACGAACTCGCATTTTCCACCCGCCCGGTTGGATCCCACCGCTCTGGAACTCACTTGCATGCCTCCAACCGATTCCTGTCCGCTCGCACCACCCGGGATGTCCATCCCCGGCGGGAGCGGACGCCCCACCTGGCTGCGGGACTTGACCGTGCTGGCGCTGGTGGCCGGACTGTGGTTCTGCGCGCTGCTGGGGTTGCGACCGCTGAGCAATCCCGATGAGGGACGCTACACCGAGATCCCGCGGGAAATGGCCGCCTCCGGCGATTTCGTGACCCCGCGCCTCGACGGGGTCAAATATTTCGAGAAGCCGCCGCTGGTCTACTGGCTGTCGGCCCTGACTTTCCGCCAGTTCGGGGTCAATGAATTCACCGCCCGCTTGTGGGGCGGGCTGTTTTCTCTCGCCGGGGTGCTGCTGACCTACTCCACCACCCGCGTCCTATATGGCCGCGCGGCCGGCATCTGGGCGGCGATCGTGCTGGCTACCACGTTGTTTTACTACGTGATGAGCCAGATCATTCTATTAGACATGGCGGTGGCCGTGACCATCAGCGGGGCGCTGTTCACGTTCATCCTGGCCATGCGGGAACCCCGCGGCCGAAGGCGACTGGGATTGTTTCTGGCGTTTTACGCCTTCATGGGCCTCGCGACCCTGTCCAAAGGGCTGATCGGCATCGCCCTTCCCGGCGCGGTGATCTTCTTGTGGGTCCTGCTGCTCAACCGGTGGCGGGCGCTGTGGCCGTTCTATCCGCTGCTGGGAACCGTCCTGCTGCTGGCGGTGGCCGCGCCGTGGCATGTGTATGCCGCCCGCGCCAACGCCGACTTCCTCAACTTCTACTTCGTCCACGAACATTGGCTGCGCTTCACCACCCGCATTCATGGCCGCTTCAAGCCGTGGTGGTTTTTCCTGCCAATCCTGCTCGTCGGCTTATTTCCGTGGGTATTCTTCGCCCGCCAAGTGCTGCGCGATGCGCTGGCCGGCGGCTGGGCGGCCCGCAAACAAAATGCCGAGAGCTGGTTTTTCCTGATCTGGGTGGTGTTCATCGTGGCGTTTTTCTCGAAATCCCAATCCAAGCTGGTGCCGTATATATTGCCGGTGTTTCCCGCGCTGGCGGTCTTGTTCGGGCGCACGCTGGCCGGCGTCTGGCAGGGCCGTCGCGCCAACCCGTTGCGGGGAGGCGCATGGGCCTACATCGCCACCTGCCTGCTGCTGCTGCTGGCCTTTTTCGTCGCGCCGCGGTTCTTCGGCGAGGACCTCAAGGACCAACCGGAACTTGCGGCCTATCTGCCAGTCTTGCAACTCACGCTGGGGGGGACGTTGCTTCTAGGCGCGGCGGCGGCGGCGCTCGGCCTGCGCCGCAACCACCCGCGGCTGATCCTCGGCGCGATGGCCCTGGCCGGCGCGGGCTTGCTGGTGGCATTGAACCTGGGCGGCTCATCCTTCGAGAAAACCTCCACCAAAAAAATCGCCCTGATCCTCAAACCGAGGCTCAAACCCGAGGACCGCGTCTATTGCCTCGGCTATTACGCCCAGGACTTGCCGGTCTATCTGAACCGGCTGGTCAGCCTGGTCGATAACCGCGGCGAACTGGATTTCGGCATCGCGGCCGAACCGGCGCTCACCGCGACCCGGTTTGTGGTCGGCGCGGAGTTTCCCAGCCACTGGGCGCGCCCGGGCACCGCCTACGCCGTGGTCCGCAAAAATTCCTACGCCGCGTGGTTTGCCAGCCACCACCTGCCCCACCGCGTGCTCGCCGACACCGGCCATTTCGTGCTGGTAGTCAACCACCCGGCCCCCACCCCGCCCTAACCGGACCTCCGCCATGCTGCCGTTCCTGCCGCTCACCCGCCCGACCCTCGATGAAGAAACCATCGCGGGGGTCGCCGAGGTCCTGCGTTCGGGGTGGATCACCTCGGGCCCCAAGGTCAAGGAATTCGAGACCCTGCTCTCGGCCCTGTTCGGCGGCCGGCCGGTGCGCGTGTTCAACTCCGGCACCGCGACCCTGGAAACCGCCCTGCGCCTCGCCGGCGTCGGCCCCGGCGACGAGGTGATCACCACCCCCCTGTCGTGGGTGGCGACCAGCAACGTGGTTCTAACCGTCGGGGCGCGCCCGGTGTTCGTCGATATCGACCCGCTGACCCGCAACCTCGACCTGGAGGCCGTCGCCGCCGCCATCACCCCGGCGACCAAGGCGATCCTGCCCGTCGACCTGGCCGGCCTGCCGGTGAACCGCGACCGGCTCTATGAGCTCGCCGCCCGCCATGACCTGCGCGTCATCGAGGACGCCGCCCAATCGCTGGGCAGTTCGTGGCGCGGCCGGCTCATCGGCTCGTTCGGCGACCTGGTGTCCTTCAGTTTCCATCCCAACAAGAACCTCACCTCCATCGAAGGTGGCTGCCTGGTGATGACCACCGAGAGCGACGCCACCCTCGCCGAGCAATACCGCCTGCAGGGCGTCGTGCGCTCCGGGGTCGACGGCATGGACGTCAAACTGCTGGGCGGCAAATTCAACCTCACCGATGTGGCGGCGCGGGTGGGCATCGGCCAACTCGCACATCTCGACGAGTTCACCGCCCGCCGCCGCGAACTCGCCCGCGAGTATGGCCGCCTGCTAGACCGGCCCGAAGTCCGCGCGCTCGGGCTGGGGCTGCCGGTGGCGGATTTCGAGCAAAGCAACTGGCACATGTTCCAGGTGATGCTGCCGGCAGGCGGCGCGGCACCGAGCCGCGCGGAGGTCATGGCCCAATTGCACGCCGCGGGCATCGGCAGCGGGGTCCACTATCCGGCCATCCATTTGTTCACGTTGTATCGCGCCGCCGGCTGGAAGGACGGGGACTTCCCCCGCGCCGAGCACGCCGGGCGCAACATTCTAACCCTGCCGCTGTTCCCCACCATGACCTCCGCCGACGTGGGCCGGGTCGTCACCGCGCTCATCCGCATCCTGCAAGCCTCCAGCCCCGCATGACCGCCGCCTCCGCCACCATCAATCTATCCGTGGTCATCCCCGTGTATAACGAGGAGGGCAACCTGCCGGTGCTGTTCGCACGACTCTATCCGGTCCTCGACGCGCTCGGCCGCAGCTATGAAGTCATCTTCACCAACGACGGCAGCGCCGACCGGTCCGCCGACTTGCTCGCCGCCCAGCACGCCGCCCGCCCGGACGTCACGCGCGTCATCGAGTTCAATGCCAACTACGGCCAGCACATGGCCGTCATGGCCGCGCTCGAGCGGGTCCGCGGCGAGGTGATCGTCACCCTGGACGCCGACTTGCAGAATCCACCCGAGGAAATCCCCACCCTGCTGGCACAGACCGACGCCGGCTACGACTGCGTCGGCGGCGTGCGCCAGAACCGCCAGGACAGCTTCTTCCGCCGCCGGGTTTCACAATTGGTCAACTGGGTGCGCAGTCACATGACCCACATCCGCATGACCGATCAGGGGTGCATGTTGCGCGCCTACTCGCGCGGCGTGGTCGCCGGCATCGTCCAAAGCGGCGCGGTCAACACCTTCATCCCGGCCCTGGCCTACAGCCTTGCGCGCCGGCCGACCGAGGTTGCCGTCGCCCATGAGGAGCGCCACGCCGGCGCCTCCAACTACTCGGTCTATCAGCTCATCCGGCTCAACTTCGACCTCATCACCTATTTCACCACCGCGCCGCTCCAGCTGTTCACGATTTTCGCGATGCTCTGCTCGGCGTGTTCGCTGCTGCTGGTCATCGTGCTGGGCGCGCGGCGGCTCATCCTCGGCCCGGAAGTTGACGGACTCTTCACCCTGTTCGGGATCCTGTTTTTCCTCATCAGCGTCTGCATGATCGGCATCGGGCTGATTGGCGAATACATGGGCCGGACCTATCAGGTTGCGCGCCACGGCACCCGCTATCACGTCAGCCATATCCTCGAAACCCGCCCATGACGCCGCCGCCCCGCATTCTGTTTTTCGGTTACAGCGAGGTCGGCCATGCCTGCCTGGAGCTGCTGCTGGAGCGTGGCGACCACGTCATCGGCCTGATCACCCATGAGGACGCGCCCGATGAAACCATCTGGTTCAAAACCCCGGCCCTGGCCGCCCGCGAACACGCCATCCCGGTGCACACCCCGCAATCGGTCAACACCCCCGAATGGATCGAGAAAATCGCGGCGATGCAGCCCGACCTGATCCTGTCGGTCTATTACCGCCAGATGATCGGGCCGGAGATCCTGGCCATCCCCGCTCTCGGGGCATTCAACATGCACGGCTCGCTGCTGCCGAAATTCCGCGGCCGCGCCCCGATCAACTGGGCGGTGCTCCACGGAGCCCCGCGCATCGGCATGACCCTCCACCGGATGGTGCGCCGCCCCGATGCCGGTGCCATCGTCGATCAGGAAGGCGTGGATATTTCGCCGCAGGACACCGCCGAGCAGGCATTCCGCAAAGTCCTGCCCTGCGCCCGCACCGTGCTCGCCCGCCAAATCGACCACCTGCTGGCAGCCACCGCCACCGAAACCCCGCAGGACGAAGCCGAGGCCACCTATTTCGGCGGCCGCAAACCGGAAGATGGCCGCATCGACTGGTCGCGCCCGTCGCACGAGATTTTCAACCTGATCCGCGCCGTGACCGATCCCTATCCGGGTGCCTTCACCGAACTCGGCGGCGCGCGACTCATGGTCTGGTGGGCCCAACCCGCCCCCGGCCTGGCCGGCCCGCCCGGCGCAATCCTCTCGCTCGATCCGCTGGTGGTGGCCACCGGCGACGGCGCACTCCATCTCACGCGCGTCGAATGGCGCGGCGTTCCCATGCCCCCGCCCGCGGCGGGAGCCGTTTTCTAACACAATACTCCATGTCACACACCCCGCTCAAAGTTCTCATCCTCGGAGCCAACGGCTTCATCGGCAGCAGCCTGACCGAAACGATCCTCAACCAGAAAGACTGGGAGGTCTTCGGCATGGATGTGGGCGATCACAAGCTCACTCATCTGTTGGATAATGATCGCTTCACCTTCGTCGAAGGCGACATCACCATCAACCGCGAGTGGATCGAGTATCACATCAAGAAGTGCGACGTGGTCATCCCGCTGGTGGCCATCGCCAACCCCGCCCAGTATGTCATCCGGCCGCTCGACGTGTTCGAGCTGGATTTCGAGGCCAACCTCGACATCGTGCGCAAGTGCGTGAAATACAAGAAGCGCTTGGTGTTTCCCTCGACCTCGGAGGTTTACGGCATGTCCCCGGAGGACGAACTCAATGAAGCCACCAGCAACATGGTCTATGGCCCCATCGACAAACAACGCTGGATCTACGCCTCCTCCAAGCAGCTGCTGGACCGGGTGATCTATGCCTACGGCGTGCGCGACAATCTCGACTACACCTTGTTCCGGCCGTTCAACTGGATCGGGCCGATGCTCGACAACGTGATGGAACCCAAGGAAGGCAGCTCGCGGCTGTTCACCCAGTTCATCAGCAACGTGATCTTCCGCAAGCCGATCCAACTCGTCGACGGCGGCTCCCAGAGCCGCTCGTTCACCTTCATCGAAGACGGCGTGGATTGCCTGCTGCGCATCATCGAGAACCTGGACGGCGCGGCGTCACGCAAAATCTTCAACGTCGGCAATCCCAACAACAACGTCTCGGTCGCCAGCCTCGCGGAAATCATCATCGAGGCCTTCAAGGAATACCCGGAATACCGCGAACGCGCCGAACAGGCGCAGGTGGTCGTGGTCTCCTCGATGGAGTATTTCGGCCAATACTATCAGGACATCCACACCCGCGTGCCGTCGGTGGTCGCCGCCAGGGAAGCCCTCGGCTGGGAACCCAAGGTCGACCTGCGCACCGCCATCCGCCTGACCCTCGACTACCATCTCAAGCAGACCGACCACGACCTCACCGCCTAACTGCATGGTCATGGGCTTCACCGTCGCACTCAAGGTCGATGTCGACACCGAGCGCGGGACCCGCGAGGGCATCCCCGCGCTCACGTCGCTGCTCGCCTCCTATCAGGCCCCGGCGAGTTTCCTGTTCTCGCTGGGCCCCGACAACACCGGCAAGGCGATCCGCCGGGTGTTCCGCCCCGGCTTCTTCCAAAAAGTCAGCCGCACCAGCGTGGTCCAGGTCTATGGCATCCGCACCCTGCTCAATGGCACGCTGCTGCCCGCCCCGCACATCGGGTCGCGCCATGCCGACCTGATGCGCCGGGTGCGCGACGCCGGCTTCGAGTGCGGCATCCACTGCCATGACCATTTCCAGTGGCAGGACCATCTGTTCGGCATGTCGCTCGACCAGGTGCGCGGCGAGTTCGGCCAGGCCCGCGCCGAGTTCCGGCGCATCTTCGGCTGCGAGGCCGCCACCGCCGGCGCGCCCGGCTGGCAGGCCAGCGCTAACAGCCGCGAGGTTTACGACGAGGCCGGCTTGCTCTATTCGAGCGACACCCGCGGCGAATCGGCGTTCTTCCCGTCCATCGACGGCCGCGTGTTCCAAACGCTCGAGATCCCCAGCACCCTGCCCACCTTCGATGAGCTGCTAGGACGCCCGGAATATCCCGACGCCCAAATCGTCGCGCACTACACCCGCCTGCTGCGGGCGGACCGTCCCAACGTCCTGACCATCCACGCCGAGATCGAGGGCATGGCCAAGCGGCCGCTCTTCAGCCAACTCCTCGAGGCGTGGTCCAAACTCGGCGTCCGCTTCGTCCGCATGGACGAGCTCGCGCGCCAACTCCTCGCCCGGCGCGAAACCATCCCGGTCCTGCCGCTGGTGATGGCCGCCATCGACGGCCGCTCCGGCTTGGTCGCCACCCAGGGCGCCAGTCTTTACCCGTGACCGCGTGTGAAATTTTGATTGATTCAATCCCACCAATGCAAGAGATGTGTTTCGTGAATTGCAAACAACTCATCACCCCGCTCGCCTGGCTTGGTTTGTCGATCCTGGCCTTCGCCGACACCAAGGAATCCGAGGACTCCAAAAGCGCGCTGCCAGTCGGCACGTCACCCGTCCAATCGCCCGCCCGGCCCTACGATCTGGACATCGTCGCGCCCGTCCAAGTGGCCGGCTCGGATGCCGCCGCCAAGACTTTCCAAAGCGAGGTGCTGCCCGGCATGCTCGAAACCATCGCCAAACAACTCCCTGAGCTGAGCGGCAAACCCGTCAAGAATCTGGCCGCCATCTCGTTAGACCCGGCCAAGCTGGTGCTCAGCGCCGATGCCAGCGCGCGGGTATATTTCCTCGGCGAGAACTCCCCCCACAAGAACACGCTGGGCATCTCCACCACCGGCGGCGGCCCGCTCAGCCCGGACGCGGCACTGATTTTCCCGAACCTCTCCAGCCCGACGGCGCAATCCGATAACCAATCGCTGGTGCGCACCACCAACCAACCGCTGCTGGTGGGAGACTTTGTCAATCTCGGAGCCTTCAAGGCTGGAACCGCCTTGGATTTCTTCCTGATCGCGTCCGGTGCGACCGGCGGCGAGTCTTTCTACTCGACCAATCTGAGCTTGAACAAGGACGGCATCATCCACGCGGTGAGCCTGGCACCCAATGGCTCCGCCTATCTCATCATCGGCTTTGAGGAAACCAAAGGCGGCGGCGACATGGACTACAATGAAGCCCTGTTCGCGGTTGAGCTCACCCAGGGTGCCAACACCCCTCACATTGCCAGCCTGAGCGCTCCCGAACCGTCGCTTGCCACCGGGGCCCTCCTCACCAGCTTGGCGCTGATCGGATTCTCCCGCCGGCGCCGGTCGTGAGCAGCCCGGTTTGATCGGCTTCTGCCACTGATCCCGGGAGCGAAAGCCGTTACCCAGACCCCGCCATACCTCCCCGAGCCACGTGGCTACCAGCGTAAGTAGTCCCGCCTTGCGGCGGACTCTTAAAACTCCGGCGCGACTCGCATGGCGCTCATTCCGCGGGCTGAAGAAACCGCCTGAAGGCGGTACTACATGCCTCCCCGAGAAACGTTGCTTCCAGCGTAAGTAGTCCCGCCTTCAGGCGGACTCTTAAAACTCCGGCGCGACTCGAATGGCGCTCATTCCGCGGGCTAAAGAAACCGCCTAAAGGCGGTACTACATACCTCCCCGAGAAACGTTACTTCCAGCGTAAGTAGTCCCGCCTTCAGGCGGACTCTTAAAACTCCAGCCCGACTCGCATGGCGCTCACTCCGCGGGCTGAAGAAACCGCCTAAAGGCGGCACTACATATCTCCCCGAGAAACGTTGCTTCCAGCGTAAGTAGTCCCGCCTTCAGGCGGACTCTTAAAACTCCAGCCCGACTCGAATGGCGCTCACTCCGCGGGCTGAAGAAACCGCCTAAAGGCGGTACTACATACCTCCCCGAGAAACGTTGCTTCCAGCGTAAGTAGTCCCGCCTTCAGGCGGACTCTTAAAACTCCGGCGCGACTCGAATGGCGCTCACTCCGCGGGCTGAAGAAACCGCCTAAAGGCGGTACTACATACCTCCCCGAGAAACGTTGCTTCCAGCGTAAGTAGTCCCGCCTTCAGGCGGACTCTTAAAACTCCGGCGCGACTCGAATGGCGCTCACTCCGCGGGCTGAAGAAACCGCCTGAAGGCGGTACTACATACCTCCCCGAGAAACGTTGCTTCCAGCGTAAGTAGTCCCGCCTTCAGGCGGACTCTTAAAACTCCGGCGCGACTCGAATGGCGCTCATTCCGCGGGCTAAAGAAACCGCCTGAAGGCGGTACTACATACCTCCCCGAGAAACGTTGCTTCCAGCGTAAGTAGTCCCGCCTTCAGGCGGACTCTTAAAACTCCGGCCCGACTCGCATGGCGCTCACTCCGCGGGCTAAAGAAACCGCCTGAAGGCGGTACTACATGCCTCCCCGAGAAACGTTGCTTCCAGCGTAAGTAGTCCCGCCTTCAGGCGGACTCTTAAAACTCCAGCCCGACTCGCATGGCGCTCATTCCGCGGGCTGAAGAAACCGCCTGAAGGCGGCACTACATATCTCCCCGAGAAACGTTGCTTCCAGCGTAAGTAGTCCCGCCTTCAGGCGGACTCTTAAAACTCCGGCGCGACTCGAATGGCGCTCACTCCGCGGGCTAAAGAAACCGCCTAAAGGCGGTACTACATACCTCCCCGAGAAACGTTGCTTCCAGCGTAAGTAGTCCCGCCTTCAGGCGGACTCTTCAACCCAGCCCATGTGAAAGACAGCCAAGCAAAGGCGCGTATCATCTGGATGTCTTTCCATCACCTCGTGGCCAGCATGCTGTGGCTGTCAGCCTGCCCCGCCCAGGCAAATTCATCGCCACCGCTGAGTGCGGCACTCTCCCGCACCGAGTATGCCGTCAACCCAGTGGGAATCGACCAAGTCCCGCCCCATCTTGACTGGGAGTTGAAATCGACGCAACGAGGATGCCTGCAAACGGCCTATCAAATCCAAGCTGCGTCCACGGCGGAGAAGCTTACCGCTGGCGAGTGCGACCTCTGGGACAGCGGAAAGGTGGTCTCGGGCAATTCGACGCAGGTCGCCTATGCCGGCACACCTCTGGCTTCGGGTGCACGCGCGTACTGGCGGGTGCGGGCCTGACGGAGGCCGCGGGCGTCGCCCTCGTTCGACGCGCCGCCCGGCAGGCGGTCTTCAACCTCGGCTCCGGTGACTACGAATTTGCGGTGGGCACAAGCCATTAGCCTGGAATCTTGGCAAGGTGAGGCGCTCTCGATGAGAGCGCCTTACGATGACCTGCGCCTGGGATGCCCCGATGAGACCTTCGGGAGCCGCCTTGACCGCCCATGTTCATCGCTCACTCTGCGGCCTCATCGAGGCCTCGCCACCTGCCCGTGCGCGCCACCTGCCCGTTAAACCTACAAAGGAAAATGAGAACCACTGATTTCACTGATGATTAAGAAGTTACAACGTCATGCGCGCTCACCTAAAAGGTGACTGTAGTATCAGTTAGTAAACATCCAATTCTTTCAGTGAAATCAGTCTAAATCAGTTCAATCAGTGGTAAAAAATGTAGCCTGAACCATTTCCAGGTTCCTTTTTGGGTTAAAAAAGCCTGACAGCGGGGCAGCAACTGA
>Ga0194037_1001637_pt1 | contig 15902 bp, 10 predicted proteins | sample JunL306m_MetaG_FD_148653 | JGI IMG/M metagenome (GOLD analysis project Ga0194037, IMG submission 148653) | Anoxic zone freshwater microbial communities from boreal shield lake in IISD Experimental Lakes Area, Ontario, Canada - Jun2016-L304-6m | ecosystem: Environmental > Aquatic > Freshwater >...
TCCTGAGTGATAAGTATAAGGAATTTGGATTGAAAGTGGTGGATGCCGCTGGTAAAACAATGCGTGATTTACAATTCACTAACCTGATCTATGGTAGCATCATCCCGATGGACCTGCGTGCATTGCCAAGTGGTATGTATGTGTTACTGGCTTATAACAGTCAGGAACATGCAAGCTTCCAGATTATCATTGCACACTAATTGAATCGACAAATGATCTGAAATAGTAAGTCCCCCGGAAACGGGGGACTTTTTTGTTTAATACTTTCCATTTTTTAATATGCTACAGTAAATACGCGTCCTGCTTCGACACTCTTCGACAGGCTCAGAGTGACATCAGCATGACAACAAGATGTCGTCAACATGAAAGAAAGCTGTCACTCTGAGCCTGATGAAGAGAGATAACAGAATGAAAACAAGATGTCGTCAACATGAAAAAAAGCTGTCACGCTGATGTCACTCTGAGCCTGTCGAAGAGTGTCAACAGTATGAAAACAAGATGACGTCAACATAAAAAAAAGCTGTCACGCTGATGTCACTCTGAGCTTGTCGAAGAGTGTCGAAGAGTGAAAACAACATGAAAACAAGATGACGACAGCATGAAAAAAGCTGTCACGCTGATGTCACTCTGAGCTTGTCGAAGAGTGTCGAAGAGTGACAACAATATGAAAACAAGATGACGTCAACATGAAAGAAAGTTGTCACTCTGATGTCACTCTGAGCTTGTCGAAGAGTGTCGAAGAGTGGTTCAGGTTGTTAAGGAAGAAGGTACAATACGTGCTATGTATTATTCCCCAGATCCTCTTCCAGGCCATCGGCCAGTTTGTTGGAGGTTTCGGTATTCATTTCACGAAGCAGGAGGATCATCTGTTTGCTGGTAGCTTCATCATGCGTGGTTGGGATGTCTTCTATTTCTTTCTTTATTATTATTTCCGGGCTTTCAAAAACGGAGGTCACCCAGTCATTCAGTTTTGCATCGATCACTAAATGTATTCTGTTAACATCACTTTTATTATGGATCCGATGCATCAGGTTAAAATTCATATACCAGCATTCTCCTGCTTTCAATTGCATGGGTTCCTCATCCAAATGGAATTCAACGTCTGCATGCGTAATGATCGGGATATGCAATCGGATCTCTCCTTTTTCGTAACAGAGATCAGCATCCCGGTGCGCTTTGATCAGTGCGCCGGCATCTAGTTTAAGTAAACGCACGGCCATTAACGGGCATTTGAAAGTCTGCAAAACCTCATTCAGATAAGGGCATTGGGCCAGCAGTTCTGTATCCTGATAAGTCGCATTTTCTTGGGGCGAAATAATAATATTTCCTGCTTCGCCGGTTGTACTCCTGAGGGAGAGGGCAGCCCATTCGCCTTCATATTGCAATTTCTGGTAGTGCTCTTGCCAGACTGCTGCCTGTAAATGCAATACCTCCTGATGCATTTTTTCCGCATCAAAATGAAAAGGCAATTGAAGATACTTTAGCATAGGGAAGATTTGCTGATGATATAATTATGCAAGACCAATACATCCAGTTTACTATTTATAAAAAAATCAATAGCTTCTTCGGGTGTTTCCACGATGGGCATTCCTTTTTTATTGAATGAAGTATTCAATAATACGGAAATGCCGCTTCTGGATTTCCAGGCTTTTAATAATTGATAAAATGGTTCCTCAGTTTCTTTTACCGTTTGCACCCTGCAAGTTTCATCCACATGCACAATGCCCGGCATGGAATCTTTCCATTCAGCTTTGATGCGGTCGATCAGGATCATATACTGACTTTCTAGTCCCAGTTCAAAATACAAATCTTTATCCTCATACAATACGGCAGGAGCAAAGGGTCTGAAATCTTCCCTGAGTTTGATATCATGATTGATGGTATCCTTAATATTATGAATACGGGGATCGGCAAGAATACTTCTTCTGCCCAATGCCCTGGGACCAAATTCGGAACCCAATTGAAACCAGGCGATAGTTTTTCCTGTTGCCAAAAGCCTGGCTGTTTCTTCTATATAATTTTCCATGCTTTCACAATGGATCTGTTTACCGGCAGGAGAGGAGATCAGCTTTTGTATGGCTGCATCAATCTGATCGTTGTTGTATACTTTTCCCAGCAGGGTATTTCCACTGGCCTGTATTTTTTCTTTTTGTAAGATCTGTATCCATCCATAATACGCACATCCCAGTGCCAGTCCGTTATCACCCGCCGCAGGTTCAATATAGAGTTGTTCGATCTTGCTTTCCTGCAATATTTTGGTATTGGCTACAGCATTGAGTGCTACTCCGCCTGCATAACAAAGATGTGCATGTGGATGAAGCGAAAGTCTGTTTTCAAAAATATAAAGAATTGCTTTTTCAGCTTCCTCCTGTACCCAACGGGCGATGTCGGCATAATATTGAAAATGCTGTTTGAATGGACGAGTTATATCATCTGCCTGACTAACAAAATGTTTTTGAATGCTTACTTCATTTACCCATACCCGGCCATCTTGTAGTATAAAAAGGGGGTCAGTATACATTTCCTTTCTGCCATAAGGTGCCAGTCCCATCAATTTCCCCGCATCATCATAACTACCGAAACAATAATTGGCAGCCATAGCATATAATCCTCCAATGGAATGGTTGGTGATGGGAAGGCGTGCCGACCCCGCGGGCCCCATATTTCCGATCACCGAAAAATCTTTAAAAATAGGAAGCAGATCTTTTCCATTAAAGAAATAGAAACTGTCTTTTTCTGCGTATATCCCCGGCTGTGACCCTATATCTTCCGGGATCATGGTATCGGTGAGATCATCACATTGCGCATAAAAACTTCCGCAGCCATCAATGACCATGATATTGCATGAACTAAAAGGAGATCGGCCCACGGCACTCCAGGCATGGGCCAGATGATGAGAGATACTGACAAAGGGGATTTCTGTGGAAGCCTCAAACAATCGCTTTCCCCGGTAATTATCTTTTTTGATATCGTCTTTTTCGAAATTGGCTGATTGTACTACCAGGGATAGGTCTGAAACCTTAATGCCTGCCGTGTCCAAACAATACTGTACCGTGTCGGCATCATTACCACCATCATGCTTGATGCGGGTAAGGCGCTCTTTTTCAATGGCAACAATAATTTTACCGTCTTTTAATAAACAGGAAGAACCATCGTGGCTAAGGCCGGTGCCCAATACATAAATGGGTTTACTCATGGGCCTGAAAACTACACATTAAAATTGATTAAGCCGTTTTTCGGGAGATCAAATTGTTGATGGCGATGCTATTTTTATAGCCTTTTTTGTCGAAGAGTATTTCAATACTGCCAAAATCAAAACCATTGCCTGAAGCAAAATGAATGATCACTTCTTCACGGTTTGTATTGGCAGCAACCAGCGTGTGTTTAGAATAGTTAGTGGCATGTCCGCTAATGATCAGATCCAGGTTAACGGATTGCTCAGCCAGTTTACGATCGTCTAATTGATGGGCATTCTTATATCCAAGTTGAGAAAGGCAAACCACAATTTGGCAATCGCGTGTTTTCTTTAAATAATTACTCAGGTTGTTGATCTTATCTACGCTTACTGCTTCAGAATGGCTTGCAGTGATAATGCCGATCTTAATATCTCCCTTGTACATGATCTTGTAATCTCCAAGCTTGATGCTATCATCCTGTCCTTGATTGATGGCTACATCATAACGGAGATTATTTGGAATTTCTTTAAGCTGACTGCCGGTATGCAACATCACGATATTGGCAGTGGCTTTTTTTATGGCATTCATCTGTTGATGTGCACTGCGATGGTCACTGTTGGTTCCGGTATGTAAGAAAATGATCTTGTTGTTATTGACAGATGATCCTGTAACAGGTAAAAATGAGTTTGCAATTGATTTGAAAGGGTTGGCAACCAAAAATGCCGAGCTGGCAAGACTGCTTTGGAGAATGAAATTCCTTCTCGTGTTCATGTGGAAAAATTTAATAGTTTCTGCTAATCGATGACAAAATACGATTTCTGTTTTAATTTCCAAATTAAAATAATGTGATTTTTGCTATTATGGTTTACTTGGAAATTGAATTCCGGCTAAAATAAATATCTTCACTTCCCGGCCCGGAATCGGGGCATCAAATTTTAGGTATCATGGTTATGTTGGAAACAGAAGCGGCAAATTTTAAGGCATGTGTTGATTTTTTACAGCATATTGGCATGACCGTAAATTTCGGGACGATAGAAGGCGATTCATTCCTGCCGGGATTATCCATTGATTCCGGTTGTATAATTATAGACCAGGATAAACTTATATACCCGGGCGATATTTTACACGAAGCGGGGCATATTGCCGTGGTGCCTTCCGAAGAGCGGGCAACGCTGAATGCGGAATCTATTGGAAACCGCCCCAACCGTGAGGCAGAAGAAATGATGGCCATTGCCTGGTCGTATGCAGCCTGCATGCATCTGGAAATAGACCCTTATTTTGCATTACATGAGGGTGGCTATAAAGGCGGCGGTAATTTTATTGCCGATAATTTTAAAGAGAAAAAATATTTCGGGTTACCTATGTTGCAATGGGTGGGTATGACCTATGATGAAAAGCGGGCGGCGGAATTGCAGGCAGAGGCCTACCCGCATATGATCAAATGGATGAGAGATTAATAATTAAGTAAATAAAAATATAGTAAATAAATGAAGCTAGGATTGCTTTTCCCCTTGTCGAATGTTCATCCCAGTATTGGCTCGGGCTTTGTGCTGGGGTTGAAGGCCATGCTGGCAACAAAACAGTTACAGGATGCAGTGACTATCATTAAAGAGCCCATTGGTCTTGGCAGTGGCGAAAAAGAAGTATACCAGAAAGCAGAAAAATTACTGATGGTTGATGAAGTGGATCTGTTGATCGCTTTTGTAGATGAAAAAGCATTTGAATTGCTCAATCCCTTGATCCAGGCTGCTGATAAACCGGTGCTATTGGTAAATGCCGGAGCCAATTACCCATTGAATTGGGTGGCACAGCCCAATGTGATCAGGCTCAATCTTCAACATGCATTTTCCTGTTATTTATCGGGTATCCTGGCAGCACAGGGAGGCAATAAGCAAGGAGCCCTGGTTTCCAGTTTTTATGATTGCGGATATTTACATACAGCGGCTATCGTAAATGGGTTTACTGAAAACGGAGGACAAATGCTGCATAATTATATCAACAACCAGCGATATGATGAAGGATTTGAGATCGGTCAGCTCACTGATTTTATTACTGCCAATCCTGCCTGTACACAATTGCTTTCGGTATTGGATGAGTTGCCGGCTTCATTGGTATATGATCGATTGAAACAATACAATGCTGCAGTGCCTATTCATCTTTACGTTTCTCCCATGATGTTGCAGGGTGCTGCATTAAAAAATATTGAATCAGGATTCATTCATGCGGTAGATGGATTTTTGCCATGGCATGCTGGTCTCGCTCATGAATCCAATCAACAGTTCATTAACAGCTGTAAAGAAAAAGCTTCTATATTTTCTTTATTGGGATGGGAGACAGGCTTGATCATTGCTGCATTGATGCCAGATCAGCAGCAGGACTGGAATGGAGATGCAGTGATCGCTTCGTTACTAAATAAAAAAATAGAAGGGCCACGCGGAACATTGACGCTGGATCCGGATACCCAAATATATATGGCGCCCCTGTATCATTATTATAAGTCTGAGGGAACCGGCCATGCAACAATAGAACCAGTGAGCGATTTGGAAAAAGGCTGGAAGGCATTTACGTCAAAATCAACCGAGGGTCACGTTACCGGCTGGATGAACACTTATTTATGCTATTGACCTATGAATGAAAACAAACTGATATTACTTTGCGGCAGTAGGATAGCGCTTCCAGTGATGCGTGACCTTGTATTTTATAAGCAGCTGGGCGTAGTAGTGATCCCTGAACATTGTACCGAATTCATTCAACAGGTACAAATGCTTTTAAAGGATATGTCAATTCCTATTCTGGTGGTGAACAGAAAGAATTATGTGATGGAATTGGAAAAGGCGATAAAAAAATATTCAATCAGCATTGGCCTGATGGCCACCTTTACTTATAAATTGCCGGCTTCCGTTTTCCGGCTTCCAGCCAAAGGATTTTATAATTTACATCCCGGGCCCCTGCCTGGGTATCGTGGCCCCGATCCCATATTTCAGCAGATCAGGAACCAGGAACCATTTGCCGGGATCACATTGCATAAAGTAGAAGAAGATTTTGATACCGGTGCTGTGGTGCTGTTTGAAAGGATCAAGCTGCTGGATACGGATACCTATGGAACAGTAACTACCAAATTATCCGAGCTATCATCCCGGATGGTGAACACCCTGATCAAAATGACCGGATTTGATTTTGAAATTCCTTCCCGGCCGCAGGATCTGGCCTTGGCAAAATATTTTCCCCGGCAGGGAGCAACTGATATTACCATTGATTGGAAAAATATGGAGGCCGCCACAATCATTGCCTTAATGAATGCGTGTAATCCATGGAATAAGGGGGCAGTGGCTCAACTTAACAATAAAATAATCCGTTTGTTGGAGGGTGATAAATTAGCAGAAAAATTAAACAAACCACAGGAGCCAGGGACCATCATAAATTTTACTGACCATACGATGGAGATTGCTTGTTTGAATGGAGAGTGTTTATCCATCAGGATTATATCGGTTGATGAAGGCATCATGAGTGCAATCAGATTGTTGCAACTTGGAATCATTGCCGGGAATCGCTTTCAATAATTTTATTTAAACGGAGAATCGTAAAACTACGCATGTGAGTATTTTTCTATCTAAAAATTTGCACATGTTAAATTGTTCTGCTACATTTATGCATTGAGACAGAACTAATTGTAAATCATTGAAATGATTATTCAATGATTTGAATAAAGCCATTGTTGCTTTAATAATACTCCGTTTCAGCCATCCATTTTCCTTTAAAAATTCCATTTAATTTTTATTATTTAATGCTAATAAGTATATCGTTATGTCGCAACCTTTACTTGGCCAGATCATTATTTTTGGCGGAAATTTTCCTCCTCTAGGATGGGCCTCCTGCAATGGGCAATTATTATCCATTGCTCAGAATTCAGCTTTGTTTGCTCTCATCGGTACTACCTATGGGGGAGATGGGGTTAACACATTTGCTTTGCCTGATCTTCAAAGTCGTGTACCTATTTCACAGGGTCAGGGCCCAGGGTTACAAAACTATGTAATGGGTCAAACCGGTGGACTTGAGTCGGTGACTTTACTTACTAGTCAACTTCCTGCCCATGCGCATACCGCAGCATGTAATACTGCGGTGGGTAATACAACTGACCCTACCAATAATTATTGGGCTGCTCAACCAGCCTTGGTGCAATATGCGCCACCTGCATCAACAGTATTGATGAAAAATACTGCCATTGCATCAAGTGGTGGTGGGCTTCCGCATAGCAATATTATCCCTTACCAAGCAATTAATTATGTGATTGCAGTGGAAGGAGTTTTCCCGTCAAGAAATTAATTCGTTAGCAAAAAAAAAATATTATGGCTTCAGATCCTTTTATATCAGAGATACAAATATTTGCATTTGATTTTCCGCCACGTGGCTGGGCAACTTGTTCCGGTCAATTGCTGCCCATTAATCAAAATCAGGCCTTATTTTCTTTGTTGGGTACTACCTATGGTGGTAATGGCACTACAAATTTTGCCTTGCCCGATTATAGAGGCAGGGTCCCCATGCATATTGGGGGGTCTTTAGCAATACAACAGGGCCAAAGTGGAGGGGAAGAGAATCATACGCTTACAGTAAATGAAATGGCTTTGCACACGCATCAGGTAAAAGCCAGTATCGCCACCGTTAACCTTCCTAATCCTTCAGGAAATCTATGGGCGAAGGGAGCAGATGATGCGGGTTTCAGCAATTCGGCAGGTTCAACAATGAGTGCAAGTGCAGTAAGCCAAACAGGTTCCAATCTGTCGCACGAGAACCGGTCGCCTTTTTTGGTTTTGAATTTTTGCATAGCCCTACAGGGCATTTTCCCTTCACGTAATTAGAATTTAATTATCTAAAAATATTATTCAATGGATCCATTTATAGCAGAAATCAGAATATTCGGTTGCAATTTTCCTCCTCAAGGTTGGGCACAATGTAACGGTCAGCTTTTGCCGATATCCCAGAACACGGCTTTATTTTCTCTACTAGGAACCACTTATGGGGGTAATGGGCAAAGTAATTTTGGCTTACCAAACTTACAGGGTGCTGCTCCAATTGGAATGGGACAGGGGCCAGGATTAAGTCAATATTTTGAGGGACAAACTGGTGGATCATCATCGGTTACATTAGTAGCTAGTCAGATACCCTCTCATACCCATAATGCCGTGGCAACAGATGGTAGTGGCAGTACTGCAAGTCCTACAAATGCCATATGGGCTACTCCGTCCGTCGACCGCGACATCAATTTTTATGAAGGAGCTTCAGCAACAACAGTGAACATGAATGCTGCGGCTTTGGCCACAACCGGAGGAGCGCAGCCGCATAATAATTTGATGCCTTATCTGGGATCAAATTTTTGTATCGCCCTGTTCGGTGTCTTTCCGGCCAGAAATTAATCATAGACAGAATTTTTTTGATAATCATGAAGTTTTTTAAACGGTTAGCTACTGCTTAAATAAATAAACCAACCAGCCAGATGAAACTATTGAACCTTTTTGCAACAGGCAAATTCAATTTCCTGTTCAGTAAAAAAAATATTGCATTGATATTGTCACTTGTGGTCATGTCTTTCAATGTAACAAATGCCCAAACCATCACCTTATCTACAACTGTTGATGAGAACAATGGTAATGTAACCAGCATTGCCAACCTGATTGGCACACCGGGTGGTGCGGGGATCAGTTTGCGTGAAGCCATTCTGGCCGCCAACAATGAACCCGTTGGTGCTAATATTACCATCAATATTCCTGCGGGGAATTATGTGCTCAGCCTTGCGGGCTCAGATAATACAGGTTTATTGGGCGATCTGGATCTGAACACATCGGTTGCTGCTGGTGCAAAAACAGTGAATTTTCAGGGAGCATCTTCTGCAACGACCACCATCACCGGTTTGGCGGGAGAAAGAATATTGGATATACATGCAATCAATAATGTTGGAAGTATTTCTGTGTTCATTGATGGAATAAGATTTACCGGGGGAAGCGTTACCGGATCCGGGGGAGCAATACTTGCCGGCAGGCCGAGCGATGCTACTACAATTACTCATTGCCTTTTCGATAATAATACGGCAACCGGAAATGGTGGAGCCATTTCGCAAAGTTCAGGATCGGCCACGCATAATTTAGATGTTTCCAATACCCAGTTCAACAATAACACCGCAACAGCTGTTGGTGGTGCGATCAGTTATTCTGGTTTAGGCGTAGTGCATATTTTTGATAATACTTTTTCTGGCAATACAGCCGGCACACAGGGTGGGGCTATCAATATTTCAGGAACCTTACCTGGGCCTTCAGTTTGTGATATTCTTACAAATTCTTTTTTGAATAATACTGCCAATGGTGTTGTGTTTGGTGGTGCGGCCGTGGGTATAGTTAATGCAGGCACGATCACTATAAATTATAACAGGATCAAGGGCAATACAGCAGCAGGTGTAGCCACCGGAACGATCATCACCACCGGTGGAGGAACGGTTACCAGCATGAACACCAATAATAACTGGTGGGGGGTGAACACAGGGCCGGCTGCGGGTAGTATTTTAGGAATCGCTGCTGCAAATTGGTTGCAATTAAAAGCAAGTGCATCTCCAGCAGTGGTTTGTTCAGGATCAACCAGTACAGTTACTGCAGGATTCTTATCAAATTCGGCGGGTAATGCAATTACAGTACCAAACCTGAATGCATTAATATCATTACCCATCAGTTTTGTGAATCCAACACTGGGTACATTATCCGGTGCTCAAGCAACGATACAACCGGGATTAGGAACTGCAACAGTAATTTTTACAGCAGGAGCAACAGCAGGAGCGGGCTCAGTAAATGCAGTGGTAGATAATGTTCCAAATAATGATGCTACAGCAACAGCAAGTATTACTGTTGATAAACCTACCGTGAACAATCCGGGTGTAAATACCGGAACACTGGGTGTTCCATTCAGTCAAACCTTTACGCAATCAGGTGGTACCCTGCCGGTAAGTTTTTCTACTGTGAGTACGCTGCCTACCGGTTTAACCCTTTCTTCTGCCGGTGTACTGAGTGGTACGCCAACGCAATCGGGAATATTCCCCATTGTAGTAACGGTATCTGATAACAATACTTGTGTGGGTACAGGGGTTACTTATAATTTACAGATTTGTCCTGCCATAACGGTAACCAATCCTGTAGTTGCTACCGGAACTTTAAACTCACCATTCAGTCAGAGCTTTAGTTCAACAGGCGGCGCACCTACAGTAACGTATACGACTGCCAGCAGTTTACCTACGGGGTTAAGTTTATCTGCAGCAGGTGTACTCAGTGGTACGCCAACAGTTAGCGGAACATTCCCTATCACGGTAGTAGCAACAGATGCTAATTTATGTACCGGCACAGGATCAACTTATACATTGGTGATCAATATTTGTGCAGCGGTGGATCAACCGGTATCTGCTACACCAGCAACGATCTGTGCTGGCAGTAGTTCAACCATTACGGTTGCCACAACACAGGAAGGAATAAATTATACATTAAGACTCGATCCTGCCAATACTGTAGTGTCTGGTCCAACAGCAGGAACAGGTGCTGCCATCAATTTTGGTACTGGTGCACTTGCCTCAACTACTACTTATAATGTTTTGGCTGAAACAGATAAATATTCTGTTAATCTGGATGGTACTCAGGCGGGATTCGCCATACCTCCATCTGCGGCATTGGACCTGTCGAATAATTTTACCATTGAAGGATGGATCAAACCAAATGGAAATGCAGGCTTTGCCCGCTTATTCAATAAGGATCAATCCTATGCTTTGGGCATCAGTGCCAATCAAACTCAGTTAACCTTTACCCGTCATAATGCCGGTGATTTTTCAAGGCCATTTAGTTTTGTGACTGGTCAGTGGTATCATATTGCCTGTACTTATGTGTCAGGAACGGTTGAGCTTTTTGTAAATGGTGTTTCATTGGGAACCGTAGCGGGTGTGCCTTCTATTGTGTTACAACCTGCTACCGGTGGGCATATTGGATCAGATGCAGCAGGTGGCTTCAACCGCTTCAATGGTAATATAGATAATGTAAGGATCTGGAACAGCGTACGTACTCCTGTTCAGATCGCTAGCAATCAAACTGCCTATTTATCCAGTACTGGTAATCCTAGTTTGGTTGCCAGCTGGTGGATCATAGAAGGATCAGGTAATGCAAAAGATTATTCTGCCAATGCCATCAATGCAACTGCCTTGGCCGGAACATGGCAGGTAGATGCACCGATTACTGCATGTAATATTACATTGACGACCAAACCAACTGTAACGGTTAATCCGATTCCAAATGCAGTGGCTACTCCGCCCTCACAAACGGTATGTTCGGCAGCGCCCATTACTAATATTGTGCTGTCTGGCTCAGTTGCAGGAACAGTGTATAACTGGACTCGTAACAATACAGTAACCGTTACAGGTATTGCGGCCAGCGGATCAGGTGATATTACTGGAACGCTTACCAATACAACTACTTCACCGGTTACGGTTAGTTTCACCATTACACCTTCTTATACCAATGCCGGGGTAACCTGTACAGGTACTCCAATAACAGCAACAGTTACAGTAAATCCATTGCCTGCCAATGCCAACATCACCGGTGGTGGAGTTACGGTTTGCGGAGGAAGCACGGTTACGCTTTCGGGTCCTGTAGATCCCAACTATGTTTACACCTGGGGAAAAAGTTTGGCGGCAGCTCCGTTCACCACTATCGGTACAGCACAAACGCAGGCTGTTACCTCATCAGGAGTATATCAGCTAAATGTGGCCAACCAGTATGGTTGTAGTCTTACCAGTTCTACGGTAGTACAAGTAGCAGATTATGTATACAACGGATCGATCGCAGCTGGTGATCCTCAACAAACAGGACGCATCAACCGTTTTGCGGTGATCTCTACCTGTGCAGCACCTAAGGTTTGTCCGGGCATATTTACCCCAACCGGCGCCCGCTTCTATGATGCCTATACCATTACTAATGTTCGCAATGTACCGGTTTGTGCCACTATTGGATTAACTCCAACTTGTGGAAATAATATTTTTGCAGTAGCCTATTCAGGAAGTTTCAATCCTGCCTCGCCTTGTACCAATTATCTGGCCGATCCGGGTTCATCATTTCCTACTGCTGGATTCTTTGAAGCCACGATACCGGCAAATGGTACCATGGTTGTGGTAATACATGAGGTGAATCCAGGAGCTGGTTGTGCAAGCTATAACTTAACGGTAGATATGCCGAGGGCTGCAACAGGCATTACGGTGTCGCCAAGTGCTACTCAGTGCAGCGGATCACCCATCACCTTAACCGCCAGCTTTGCTAATACTTATTTATGGAGTCCGGGCGGAGCAACTACTCAATCTATCATTCATAATTCTGGAACAACAAATTATACGGTTACATTGGGTTATGGAAACAACGGATGTACCAGCACTGCCTCTCAATCTGTAACAGTAGCAAACCCTGCCATGAATGCAGTGGCCAATCAGGTGTATTGCACTGGTGCCACGGCTACAGCTACCTTTACTGGTGGAGATTTGGCTACGGTATATAACTGGACGAACTCTAACCCAGCCATTGGGTTGGCAGCCAGCGGATCAGGCAATCTCAATTTTACCACTACTAATGCAACGGCTTCAGCCATTAGTGGAACCATAACGGTAACGCCTGTCAGCGGATCATGTACCGGCACACCTGTAAGCTTTACCATTACAGTGAATCCGATCCCTTCTGTAAACGCGGTTACCAATCAAACCATTTGTAATGCTGCGGCAACCACTGCGGTTAACTTCAGTGGTTCGGTTGCAGGGGCTGTTTATAACTGGACAAACAATACAACAAGTATTGGCTTGGCGGCCAGTGGTTCGGGCAATATCGCCAGCTTCACTGCAACCAATGCAGGAACAACCCCGGTTACTGCTACCATAACAGTAACGCCAAGCTATACCAATGCGGGAGTTACTTGTACCGGTACATCGAAAACGTTTACCATTACAGTAAATCCAACACCAACTATAAATGCTGTTGTCAATCAGGCTGTTTGTAATGCTGCTGCAACAACTGCAGTGAACTTCAGTGGTGCAGTTGCAGGGACTGTTTATAATTGGACAAACAATACAACAAGTATCGGATTGGCTGCCAGTGGCACTGGTAATATCGCCAGCTTCACAGCAACCAATGTTGGAACAACCCCGGTTACTGCTACCATAACGGTAACGCCTAGCTACACCAATGCAGGTACTACCTGTACGGGCACACCATCGTCATTTACCATTACCGTGAATCCAACGCCTAATGTAAATACAGTTGCTAATCAAGTATTATGTAACAATACGTCCACAGCTGCTGTAAGCTTCTCAGGAACAGTTGCAGGAACTGTTTATAACTGGACAAACAATACAACAAGTATCGGATTGGCGGCCAGTGGTTCGGGCAATATCGCCAGCTTCACTGCAACCAATGCGGGAACAACTCCGGTTACTGCTACCATAACAGTAACGCCTAGCTATACCAATGCAGGAGTTACTTGTACCGGTACAGCAATCACATTCAGCATTACTGTCAATCCAACACCTACCGTAAATGCAGTGACCAATCAAACCGTTTGTAATGCTGCGGCAACAACTGCTGTGAACTTCAGTGGTGCGGTTGCCGGCACAGTATACAACTGGACAAATAATACACCATCTATCGGACTCGCTGCAAGTGGTGCAGGTAATATCGGCAGCTTCACCGCAATCAATGTTGGAGCAACGCCGGTTACTGCTACCATAACGGTAACGCCTAACTACACTAATGGAGGAACAACCTGTGCTGGAACTCCAATAACATTTACCATTACAGTAAATCCAACACCATCTGTTATCCAGCCTGCCAATCAGGTGGTATGTAATAATTCAGGCACTGCTGCGGTAACCTTCACCGGCCCGGTTGCAGGAACCATATTCAGTTGGACAAATAATACGCCATCCATTGGACTGGCAGCAAGTGGCACAGGCAATATCCCTATTTTTATTGCCAGTAATCCGGGTACAACTCCGGTAGTGGCTACAGTAACGGTTACGCCTAGTACCACTGTGTTGATACCGGCTACACAAACCTATAATTATACCGGAGCGGTTCAAACCTTTACCGTACCGGCAGGTGTTACTTCGATCACGATCGATAGTTATGGTGCTGAAGGTGGCGCCGGTTCAGCCGGAAATGGCGGAGCTACTAATACTGGTGGAACCGGTGGTAAAGGAACACATGTGAGCGGAACACTGACCGTAACTCCGGGACAGATACTTAATTTATATGTAGGTGGTGCAGGTGCGACAGGCACTGGCGGATTTAATGGAGGTGGAACAGGTGGCAATGCCCTTGCCGGTGGCGGTGGTGGAGCCAGTGATGTTCGCTATCCTGGTACAACAACAGCCGATAGAATATTAGTAGCTGCCGGTGGCGGCGGTGGAGGAAGAGGCGGTTGTGAAAATAATTCAAGCATTACCGGCGGAAACGGTGGTAATGGCGATGGCAATGGAATCAACGGCGCAAACGCACCTACATCAGGTGGAGTTGCTGGCGGTGGATTCGGAGCAATAGGATCAGCCTTTGGCGGAGCCGGTATCGGCTGCGGTGGCTTCCTTGGCGCACCGGGTGCTGCTGGTACAGCTTTAGGTGTAGGCGGTAATGGTGGAAACGGACAAGGCTGTTGCTGCTTTAGCTTCAGCAGTATCCCCGGCGGCGGCGGTGGTGGCGGTGGCTACCTCGGCGGTGGCGGTGGTGGCGGTGGTTCTGCAGGAACCACAGGTTGCAGCGGAAATGATAAAGGCGCCGGTGGTGGCGGAGCAGGTGGAACTTCTTATACCGGTGGTGTAAGCGGAGGAACAACTGTTACAGGAATACAAACTGGAAATGGACAGATCGTGATTACATATAATGTTCCTGCTGTTACTTGTACTGGTACACCAAAAACATTTACCTATACGGTTAATCCAACACCTACTGTTAATGCAGTGACCAATCAAACTGTTTGTAACAGTTCTGCAACAGCTGCAGTGAACTTCAGTGGAGCGGTTACTGGCACAGTATACAGCTGGACAAATAATACAACATCAATCGGTCTTGCCGCCAGTGGCACCGGTAATATCGGCAGCTTTGCAGCTACCAATGCCGGAACAACTCCGGTTACTGCTACCATAACGGTAACGCCTAGCTACACTAATGCTGGAATAACATGTACTGGAACTCCTATAACATTCACGATCACGGTGAACCCAACCCCAACGGTGAACCAACCGGCCAACCAGGTAGTGTGCAATGGGGCACAGACCATTGTGGTGAACTTTACAGGAGCGGTACCGGGCACGGTGTATAGCTGGACAAATAATACAACATCTATCGGACTGGCGGCCAGTGGTACAGGCAATATCCTGAACTTCACGGCGACCAATGCAAGCAATGCTCCGGTAACAGCTACTATCACAGTAACGCCAAGCAATACCAGTGGCGGGGTGACCTGTACAGGTGCTTCTAAGACCTTTACCATTACGGTTAATCCAACGCCGGTGATCAATACAATTTCTAATCAAGTGGTGTGCAATGGTGCATCAACTGCGGCGGTGAACTTTACCAGTCCTACCACCGGTGGCACCATCGTGTACAACTGGACCAATAGTAATCCAGCCATCGGGCTGGCCACATTTGGCACGGGCAATATTGCCAGCTTCACGGCTAC
>Ga0194037_1001639_pt1 | contig 15899 bp, 11 predicted proteins | sample JunL306m_MetaG_FD_148653 | JGI IMG/M metagenome (GOLD analysis project Ga0194037, IMG submission 148653) | Anoxic zone freshwater microbial communities from boreal shield lake in IISD Experimental Lakes Area, Ontario, Canada - Jun2016-L304-6m | ecosystem: Environmental > Aquatic > Freshwater >...
TGGGCAAACAAGACTTTCAACTTTTTTGCGGACCAGAAACAAAAGAAGAAGATATCAGTGCAATCAAAATTAGTGTTTGTGATTTAACAAGCTTACACAAAGAGATGCTGCTTTATCATAAATCAGGGAAAAAAGTATGGGTAGAATTAATTAAGGAACCCATCTATGACGAGAATAATAAATTCTGTGGCTTCTTTGTGATCGTTAACGATATTCAAATCAAAAAAATATCCGAAAAAGAAATTGCACAACAGTTCCAAACGCTTAAAAAAATGTCTTTAATCACATCACATGAGATCAGGCATGAGTTTACAAAAATCATGCAGGTAACTCAAACGATTAAATTGCAGGACCCTGATATTGCCACTTATCAAAAATTGCTAGAAGAAATTGAGAAGTCAACTGAACGAGTTAATAAAGCCATTTTTGAACTCAATGATCAAATCAATTTCGCCACATCAAATACTTTATCAATTGATGCATATCTCAATCAGGAAATTGAAGAGATTGTATTGATAGATGATGACAAGCTGGTTAATGAAATGAATCTAATGGTGATTAAAAAAGTGCATCCAGATATTCAAGTGAAAGTTTTCGACGATGTTGATTATGCACTTTCTCATATCATTGCAAATCCGGATACTAAGAGAAAGACTTTTGTAGATCTAAACTTTCCTTACAAATCAGGCTGGTTCTTCCTGGATGAATATCAAAAACTATCACAACCTGGATCAGTTATTTTATTGACTTCCTCGCTTCAACAAGAAGATATAGATTATTCAAAACAATATCCATTTATAACACATTACATGACCAAGCCATTGAATATTGAACAATTAAAAGAATTAAAAATTCTCAGTATGCAGGAGAAACAAATCGTAAGAACAGATTTCCGACCCAATTAAAACAAAAATGCCTCTGAGAAATCAGGGGCATTTAATTTATATTATTTTGAAATTAATTTTTTCTCCGCTCTAACTCTTTTTTAATCAGACCAAGCTCACGACCAGTTTGTCCACTTACACTGCTATTCTCCTGTGCACGACGCATCAAATAAGGGATTACATCTCTAATCGGACCAAAAGGCAAATACTTGCTCACGTTTAATCCTTCTTTAGCAAGATTGAAACTAATATTATCACTCATCCCGTAAAGTTGAGAAAAATGTACATGGGGATGATTATGCTCCAATCCTTTTTCTTCTAATAGATTAGCCGTCAGCAAATTACTATCCTCATTATGCGAAGCCACGATACAAGATATCCTGTCGATATGATCTAAACAATATCGTACAGAGGCATTATAGTCTCTATCACAAGCAGCTTTGTCGATATGGATGGGAGATTCATATCCCTTTTGATAGGCACGCTCTCTTTCTTTTTCCATATAGGCGCCACGTACCAGTTTCATTCCAAGAAAAAACCCTTGCTGTTTAGCAATTTTATATGAGATATCCAGGAAATGAAGTCGATCATGACGGTAAAGCTGAATTGTATTGTATACTACAGCTTTCTCTTTATTAAAGATTTCCATCATTTCCATCGTTAAACGATCAACGGGGTCTTGCATCCAACTTTCTTCAGCATCAATTAAAACACCAATATTTTTTTCAGCCGCTGCTTCACAAATAATATACATTCTTTCACGTACACGATCCCACTCAGCTATTTCTTCCTCATGATCGTGAATTCCGCTTCTCAATCTGGGAGCTTCGTTAAGTGTTTCTAATAACCCATTTCTAGCTAAACCGGTAACTTTAATACTCATAAACGGAATGTTCTTCTGAGTAGAAGCATAATTAATAACACGAATAAATTCATCGGTAGCGTAATCAAAATTTTCTTCTCCTTCTTTTCCTTCTACTCCATAATCAAGAATTACCTGAACGCCATACTTTCCAAGTGTTTCACATACAGAAGACGTTTCTTCCAAAGTTTCACCGCCCACAAATTGTTTGAAGATCGTTTTACGGATAATTCCATCAATAGGAAGTCCTGTCTTCATTAAAAAGGGTGTGAGTCTGGTACCTAACTGTACAAAGAGTTGGTAACCCATGGTTCTGAAAAGAAATCTGGCACCTTTCAGGTCTTTAGTTGCCTTATATGCAAAGGCATTTTCGGTATTTTCAAAGGAGATATTCATTGCTAACGGATGTTCGTTCCACGAATATCGTATACATTAGCTAAGTAAAAAAGGAAATTTATAAAGGAATAGTAATAATTTATAAATATTTAATAAAACATGATCTTCGAATATGCAAATTTCAAAAATTGAGATCTACAAATACAGCATACCCATGGTGCCTTTTACCATTGCAACTGGTACCATGCATTTTGCTCAGAATTTATTGGTAAGAATCCATACAGATCAGGGTTTGATAGGGATTGGCGAATGTTCAGCCTTCCCAATGATTGCTGGAGAAACACAGGCAACTTGTTATGAGATGGCCAAAGATTTTGCGGCCCTTTGGAAAAACAAAGATCCGCTTCAAATTGAAAGCCGGATGCAGGAATTAGACCTTTTTACTGCTAGCAATTATACGGCAAAGAGCGCCTTTGATATGGCTTTATATGATATTGCTGCTCAACATGCCAATCTCCCTTTGTATAAGTTCTTAGGGGGCCAAAACAGAATCATTGAAACTGATCTAACAATGGGGATAGATACCCCCGAAAAAATGGCGGCTACGGCAATAGAATTCCAAAAAAATGGGGTTAATATCATTAAAGTTAAACTTGGGAAAAAAGTTGCCGAAGATATTCAACGTATAAAGGAAATCAGAGATGCTATTGGTTATCAAATAAAAATACGAATCGATGCCAACCAGGGCTGGACTTTCGATGATGCTGTAATTGCTTTAACCAATTTGGGTAAGTATGAAATTGAATTTTGTGAACAACCCATGAGGAAATGGAATGACGAATTACTTCCGCAATTAATGGCTATCTCTCCTATTCCAATTATGGCGGATGAAAGCGTATTTACACACCACGATGCAGAAAGATTAATCCGCCACAAAGCATGTACCTATATTAATATCAAGTTTGCAAAAAGTGGTGGCATTTTAGAAGCCACTAAAATAAATCAAATCGCGGAAGCAAATGGCATTGCCTGTATGCTGGGTGGTATGTTAGAAAGCCGTGTAGCACTGACAGCTAAAATGCATTTTGCTTTAGCCAATAATAATATACGTTTTTACGACTTAGACACTTGCCTGGTAGGACATAAAATAGATCCTGTAATAGGCGGATTACGTTATTCAGGTATGGAACTTTCATTATCAGAAACTCATGGAATTGGGGCTGATGTAGACCCAGCATTCTTGAAAACCCTAGAACAAACTATTATTTAACAAAGCCCGATGTATCTTTGTAAAAAATAAATTGAAATTGATGATAGAAGGAAAAAAAGCTATAGAAAGTTTTACAATCATGAACGAACTAGTACTACCCAATGATACCAACACTTTTGGTAATCTAATGGGTGGCCGTTTAATGTACTGGATGGATATCGCTGCTGGAATTGCTGCAGGCAAACATTGCAACACCCCGAGCATGACAGTGTCGGTTGATAATATCAGTTTTAAAAATCCCATCAAACTGGGCAATGTAGTTCATATTGAATCTTTTGTTTGTCGCGCATTTAATACATCCATGGAAATTTATTTGAAAGTATGGGGCGAAGATCTACTTCATCAATATAAATACGAAAGCAATGAAGCGTTCTTCACTTTTGTAGCACTTGATCCCAATGGAAAACCGAGATTAGTACCATCCGTGATTCCAGAAACTGAAACTGAAATCAAACTATATGATGGCTCTTTGAGAAGAAGACAATTAAGACTGATTCTTTCTGGAAAAATGAAACCGGATGATGCAAGTGAACTAAAAGCATTCTTTACAAGATAATGAGAGGCCTGAATTTTTTCAGGCTTTTTTATTTATCCATGACATTCATTAAATGATGTTTCCCCTTGAGCATATATTCTTTGCTCTGTTCTATTGCAAACATTACTTCGTCAAGAATTTCTTCTACGGGCTTGGTATAATCAATGATCATGGGTTCCTTAAATCGAATAGACAGCTTGGCTCCTTTCTTTTTAAAGGAAAGTCCGGTTTTACTAAAAGCCCTCCAAAAACCATTGATCACAACAGGAACAACGATTGGCTGATTATTCTTGATGATATGTGCAGTGCCTTTTCTACCAGGTGCAAATGGCTTTGTTGTTCCCTGAGGAAAAGTGATAACCCAACTATGGTTCAATGCTTCATCAATTTTTTGAGTATCTGATTCATCCCTAGACCTGTTTACTTCTTCTCCCTTTGCACGCCAGGTTCTCTTAATCGTTAATGCTCCAGCCATTTTAAATAATCTACTGATCAGACTTCCATTCATGGTTTCTTCTGCAGCCACAAAATAGACATTTGTAAAAGGATTTATTAAATAATAAGGTAAACCCAACCTGTTTTGTTTACGCCATTTTACAGCACAAAAAATATGTAAAAAAGTAATTACATCAGCAAAATAGGTTTGGTGATTGCTTACAAAGAGAACATTATGTTTAGGAAGCTGCTTTAAATGTTCGGTGCCTTCAATGCGAATACTATTAACTATACAGAGACCAGGATAAGACGCAGCACCTACCAATGCATATACAAATGACCGTATGATTTTTATGTGTTTTAGTTTTTCAACTAATTTCATAAGCTATTTTTTATTTCGTCTGCTGAATCGAAAATCAGCAAAAAAAAAATCAGGTGGCAGGCTACATAATAAGAAATGTAACCAAAATGTTACTTGAAAAACTAAAAATAGGCGATTTGTTTGAACCACTAACGATATTTTTGCGGTGCTAAAATTGAATCATGCAATTAAACACAGTTATTTTTGATATAGATGGTCTATTAATTGATAGTGAACCACTATGGAATCAGGCTGCCGAAGAAGTTCTCAGAGATTATGGTGTAAACCTTACAGAAGAGCAGTATACTTCAACCACAGGGCTTAGAACAAAAGAATTTGTACAATGGTGGTTTAGATATTATCAAATTGGCGAACAAGAACATAGTAAAGCGGAAAAAAGAATTGTGCAATCGGTATTAACTAAAATTGAACATCAAGCAACAATAATGCCCGGACTTGGCTACATCTTTGATTTTTTTTACAAAAAACAATTTAAAATTGGTTTAGCTACATCCTCACCACAGGAACTAATTGATCTGGTGATTAAGATGACTGGGATTGGCCCCTATCTTAATGCAACCTCTTCTGCTGAAGATTTGCCTTTTGGAAAACCTCACCCACAAGTATATTTAAACTGTGCAGCTAAAATGGATTCGGCACCTACTTCTTGTATTTGTTTTGAGGATTCATTTAATGGATTAATTGCAGCTAAATCAGCAAGGATGAAGTGCGTTGTAGTTCCGCATTACTCGCAATTAAAAGATGATAAATGGGGGGCGGCTGATTTGAAATTATCATCACTACAGAACTTTGGAGAGCTACATTTCAATCTTGTAAACCAATAATTGTCTGGGTTGGCTGAATAGAACAAGGATGACACAGATATAACAGATTTTCGCAGATACTTCTAATTTAACTATCCGTGTAAATCAGCTTAATCCGCGTTATCAGTGTGCCATAAAAACATCCTTTTAAAGTGAAGATTAATAAAAAAGCCCGTCCATATTAATTGGACGAGCTTTTTTTAGAAAATATTAAAATTTAGTTCTTAGACTTTAAGTTTGGATGTGGAGCAGGAACAGTGTTTGGTCCATCTTCAGTAGTTCCCATAAGATCTACCGTATTGATATCACCATCCTGACCATAATTGAACAACAAACGACTTTCAGAAATCCCTTGCTTTTCAACTAAATATTTCATTACTGCATTTACTCTCTCCCAACTTAATTGTTGTGCAGATTTGCTAGATGCACCATATCCTATCACTTTAACCTTACAACCAGGATTTGCATTGATCTTAGCTGCTGCGGCTGCAAGAACTGACTCATTCTCTTTCGACAATTTAGCAGATCCCTTGAATTGGATACTTGGTAATCCACCAATAGTACATTCTGCAGTAGGAGTCAATTTCATATTTGAAACCATATCCTTAATTTCTTTACAACACGCAGGTTCAGGACAAGTTCCAATACCATCTGCATTTACTGGGAAGCATTTTTGAGGAGTTAGCAATTCCTTATCCTTGTAGTCAGGAACACCATCGCCATCAGTATCTTTTGATACACCATGACTATCTACTGGAGCACCAGCAGGGGTATTTGGCTCTAAGTCGAACTGATCTGCAACACCATCTTTATCTCCATCAGGAAGAACCGTTTTAGGCAACTTCATATGAGCAGGCTTGCTAATTTCATTGTATACATAGTTAGCCGGGTTGATCCACCATAAAGGCTGAACTCTTTTTGATTTGTTACCAATATTGAAGTTCAACTTAAGACCAGTATACCACCAGGAATCATTTGCATTACTCCAGGGACTTGAATAAGTTTCTAATCTATCATTATTAGTAAGCGTATGCTTCATTTCAACAGCCAGATTAACGCCATCTGTAATTTTGAATGCTGCACCTAGTCCAAGATTTAAACCTACATTATCGGTAAACGAATTACCTGGTTTTGTATAATCGGTAAATGGACTACCTGCAATACTTTGGGTAATCTTCATAGAAAAGAATTCAAACCCTGTAACTGCATAAATATTGACTTTCGGATTGCCTCTATAAAAACTAATGGTATTCAATGAGGTCAAGATATCAAGACCAAAATGCATTGAATTGTTTTTATAATCAGTACGCAAACCGGTATTATTATCAATTCCACCGCCACTGTTTGAATAGTAAGCAAAAGCCGGGCGAAGTGAAAATGTATGGCTAATGGCTTTTCTTAAAGTAAGGGTTCCACCAAAACCTACATTATTAGTCCAGTCATTTGATAAAACAGCTGTTCCAAAACCTATTCCCAATTCCCACTGATCGCGGGGTCTGGTAGGGTAAGGATACTGATTATTGATAAATTCATTGTATTGAGGTAATGCTCTGGTTGGGATTTTGGAACTGTCTTTCCAATCGCTCCCGAAATCGTTTTGAGCTAGACCAACAGTCTGAATCAAGACAATCAGGGCTGCCGCTAATAAATACTTTTTACTTGCCATATATGCTATTTGAATTTTAATGGATAAACTTTTTTAAATAATGTTCAAAATTAGGAATTGCTAATCAGAACCACAACTAATAAAGTTCAAAGCTATTGTTAATAGTAATTTGACACTCATAAAATCATTTACGTTGCTTCGAATGAAAATATTTTGCAGAACCATGCTATATTGCAGATATTTTAGAAATGAAACTAGCCAAACAAGTCATATCAGCAGAACTCGTTCTCTTTGAAGCCCATTTCAGGGAAGCGGTGAAAAGTAGGGTTGCCTTATTGGATCGTATCATGCAGTATATCGTAAAACGAAAAGGGAAGCAATTAAGACCCATGTTTGTTTTACTCTGCGCTCGTTTAGGGGGTGATATCAATGATAGTAGTTATCGTGCAGCATCTTTGGTTGAATTACTTCATACTGCCACTTTAGTGCATGATGATGTGGTGGATGAAGCTTTAGAGCGTCGTGGCGTTTTTTCCATTAATGCTATCTGGAAAAATAAAATTGCTGTTTTAGTAGGCGATTACCTTTTATCAAAAGGATTATTGCTTTCTCTTAATAATAAAGATTATCAGGTATTACAGGTCCTTTCAGAAGCCGTGAAATTGATGAGTGAGGGCGAATTACTACAAATAGAAAAAGCCAGAAATTTAAACTTAAAGGAATCGGTTTACTACGAAATCATTAATGGCAAAACAGCTTCTTTATTAGCTTCTGCTTGCGCAGCTGGAGCAACCACCACTTTTGAAGATCCTACACAAATTGAAAAATTACGCAGCTTCGGAGAAAAAGTAGGAATGGCTTTTCAAATTAAAGACGATCTTTTCGATTATGGCACTGACGATATTGGTAAGCCTACCGGTAATGATATCAAGGAAAAGAAATTAACATTGCCGCTAATATATACCTTAAACAATTGTAGTTCTGAAATCAAGCGGAAGCTTATTTATATTATTAAGAACGAAAATACCAATAAAGAAAAAGTTCAGTTTGTAATTGATACAGTTGTACAGGCAGGTGGCATTGCCTATGCCAAATTGAAAATGGAATCTTATCGCGATGAAGCCTTGGCCTTATTACATGAGTTTCCAGATTCAAAAATCCGTCAAGCCCTGGAAGAATTAGTTCTCTACACAACTGATCGCGAATACTAATGCAGAAACGCTGGAAGATATTAGAAGCAGATGAAGCCAAAGTAGATGCCCTATTTTCCTCCCTAAAGATCAATAAAACACTTTGCCGAATATTGGTTCAAAGGGGTTTAGATAATTTTGAGCTTTCAAAAAGTTTCTTTCGTCCACAGATATCTGACCTGCACAGTCCCTGGCTCATGAAAGACATGGACATAGCTGTGATGCGTATCCTACAAGCTTTTGAACAAAAAGAGAAAATACTGGTTTTTGGTGATTACGATGTTGATGGCACTACTGCTGTAGCTTGCCTCTATCAATTTTTAAAATTGATTTACCCTTCTGTTGAATTTTATATTCCGCATCGTTACCGTGAAGGTTATGGCGTAAGTAAAGCAGGAATCGACCACGCCAAAGAAAATGAAATTACACTGATTATATCTTTAGACTGTGGTATTAAATCTGTTGACTTAATTGCTTATGCAAAAGAATTAGGAATCGATTTTATCGTGTGCGACCACCATCTACCTGATCAAATTCTACCACCTGCAATTGCTATTTTAAACGCAAAGCAAGTCGATTGCAAATACCCTTATAAAGAACTATGCGGTTGTGGTGTTGGTTTTAAATTGGCACAAGCGCTTGCAGAAAAATTAAACCTACCCCCAGAAAGTTATTTAAAATATATCGACCTTGTAGCCATTGCAATCGCTGCAGACATCGTGCCGATGACAGGTGAAAACCGTGTACTCGCATTTTATGGATTAAAAAAAATCAATGAACAACCTAGTCCCGGAATCCAGGCAATCATAAAACTGGCAGGCGTTCAAAAACAAATGTTCATTACAAATGTGGTCTTTATGATTGCACCAAGAGTAAATGCTGCAGGTCGAATGGATGATGCAAAGAAAGCGGTACAATTATTTATTGAACAAGATCCTGAAAAAGCAATGCAATTTGCTGAAATGCTGCATAGCGACAATTCTGATAGAAGGGAAAAGGATAGCCAGATAACCGAGGAAGCACTGGAATTAATTTTAAAAGATATAAAGAACGATAATAAGAAAACAACAGTTGTGTATCAAGAACATTGGCATAAAGGAGTTGTAGGAATTGTAGCCAGCAGATTGATTGAAAAATATTATCGTCCAACCATTGTACTTACTAAAAGCGGTGAAATTGTAGGAGGCAGTGCCAGAAGCGTTGCTGGGTTTAATTTATATGAAGCGATACATGCCTGCAAAGAATGGTTACTTGGATATGGCGGACATTTCGCTGCAGCTGGAATGACCCTTTTACCTGAACATGTTCAGTCCTTTGCAGATGCCTTTGAAAAAATAGTATCAGAAACCATTCCTGATGAATTATTGATTCCTGAAATAATAGTTGATGCACCGCTTCAGTTTTCAGAGATCAATACATCATTTTATCAGATCCTATTGCAAATGGAACCTATTGGTCCGGAAAATATGCGTCCTGTATTCATTACTAAAAAGGTGAGGGATACCGGATATTCAAAAATTGTAAAGGAAGCACATATTAGATTCGTTTTGAAACAAAACAATACAAGTATAACAGGTATTGGGTTTAATATGTCAGATAAATTTCCATTACTTCAAACGAATCATCCTATAGACATTGTTTATACCATTGATGAAAATGAATATAATGGTAATACAACACTTCAATTAAAAGTCATCGATATCAGATTATCTGAAAACTAATCATTGCTACAAAAAAAAGCTACTCAGTTTCTAGACTGAGTAGCTTTTTTATATTTTAATAGCTGGTTAAGCTTTATTTGTTTCCATTAACTCAACACTCCTATTGATAAAATTGGTGAGTTCTGCACCCTTCAATAATCCCTGCGACAATAAAGCAAGGTCTGCTAAAGAACGCACTTGCTTCTCTTGCACTTCCTTGTTTTCTTGCTTTAATAGGGTTTGATAAATCGGGTGATTCCCATTAACCGTTAAAGTAACTTCATCTGGCATCTGCGCATAAAACGCTGTCATACCGCCACCTACAGCACCCATATCTTTCATCCTACGCATAAATTCTGGTCTTGTTGCAACAACAGGAGCAGAATCAACACTTAAGCCCTTCACTTCTGTAGTTACATGTAATTCCGGAATTTGAATATTGAACAACTCTTTCAAACTAGCTTCTTCATCTTTACTCAAAACAGATTCACTGGTTTCTTGCTTATCGATCAAATTATCTACGATATCAGCATCTACTCTTACGAAATGGGTGTCTTGCCATTTCATTTCCATATTGTTGATGAAAGCAGAATCAACTAAAGTTTCCATTTTCACAACGCTATATCCTTTTTTTACACAAGCCTGTATATATGCATCCTGTTGAATTGGATTAGTAGTATAAAGTACCGTATGCTTACCTTCTTTGTTTTTTTGCAAAGTTTCTGTTGCCATTTTATACTCTTCAAAAGTGTGGAACTTACCAGTGGTATCTTCCATCACCAAAAACTTAGAAGCTTTTTCTAAAAACTTGTCATCAGTCATCATACCATACTTCACAAACAATCCCAAGCTTTCCCATTTCTGTTCGTAAGCTTCGCGTTCTTTGTTAAATAACTCCTCTAGCTTATCCGCCACTTTCTTAGTGATATGCGCATTGATCTTCTTCACATTTGGATCACCTTGTAAGTAGCTACGGCTAACGTTTAAAGGAATATCCGGGCTATCAATTACACCTTGTAATAACATCAAAAATTCGGGTACAATATCTTTTACTTCATCAGTAACAAATACTTGATTACAGTATAATTGAATTTTGTCTTTCTGAATTTCGTAGCTCTGTTTGATCTTAGGGAAATATAAAACACCCGTTAAATTAAACGGATAATCTACATTCAGGTGTATCCAGAACAATGGTGTTTCATTGAACGGATATAATTCCTTGTAGAAGTTTTCGTAGTCTTCTTTTGTTAACTCACTGGGTTTACGAACCCAGATTGGGTTGGTATTATTAATTGAATGTTCTTCTGTTTTTTCGTCTGTTTTTTCTTCTCCTTCAGTTAATTCTGTCCCTACTTCAGAAAAATAAATTGGAATAGGAAGGAATTTACAGAAGCGGTTTAAGATACTTTTAATACGAGAAGCATCTAAAAATTCTGCGCTTTCTTCGTTGATATGCAATACGATTTTTGTTCCACGCTGGCTATAATCAACTTCATATAATTCAAATTCCGGACTTCCATCGCAACTCCAATAAACGCCACTACCCTCTTTATGACTTTTTGAATAGAGTTCTACTTTATCACTCACCATAAATGAGCTGTAAAATCCCAAACCAAAATGCCCGATGATATTAGCATCTTTATATTTTTCCATGAACTCTTCAGCGCCACTAAAAGCTACCTGGTTAATGTATTTGTCTACCTCTTCTCCTGTCATCCCAACACCACGATCGGTAATGCTCAGTGTTTTTTCTTTGGTATCCAATACCACGTCAATGCGTAAATCACCCAAATCTCCTTTTGCCTCTCCAATAGAGGAAAGGGTTTTGATTTTCTGGCTTGCATCTACTGCATTACTTACCAGCTCACGAATGAAGATCTCGTGATCACTATAAAGGAATTTCTTAATGATCGGGAAGATATTTTCCGTCTGTACGCGTATTTGCCCTTTTTGCATAATCAATCTATTTTGCTTCTGATGGACAATAACAGTACCAAAGAGGGAAATTCTGACAGGATGACGGCATTAGAATCCTACAGTTAATTATCCGTATTTTTTGACAGCACCCGAAAGGTCAGAACCCGTATTTTTTTCAGTTTTCTTACTTACACCGGGGTTTATTCATGAGTAAGTCATGCTCGTCTCTAATAATCAGCTGCTTGGTAGATCCGAATACAGAATAAATGCCTATCACTACCCCATTCCCAACTGGAGTCTTTGCATTCGCGAAACTTGCGTAACCACTTGTACGCAACAATATTGTTCCATTATTACAGGATCGAAGGCTCCGATTTACAGAGAGCTTATTGGCCACATCTGCAAATGCTTTAGCAGAATCAAGAGCCACAAATTCAACAGAATCGAGCTGTACCAACATACTTTGATAGTTATTATTTAAAGCCCCAATATTGGTTTTTAGGGCAGGTACTGTAGTAAGTATTTCTCCTTTTCTGATAATTTGATCAAACAATGACTGAGGAATAGACACTAAACTTGGATTTGCAGGATCACTCAGATCTACTCCTGCACCCAGTTGAATTAATTTACCGTAATCGCCCAGCCACAAACCTTTTAAATTGATGGAAAGTTTTCTTCCAATTGGGTAATTGGCACACAATTTTATCCCGTCCATTCTTACAGTTATACCCCCAGTACTATCTTGTATCACTAATGACTTATAAAAATTGTCTGATGCATCATCGGCTACTACTACTGCAACAATTGTTTTAGCATCCGTAATTTGTTCAAATTTTCCCATTACGTGTTTTGCACGCAATTCTTTGATACTGATGTCAGCAGCAAATGCAGCTTCCAATTCTGTTGGAGGCGCATCATAGACTTTTTCACAGGAATAAAATTGACAAATCAGTAGTAAACCCAACATAATTTTTTTCTGATAAATGGTTGGCTGAATCATTGTCTTGTTTTTAATTTCTAAAATGAATAGTGAAATGACAATAGGAAATTCCGCCCTACTGCATGCAAATATTTTGGTGAAAATTTATTTGGGTCTTTGTTGTCAAAATCAAATCTTAATTGTTCATATGCAGCCAGAATAATGTTTTGCAGATTCAACAAATTGTTGATGCTAATAGAATACGAAAACTGTGTTTGTTTGCTTCTGCCCCATTTAAAACTATGACTCAAAAAAAAGTTAATCATAGACTGAACTGGCATTCTTTCCACTTGCAATAATTGTTGTCCTTTTTCGGTTAAAGGATCAATGGGATAAATCGCTGCAGCAGTTCTTCTGATGGGGTTCCAGCCCAAATATTGTTTATCAAAAACGGTGGCGCTGACACTTCCAAACCACTGATTATTGGATCTCATATTCAGCGATAAAGAATATGCAGCTTGTGGACTATTTATAGATGGATAATTCTTCGCATAGATAATTGCCCTTTCTAATTCTGTTGCATTATTATCTGCGGTTACTGTAGCATATTGTCTGCTATTAAAAAAGTGTTGACCATTAGTTGCTGCACTTAATATTGAAAAATGATTATTTAGTTTTGCTTCTATTCCAAATTCATATCCCAGGTGTGTTTGACCAATTCCAGTGATGGCATAATTCACAAAACTATTATAGGTATCATGATAAAAGCTAAGTATGTCCACACCATTGAAGGATTGGATATAATATAAAGTAGAATGAATTTTAAGGCTTTTTGTTTGAATCAGATAACCCAGCTCAGCAGCATATACAGTTTCATTTTTAAGATTTTCTTGTTCTGTATCCCTAGTGCTTGGAGAAATATAAGTATTGTCTGAACTAGGTGCATTATTGATGACGGCAGCACTTAAATATAAATTTTGCTTACCGTTAATCACATAGCCCATTACCAATTTAATACCCCCATTTAAAAATTGATTGACCCTTGATTTTCCAAATGATTGGTCAGGAAATAGTCCATTAACTTTATTCCCCACTCTCCAAAATTGTGAGGTCCCTACATTACCTCCTATCGTAAATCGAAACCGTTGTGCAGATAAAAGAGCAGATAGCCAGGCTTCCGTTTTAGTATGGATCATAATATAATCATAACCAAATGAATCACCTTGTTTAACAATTCGATTAGGCATTTGCAGATCAAACTGAATAGCGTTTTGATTATTGGGGATTTCATTTTCTGCAAATTGGTTCCAGTTCACAAAAAAATCTGCACCCAATAAATCATTTACAGTTTTGTAAAAATGTTGTTGCTGAAATGAAGCGTTCATCCCCATATCAAATAATATGGAACTGCCCCAACTTCCATGATAAGAACTTGCTAGATTCCATCTTTTCAAATCCGTTCTCCGATTTTCAACAAAATACCTGGCCATTTTTCCATTAACTGTATTACCCACAATTCCATCTGCATCATACACTGTTTCATTACTGCTACGATTAACCGAGAATAATTGATCCCAGTTAATCTGTCGTTGGTCTATATTGTTTTTCTGCGTTTCAGCAACCCATTTTTTCAATATCGGATCTGATTGATAACTGGGCAAATTGTGGAAGTAATCAGGTCGGGGATCGGGAGCATGAAACCAGTTAAGGCCCGTGGTATTTTTATACCCTGAAGAATAAGAAAACGCAGTTTGTAAATAGGATTGATTATTAAATCGCCATTCATGTGTAAACATACTTACAGGTAATAATTGTGAGGCAGTGTTGGCATTTCTTATTTGTTGATGCTGATAACCCCAATTCGGGTTGTATAAAGGATCATCAAAGAGTGTAGTAGATTCTTTCAACGAATATGCCTGTTTAGCATTTTGAAAATTTGAAACAAAAAAGCTAATAGAAAATAGGTGATGATTTACCTGTTTATCGATTCCCAGAAAACCATTAATCGCCTGATGGAAAGTGCCAGGGATAATCGGCATATTGGTATATTGCCCACCTGCACTCATTGTAAACGCCCATCCATTCTTTAGCAAGCCTGAACTATGGGTGAATTGAACCCTGTGGTTGTATGAACGATTAGAAAAACCATAATCGAAATTAGTTTGCGCTTTTAGCTTCGAAGCCCTGATATCAATATTACTGGCAGATCCAATCACAGCAACAGCAAAACTGTTAGAAAGAAACTCACTATTATTTTCATCAACACGAAAAATACCATTTAATCCCATCCAATGATTCCATAGTCCTGTACCATTGGCTAAGTCAATCATCGGAATCCCATTCACAGTAACAGTCGAATAATTTCCAGACAATCCTTTGGAACGAAAATGCAGCACACTTAACTGGAATGAACTAACTGCTATAAATGGATCTCTTGTGGCATGCAATTGTGTTGTCGATAAATTTTCTGTATTCTCTTTGAGTGTATTTTCATCTATTAATGCAATACCAGTATTTGACTCTTGTTGTATCCCGAAGTAGGGTTGAAATATAGAATCTATCCGATAATTTTTATCCAGTACCATTTTTGTTTTTTTTGGCGATTGTGATTTTAAATGATAGGATGAAAACAAGAGAAAAATAAAAACCAATAACTGTTTCATACAATTGTTTTTCTATTTTTATAAATGATGCTACAACTAAAGTATAGTGCGTATTTCAGAAATGCTAGTATGTAAAATAATTTTAGCCTTTAGGAAAAACAGATAAGCGTTTTTGCGATTATTTTAGTAAAAAAAAATGAAACAATATCTCGGGTTATTTATTTTTTTATGTTGCTTACACAAAGTCTCTGCTCAAAAAACAAATCATCAGTATAAAATTTGTATCGCAGCATTTTATAATCTAGAAAATCTCTACGACACGGCTAACAATCCGCTGGTTAATGATGACGACTTTACACTGCATGGAATAAAAAAATATACTTCTGAAATCTATTATGATAAGATCGATCGATTGTCAAGAGTGATATCGGAGATCGGAAAAGATAAAACTGCAGAT
>Ga0194037_1001640_pt1 | contig 15894 bp, 19 predicted proteins | sample JunL306m_MetaG_FD_148653 | JGI IMG/M metagenome (GOLD analysis project Ga0194037, IMG submission 148653) | Anoxic zone freshwater microbial communities from boreal shield lake in IISD Experimental Lakes Area, Ontario, Canada - Jun2016-L304-6m | ecosystem: Environmental > Aquatic > Freshwater >...
CCTCCGCTCCCGTAACAGGCGTGGTGCGCCCCGGATGTCGGACTGAAGCTGGTTTCCCTGGTACAATAACTATGGAGGGCAGCGGCGACCATGCTGCCGGAGACCCACGGCAGCGCCGCCGCCATGGCCGGATCGTGGTTGCCGTAGCCGTTTTGGAGGGCGCCGGAGAGGACCCCTTCCACATACGACCGGTCGTGAGCCAGGGCGATATCATCCGCCGTCAAGGGGGAAAAAGGGAGTTCGTCAAACGGGATGTCGAGCCGCCGCCACGTGGCGACTACCTGAGCCGGTTTGCCGGCCGAGGGACTGAACGAGGCGTTGCCCGCCACCGATTGCCGTTCGTCGTAAAATACCTTCATGGCGACATACCTGCATGTGAACCACGGAAGCATGGAGAGACGGAGAAAATCATGGAAGATCCATCTTCAACAGCCGGGCGGCGTTGCCTCCGAGTATCTTTTCCACCCCATCAGCGGGGAGAGGGAGTTGACTGATGGCGTCCATGTTGCGTCTGATCCAGGGCATGCCCGGCCAGTCGCTGCCAAAAATAACCTTGTCCGTATTACGCGCCAGCTCGGGAAAATAGGTCATGAGCTTAGCCGGCGGCAGACCGGAAAGCTCCATGTAAAGATTGGCGTGGAGTTTGGACAGAAAAAAGGCCCGATCATACCAGAGGCCACGGCCGGAATGGGCCATGACCAGCTTCAGGTCGGGGAAGTCCGTAGCCACATCGTCCAGGTGGAGCGGATCGCCGTATTTGATCCGCGACCCGGTGAAGACCGACGAACCGGTGTGAATCAGAACGGGAATCCCCAGCTCCTGGGCCGCCTGATAGAGGGGGTAGATCCGGGGGTCATTCAGGTAATAGTGCTGGTAGGTGGGATAGAGCTTTACTCCCCGAAACTCTTCATCCTCGACTTTTCGATGCAGTTCTTCCCGCAGGTTGGTATGGAGATGCGGATTGATATCGCAGAAGGGGATCAGCCTCGCTCGCCCCCGGCAGAACCCGCGCACCTGTTCGTTGGTGCAGACGCCGGTGGTCACATGGCTCAATTCGGCGAGAATACATGCGTAATCAACCCCCTCGGCGGTCAGCAACTCCTCGAACGCCCCCGGATCACCGTAGCGCTTGATATACTCTTCGTACCCGGTCGGATGAGTTTGCAGCATCCATTCCGTCACCCAAGGCTTGTGAACGGTGTAGAGACTCAGATGAACATGAAAATCGATGCGTAGCGGTTTGCCGCCGTCGGTATGCAACACGTTATCACCTCAGGGGAAGAGCGGTTGAGTACTCAAATATACTGCCCCGCGTCAACCCGGATCACTTCTCCGGTAATCATGCGCGCTCCGTCAGAGAGGAGGAACAGCACGGCATTGGCGATATCGTCGGGGGTGGCCAACTCCGGCAGCACACTCTCGGCCTTTGCCTTGGCAAGAAACTCTTCGGGAAGGGCCAGAGCCATCTCCGTCAAGACCATGCCGGGGGCGACGGCGTTGACCGTAATCCCCTTGGGGCCAAGCTCCCTCGCCAGGGCCTTGGTCAGACCGATTAACCCCGCCTTGGAGGCGCTGTAGTTGGCCTGCCCGAATTTGCCCCGCATGCCGTTGATGGAGGTGATGTTGACGATCCTGCCATACCCCGCCTCCCGCATGGCGGGCGCCAGGGCCCGCGTCACGTTGAAGGCGCCGGTCAGATTCACCGTCAACACCGACTGCCAATCCTCGTCCGACATCTTTACCAGGCTCTTGTCACGGGTGATGCCGGCATTGTTGACCAGCAGCGAGATCCGTTCCGGGAGCCTCGCCACGGCGGCGGCGACACTGGCGGAATCGGCGATATCGACCATGTGGAATCGGTACTCTCCGCTTTCCTCCCCCGGCGCCACGTCAAAGACATGTACCGTGGCGCCATGGCTCACCAGCGTACGGGTGATGGCCAGACCGAGCCCCCGCGCACCACCGGTAACGACGGCGGCGCGTCCTCTTAAATCAAGATAATCGCTCATATTTCTCCCCTTGTGACGCTCACCGGTCCTGCCATACGGGGGGCCGCTTGCCGACAAAGGCGGTCAGACCTTCCACGGCGTCACAGGTCGCCATCAACTCTTCCACATAGAGCTTTTCCACGACGTCAAGCTTGGCGCAGATCCGTTGCGCCACCTCTGCCCGTGCGGCGCGTACCGCCAGGCGGAGGGTGCTGGCGCTCACCGGCGCCAGATGTTTATCAAAATAATCAAGAGCCGCCTGCTCAGGGTCTTCGGCGACGGCGGTTACCAGTCCGATCCTGAACGCCTCGTCGGCGGTAATGCTCCGGCCTGAGAAGAGCAGGTCCTCCGCCCGAGCCTGACCGATACGCTCCGGCAGCAGGCAGGACGCCGCCGGGGCAAATACCGCCAGTTTTATCTCCGGTTGGCCGAACATGGCGCCGGACGCGGCAAAGAGGAGATTGCCGGCGGCGGCAACCTCCAGCCCGCCTCCGAGACATTGGCCGCGCACCGCCACCAACACCGGAACCGGACTCTGTACGAGTTGCTTGACCAGAGTGTGCAGAGACCGGAGCATTTGGGCAAAGGAGCCGGGGAGGTGCTCTTCGACGCTGGCGCCAAAGCTGAAGTGCGGACCTTCCGCCGTCAGCAGCACCCCCCGCAGGCGCGGTTGCGCTAGATATTCGGTAAGGGCCGAGCCGAGCGCCGCAATCATGGCGGCGTCAACAATATTGGCCTTGGGACGAGCCAAGGCCAGACGGAGCAAGCGGCCGTCGCTCTCCAGGGAAATTTTCAGGGGGGATTCACTCATGAACTCTGCTCCTTACAGGTTGGGAACCAGGATGGCGCGCCTGGTGAGTTTCTGCTCGTGGGCGGCGGCAAAGACCTCATTGATCCGGTCCAGGGGATGTTTCTCAATGAAAGGCGCCAGGGCAATCTTCCGGTCAAGGACCAGGTCCAGCGCCGCCGGATAGAGTTCGGTCAGGCAGCCCCAGTTGCCGAGAGCACGGGCGTGAAAGGCCATCAGATTGGAGAGTCTCAGTTCAAGCTTGGCCATGGTAAAGCCGACGACCGACAGGGTGGCGCCATAGGTCAACAGGCCGTAGGCGGTCTCCTGGCCGGGAGCGGTACCGGAGCACTCGAAAATCTTCCAGCAGGTTTCCGGCAATCCCTTTTCCTTGACAAAGTTCTGAATAGCCTTTTTCAGCTCTTTACCCTGAACCTCGCGGGCATTGATGGTCAGGCCCGCGCCATATTTCGCCATGGTGTCGAGCTTTACCTGGTCCACATCGATGGCGACCACCGAGGCGCCCACGGCGTGCGCAATCTGCACGGCATAGCTCCCCACGCCGCCGATGCCGATGACGATGGCCAGATCCCCCGGCTGTACCTCCGCCTGGACGACCGCCTGATAGGGGGTGGTGACGGCGTCGGCGACGACGGAAATGTCCGCCAGTTCAAAGCCGGCCGCGGCAAGTTTTTGCTCATCAACCGGGCACAAGCCGCGAGCCGGTACCTTGATGTGGGTGGCGAACCCCCCCTGGATATCGTTGCCCGGCATTTGCTGCTTGCGGCAGATGGTGCCGTGTCCGGAAAGACAGAGATCGCAGACGCCGCAGGGGATGACCGCCGGAATAAGAACAGCCTTCCCCTGCCACTCTTCCACCCCGGCGCCGGCGGCGACAACCCGACCGCTGATTTCATGGCCAAGGGTCAGGGGGGGAGCGTGGTTGAAGCGGACACCGTCATAATAATATCCCAGGTCGGTATGGCAGACGCCGCACCCTGCAACCTCCACCACCACTTCACCCGCCTCCGGCTGAAGCGGTTCAAAATCACTCCTGACCAGAGGTTCCCCGACAGCGGTCATGCTCCAGCGATACGATGTGGTTGTCATAGATTAAATACTCCTTTTACTCGGTTTATTGCAGTTTCGCCGTCAGCGCCGGCGCAAACTGGAGGACATCGGCCACGACCAGCACATCGGCGACCTCGCCGATCGGGGCGTCCTTGTCCTTGTTGATGGCCACGATGAAGTCCGACTTTTTCATCCCCGCCAGGTGCTGGATGGCGCCGCTGATGCCGCACGCCATGTACAGTTTCGGGCTTACGATCTGACCCGTGGTCCCCACCTGGTGGCTGTGTGAGACCCACCCGGCGTCCACCACCGGACGGCTCGCCCCCAGCTCGCCACCCATTGCCTTGGCCAGCGCCGCTATGACCGGCACATTGTCTTTTTTGCCGATACCACGACCGGCGCTCACGATGATCTCGGCCTTGGCCAGATCCACGTCCTTGGCCTCCGCTGGTTCGTATCCCTGAAACTCAACCCTCCCAGCGCCGGCGACGTCCATGGGGCGGAGTTCCGGGGTCCCCTGGGGATCAGCCTGAGCAGTGAAGGCGCCGGCCTGTACCGTAATAACCGCGGTGGCGGTGGCGGGTTTGATGGTACGGCGCATCTTGGCGTTGCAACTGTTGACTTCCAGTCCGCCGTCGACGATCCCTATCACTTCCGATATCTGGGCGACTTTCAGCTTGGCCGCGATCCGGGGGGCCAGGTCCCACCCGTAGGAGGAATGACCAAAGACTATGTAGTCCGGTTTTTCCTGCTCAACAACGGTCAGGAGCATCTGCTTGTGCATATCTGGGTTGTATTCCCCGTATTTCGTCACGTCAGCCAGATAGACCGTACCACTGCAACGGGGAACGCTTCCGGCGGCGCCGACCAGCGCCACGACCGGCTCGGCGCCCAGCTTGTCGGCAAAAGTGAGTAATTCGTAGATGGTGTCGAGAAGTTTCCCTTCCCGGTATTCGCCAACGAGTAATGCTTTCATGGAGGCCTCCTATCGCCGTACCAGGTTTTTCTCTTTCAGAATGTCGATGAGTTTCACGGCAAGATCAGCTACGTCCCCTTCGAGGACAATCCCGCCCCCCTTCTTGACCGGCGGATAGAAGCGAGTGGTGGTCGCCACCGCCTCTTCCTTGAGCAGGTCACCCACGGCGACGACGGCGATCTCCTTCTTTTTTGCCTTCATGATATTGGGCAGGGTCGGGTAGCGGGGAACATTCAAACCCAACTGGCACGTTACCAGGGCCGGCAACGCCATCCTGACGATCCCCTTGACCCCTCCCTCAAGTTCCCGCTTGGCGGTTATCTTGCCGACGTCATAGGCAAAATCCACCAACGTGGTGGCGCAGGCAATGTCGAGAAGTTCGGCGACCGTCACCCCTACCTGGGCCGAGCCGCGGTCCTGGGACTGCATGCCGGTGAAGATGACGTCAAAATTTTTGTCACGGGCAAACGCGGCAATGGTAGAGGCGATCTGCCAGGGATCTTTTTTGTAAACTTCCGGGTCCTGAATATGCGCCCCGCGATCGCACCCCATGGCCAATGCTTTTTTGATCGCCTCCACCACGCGGTCGGGACCGATGGAGAGCACGGTCAGATCAGCGATCTCACCCACCTGTTCCCGCAACCGGACCGCCTGCTCAACGGCATATTCGTCATACTCATTCATCCGGTAGGCGAGGTCGGTGTCGGCATACCAGTCTCCGCCGCTGTTGACCTTGAATCGCGATTCCATGTCGGGAACCTGCTTGATACATACCAGTATTTTCATGTAAATCCTCTCCTCCCTGTGCGTTTCTGACGAACTATGGCATACTGGTACCACATTACCAATTTAGGGTCAAGGAAATTATTATCTGTATGCCGGACCTCGTCAATGTACGCCGGGTCCCGGCATTGAAACACAATCCGTATACGTTGAAAATCGGTCGCGGTAGTATTGAGAGGATGTTGCGGATGTCAGCGTCACTTCCCGGAGGCAAGGAGTTCTGACTTTGGCGAGATAGATAAAAAAACCCCTCCTCAATCACCCTTTGGCAAAAGGGGATTGAGGGGGCGAGGAGAGTAGACGCGCATCGGTGCTCTTTTTCAGGCGCAAGCCGCCATTCCGGCATCCTGGAACAGAGAGGAAACCAGAGAAAGCGCCGACGGACGCAGGTTCGTCTGAAGCACGGCCTCCGGCGCCGGCGTGGGGTTGGTGAAGATGGGATATCGGGTTATCGCTTGAACGGTCTCAAGAACGATCTGCTTGGCAATCATCCGTGATGGGTTAATGACGATTGGTCCTTGCAGATTCATCGTGATCTGGCGTGGATCTCGGGCCATCGTCACCACCGAGAGGAGGATGACCTCAATGCCGGGCTCAATTTTCAACCGATCATACTCATCCTGGGTCAATTTCACCTTATAGCCCGGTACAATCTGGGTCGGATCAACCACGACAAAAGCAAGATCCGGATTATCCACTGACTGAAACCAGCAGAATGGACCCTTGTCGGGATGAAGCAAGATGAAACGATCCTCGCTAAAACCGACCATTCCGTCCAGCACTTCAATGACTTTACTCTTTTCGATTTCCTGTTCTCCGAAACGTGATGTTGAAATTTTCATTTTAGTCACTCCTTTTCCTGGTCGTTAAACATGTTCACAACATTCTGGAAATCGACCAGCTCCCACGTGGCTGCCAACCGATTCTGCTCCTGTACCTTCAGATAAATTTCTTCCCTATAGATCCTGAAATCCGCTGGGGCCTCAATTCCGATACGAACCGAATTACCTTTCACCTCCACTACCCTGACTTTTATCTGGTCGCCTATGGCAATCGATTCTCCTACCTTCCTGGTCAACACCAACATCGTTTCGCCCTCCCTGGCATGCTTTGAGTTTATTCGGTTCGACTATGCGAGGTAACCGCCCCTATTTCAGATAGTCAAGCAATGACAGTTGCGAAATCTTGGCGGTGACGGCAAGGGACGCCTGGTACGCCGTCTGCTGACTGTTCAGGTCGCTGTACACTTTGAGGAGATCGGCATCCTGAGTCCCCGATAGTTCCTTGTTCAGGTCAACATTCATACTTTCCAGGTTCGTGGAGACGCGATCAATCTTGCTCATCCGGGAGCCCATATCCGCCCTCGCGGTAGTGATCTGCGTCTGCGCCGTATCCAGCGTGGTAAGCGTCGCCTGTATGCCGCTCTGATTGTTTGTAGACAGGGCTGTGGAGAGGTTTCGCATCTCCGTGAATAAATTGACCCCGCCACCGACGCCATTCAGCAATTTAGGGCCGGAATAGTTTATAGTCACCGTCGAGTTAATGCCTGTCTGAATATTCACATCATCAGTGGTCCCCGTGAACAGGCCGTTTGCGTCAAAGGGGGCGACATCATTCTTGAATCCGCCAAAGATATATTTTCCCCCGGCCTGTGCATTGCCGAGTTGTACCAACTGGTTCGCCAACTGCGTCACCTCTTCGACGGCGGCGGTCCTATTTTCGGCGCTGATGGTGGCGGTTGACATCTCTACGGCAATTTCATGGGCCCTGGCCACGATGTCTCCCATGCTTGACATGATGTTATCCGCCTGTCCCAGCCAAGCAGTGCCGGTTACAATGTTCCGTGCATACTGAGCATTCTCAAGCAGCGTCCCTTTCAACCGCAACACCTTCTGTGCGCCCGTGGGGTCATCACCCGGCGCATTTATCTTCAACCCCGAGGACGATTGTTGCTGCAGCTCGGCAAGTCGTTCAAGGTTGAGTTGCATGCCGCTCAGGCTGGTGTTGGTCATGCTCTTGTTGGTAACTCGCATGGTTCCGTATCCTTATCGCACCATGTTGAGCACGGTATCCAGCATGTCCTGGCCCGTGGTGATCAGCTTGGCGGCGCCCGCATAGGCCTTCTGATACGTGATGAGTTTTGTCATCTCTTCGTCGAGAGCCACCCCGGTAACCGACTCCTTGAGGTTGCCCAGTTGCTTGAGCATGGCGGTACTCTGCGTCAAACCCTGCTGGTAACTCTGGGCCTTGGTGCCGACATCCCCCACCAGGGCGCCGTACAGATCCGGTAACGTGGTCTGGATGCCGGAAACGGTAATCCGGCTGTTTTTCAGGGCGGCCAGAGCCAAGGCATTTTGATTGTCCCCCGTCCCTCCGGACTGCCCCCCCGCCGCGGCAATCGCGTTGGGAGAGGTGACGTTAAGGGCTATAACTCCGCTATAACCCGAAGCCGTCGGTGAAGTGAAAAAATCCAACCCGCTGCTCCCGTCAAGACCGGACCCGGCGGCGTGCCGCGTATTGACCTGTTCCGCCAGGTTGTTCGCCAACGTATCCAGACTGTCGAGAAATCCCGGAAGCAGCGTATCTCTCGCCAGGAGCGTCCCCCCCAATTCGCCTGACCCGCCGTTTTGAGCGATAATGTCGGTAGTGGTTGAATCGACGGCAAAGACGGACGCCGTCGATCCCTCTACCAAGGTATACCCACTGGAACTATTGCCAAGAGTCACCGTGACGGTGCCGTCATCCTGCTCCTGAGAAGCAATGGCGGCCTTCCGGGACAGCTCCTGTAGCAATTGATCCCGGCTGTCTTGTAACGGGTTCGCATTGTCTCCGGCGGTTGTCGCATTCTTCATGATCCGAATCTGAGCATTCAAATCGGCTATCCGACTGAGCTGTTTGTTTATGTCGGCGGTCTGACCGGCAACAGACTGGTCCGCCTGTAGTATCTGATTATTCAGGCTCTGGTTAATCCGATGAAAATCGTCGACGAGCGTCTGGGCCTTGCTCAGTACGGTCTCTCGTTCGGCGGCGCCTTGCGGATTGACCGAGAGATCCTGCCAGGCGTTGAAGAATTCATCCAGTGAAGAGCCGAGACCGGTGGACGCGGTGTCGTTGAAAAGCGGCTCAACCTTGGCCATGGCATCCCGCAGCACGGTCTGGTAACCGTTGGAGCTGGTTTCCGCCTGAATCCGCGTCTGCAAAAACAGGTCATGAGCGCGTTGCACGGCGGCAACCCTGACACCATTGCCAATATTGAATTGGGGAATGGCGCTTCCCGGCATTGATTCAAAAGCCACGGTTTGCCGTGAATAGCCGGCGATATTGGCGTTTGAGATATTTTGGCCGGTCACATCAATGGCGGTTCTCTGCGCCGCCAATGCCTGACTGCCGATATCAAGAATTCCCATGATGCTCATCTCAAATCTCCCGACTGAGAAAGCTCAGACCGGCCGCGCCGGTACTGACGTGTCCGTGGGCGCCATAGGTGTCACAACCACCGAGTACTCTGCTGAAAAGGGAAATTGACCTCTCAATGAGAGCAAGTGAGCGCACCAGTAATCGGCGATTCAGATCCTGCCGTCGAACCAGATCTTCGGCCAAACGTAGTAACCGCTGTTGCAGCGGCGCCAGTGTTTTTCGTTCCGCATCAGAGGCGACAGTCATGAGAAGAGTAAGCGCGCCGCTCGATTCCATGCCCCGTTCGGAACCGACCACCCCCATAAGGTCGCGGCACTCCGCTGTCACCAGGGCAAGCCGGGCCGTCACCTCTTCCTTGCTCCGGGTGGAATCCGTCACGGCGGCGGCGTTCATCTCAATGATCCGACTCTGCTCTTCGGTCAGAGAGCCGGCCATCTCTTCCATGATTCGCTCCTTTTCGGTGAGGAGGGCGATCAAACGGTCCATGTTAGTTGGCATGGATATCTCTCCACTGCTCCAGCATCTTGCCGGCGGTCTCGGCGGCCGCGACCTGATACGATCCGTCCGCGAGCTGTTCCCTGATTCGTGCAATGTTCCCTTGTTGACTATCCGGCATCCCGCGCATCATTGTTTTGAGCTGTTCGATTTTTGCCTTGTTTTGGGACCATTCCACGCGGTCTGAACCTTGAGTGACGGCGCCGGACTGAGTGTCCGAAGAGGCGTCCTTCTTGATTGTCGTCTCGTTATTGAAACGATATACCGATGACAATAGCTGTTCACTACTATCAATTTTCATGGATAACTCCGCGTGTCTCGTTTGTCATGGCCGGCGCCGGTCTGACCCGTGCCGCTCCTTGGGTGGAACTATCAAGCTGCTGTTCCAGCATCGTGGACAAACCTAAGCCGCCATGTTCCGTGATGATCCGTGCGTATTCCTGATCCAGCAGAGAGCGAAACAGCTCCTCGCCGCGGCCGCCGTCGGTAATCGGATCCTTCCCCACTGTTTCCCTCATGGATTTGAGTACCATGCCGACAAACAGAGCTTCAAACTCTCCGGCAACCTTTTTGACCGCCGCCGCATCCTTGCCGCGGGTCTGGGCGCCATGTGCGTATGCCGACGCATCCGCGGAGCGTGTGGTGGCATACCGCAACGTACTGTCTGTCCCGAACTTCAGATCCATACCTTTATCACTCCTATCGACATCCTATCTTGAATCTTTAACAGGTTAGATTATAAGCAACTCAGCGTTGAGAGCACCCGCGGCCTTGATGGCCTGCATGATCCCGATCAGGTCGCGGGGGGTCACCCCCAGGGCGTTCAATGCCCTCACCACATCACCAATACTCGCGCCGGCGTCAACCACCGCCAGACCTCCCCCACCTTCATGTACCGTGATTGAAGTGCGTGGCGCTACCTCGGTCTTTCCCGTCGAACTGAAGGGGGTCGGTTGGGATACCTCCGGGGTCTCCTTGATATCAAGAGTAAGATTACCGTGAGAGACCGCCACGGTCGCCAACCGCACCCTTTCCCCCATGACGATGGTCCCGGTCCGTTCATTGAGCACCACCTTGGCCGAGTTGTCGGGAGACACTTCCAGCCGCTCAAGGTCAGCCACAAATGCCACCGTCCGCCCCTGGTATTCGGGGGGAATGGTCAGGAGCACCGACCCCGGATCACTATTGGAAGCCGGCGCCGTCTTAAATTTATCGTTGATGACCTTGGTTATCCTGGTTGCCGTCGTGAAGTCCGGTTGGCGCAGGTTGAGTTTGAGGGTACTCCGACCGGCAAGGACATTAGGAATTTCGCGCTCAACCAGCGCTCCGCCGGGAATCCGTCCGGCGGTGGGATGATTTTTCTGGGTCGAAGCCGCCTGGCCGCCGTAAGAAAAGGCATTGGTGGAGATCGCCCCCTGAGCAACCGCGTAGATCTGGCCATCCGCCCCCTTCAGAGGAGCGAGGAGCAGGGTGCCGCCGGACAGAGAATTCGAGTCTCCCATAGAGGAAACCAGGACATCCAATGACGCCCCCTGCTTGGCAAATGGGGGCAGGGTAGCCGTGACCATGACAGCGGCCACGTTCTTAACCTTGATGTCGCTCCGGCTCACCGTGACCCCCATCCGTTCGAGCATGTTGACCAGCGACTGCACGGGAAACTTGGTCTGATCGCTGTCGCCGCTGCCATTCAGACCAACCACCAGACCGTATCCGATCAATTGATTGTCCCGCACCCCATCGAAGCTGGCGATATCCTTGATGCGGGTCGCCGACGCCGACTCAACGGCGCCGAACAGGAGCGGCAGGAAAAGGAGCATCCACGCCGCGGAGTGTGTGCCGCGCACTGCGTATGGGGTAAGGATCCGTTGCATACAATTACCTCTGCCGCCTAAAACGGCCATATTGTATCAATGATGTTCATGAGCCAACCCGGACGCTGCCGGTCACTGATGACCCCGTTGCCGCTGTACGTGATCCGTGCGTCGGCAATCAGGGAAGAGTTGATGGCGTTGTCCGGAGTTATGTCTCGGGGACGAACGGTCCCCTCCAGTATGATCGTCTGGTCTTCATGGTTGACCATGACATTGCGGCGTCCCTCGATGAGCAGATTACCGTTTGAGAGGACATCAATGACCCGGGCCGTCATGGTGGCGGTCAGGTTGTCCTTGCGCGTCGTGGAGCCGGTTCCGCTGTATGCCGTGTCGGTAGAGGCGCTGAGAAGCTTGGTCAGATCCATCCCGTTGAGACCGGCAAGCTTGGTCTCCATCCCCAGCAAGTTGGGGATTCCGGCGGCCACCGATCCGCTCCGACCGGTTCCGGTGGACGCCTCCTTGCTGGCGCTGGTCTGCTCGGAGACCACCACGGTCAAGGTATCCCCAACTCGACGCGCCTTCAGGTCATCACTCAGGCCGGTTGACGATGTCTGCCAGAGTGAACCGTTGGCATAGCTCAAAACAGGTTGTTCCAGCCGTTGTTCCCGTGCGGGAAAGGCGCCCGCCGTCGGTTGATGGCCGCAGCCGGCAACGAGAAGCAGTAACGTCAGAAAAACAGGATATCGTACCATGTCAGAACTCCACTCGTACCAGGCCGTCACCCACCACCATGGCGGGAATATCCTTCTGCGCAATCAGATTCTGTACCATGATTAGATCCCCTTCAGCGCCGTTTCCACGGGCCCTGCCGGTGGCGGTGATACGGAACGCCCTGTTCTCGGCAACGATGGTTACCATCTGTCCGCTCTTCACCAGCGGGGGTTTTTCGAGATAGTCACTCCGTACCGGCGTATTGCTCCGCATACCCACCCGCACTCGTTTGCCGATCACCTCTCCAATATCCCGACAGAATTTTCCTTGCGCCTGGGCAAGATCCCGCTTCTGCATGACCACGTCTCCGGATTTTACCAGCATGCCGTAATCAAGCGGCCTGGTCGCAACCACAATGCCGGCCATCGCCTCGACCTCGACATTGAGAGTCAGATTCTTGGCAACCCGATCATCCACTCTGACGATGAAGGCCAGTGAAGCCCGGCCCCACCCCTCCCAGTCGGGGGGAGCGACGATCTCATAGGCGACCCTGCCGGGAGGGAGCGAAATTTCGCCGGAATACCCGAGCTGCTTGATCCTCAGCTCGACCCCCATGTTCTCGGTTCGTTGCAGGAGGTATGCGGTGACGACCCGGCGCACCGCGGCTTCCGTCAAAACGGCGCCGCCGCCGGATTGAGAACCAATTGCCGGCATGACTCCCACAAACATTATCATCAGCAACAACTGTATCTTCAGCAAAAACCGTTTCATGGCGTCACCATTTTCAGCGCGTGGTTGTTACCGTTTCAGCTCATTGGCCTGTTTAAGCATCTCGTCTGATGCCTGGACTGCCTTGGAATTTACTTCGTAGGCCCGCTGGCTGACGATCATGTTGACCATCTCTTCCATAATGCTGACATTGCTCATTTCCAGCACCCCCTGCGCGGTGGTTCCGAGACCGCTCTGTCCAGGGGTTCCGGTATTGGCCGTCCCCGAGGCGTCGGTAGGCTGGTAGATGTTATGCCCCATGCTGGAGAGCCCCGACGAATTGGAGAAACTCGCCAACTGAATATTCCCTATGGTAGTGGGAGTAGTCTGACCGGCCTGGAGCACCGAGACGGTCCCGTCGTTGCCGACGTTGATCGTGGTGGCGTTACCGGGAACGACGATCTGGGGGACGAGTGGATAGCCATCCGAGTTGACGACGCGCCCTTGGTTGTCCCTCTTGAAAGCGCCCGCACGGCTGTACCCGGTGGTCCCGTCGGGAAGAAGTATCTGAAAGAAACCATCCCCCTCAATGGCAATATCGAGTTGATTGCCGGTCTGGGCAAAATTGCCGGGGGTAAAGAGTTTGGTAACAGCGGCGGCCTTGGTTCCAAGACCTACCTGAATCCCCACGGTCTGCGTCGTACCGGTCGACGGCGCCCCGGTGGTTTTCATATTCTGGTACATGAGGTCCTGAAAGTCGGCCCGGCTCTTCTTAAAGCCGGCGGTGTTCACGTTCGCCAGATTGTTGGCGACAACATCCATATTGAGTTGCTGCGCCTGCATTCCGGAAGCCGCGGTCCATAGCGCACGTATCATGATAATCCTCCTTATTCACCTTCCATCCGGTTATCGCACCCTGAAATTTCTTGTTAGAGTTTGCCCAGATCGTTGGCCGCCTTGGCGGCCATGTCGTCGTAACTCTTGACCGCCTTGAGGCAACTCTCGTAATATCGGGTTGTTGCTATGAGATCAGTAAGTTCCAGGATAGGATTCACATTGGAACTTTCGAGAGAGCCTTGTCTGACCGACGTGTTTTTGGCGGGCTGTGGAGTAACTCCAACCTCGGCGGTAAACAGTGCGTCCCCTGCTTTCTTCAGAGTGTAGGGCTTGGTAAACTCGACCATATCGAGAGCGCCTACCTGGACGCCGTCAACAAAAATTTCTCCCTTACCGCTGACATCAACCTTTTTGCCGGTTATGGTAATGGCCTTGCCGTTGCCGAGAACTTCACTTCCCTGGGTCGTAAGCAGTTTGCCGGCGGCGTCCAGATGAAAATTTCCCTGACGGGTATACGCCTTTCCCTGGGGAGTATTCACGACGAAATAGCCATCGCCATCAAGAGCAAAGTCCAGTGTGGCGCCTGTCTGCCGTACTGATCCCGCGGAGTAGTCGGTTACGAACCTGACACCGGAGTGGACTGGTGTCTGATCCGCTTCGGAAGTTAACTTGCTCGGATCGACGCTCGCCAGCACTGTTTCAAAAATGATCCGGTCCTTTTTATACCCGGCGGTATTCAGGTTGGCCAGATTGTTGGTGAGCGATTCCATGCGCTGGATCGAAGCCATACCACCGGATAGCGCCGCGAACATACCGCTGTTCATAATCAACCCCTTTAAATCTATTTCTATCCATGTCTGATTTGGCACTCCGCCGAGGCGGGTTAATCGTAATGTGGCTTCATTTTTGACCTGAGCCGCACGACTGCCTGACTGTGCAACTGGGAAACCCGAGACTCGGTAAGTCCAAGTACCTCGCCGATATCCTTGAGTCTCAAATCCTCATAGTAGTAAAGTGTAACGACAATCCGTTCCTTCTCCGGCAAGGCGTCGATACACCCCGCAAGGGCGTCGATAAGCTGACGATACTGCAACTGAGCCTGTGGAGTGAGCGCGGAACTATCCGCCACCATGTCAAGGAGCGTCACCAGACTCCCGTCATCATCTTCTATTGACTCGTTGAGACTGACAAAGGAAAACGTATGCACTTCTTCCAAAATGCTATAATATTCTTCCAACTCTACCTCCATGGCGTTCGCGACTTCCTCACCGGTCGGATCGCGTCCCAGTACCTGACTGAGACGGGAAAATTCCCGTTCCAGTCGCTTGTACTTTTCACGCACTGAACGTGAAAGCCAGTCCTGAGAGCGGAGTTCGTCCAGGATTGTCCCCTTAATCCGCTGCTCGGCAAAAGTCTTGAATTGAACGCCACGGGACGGTTCAAAACGCTCGGCCGACGAAATCAGCCCCATCACCGCGGCGCTCATCAACTCTTCCTCATCAATATGGGGGGGCAAATGAGCCGCCATCCGCTTGACAAGAAACTTGGCCAACGGCAGATGTTCGATAATCAGCGCGTCACGGACCGCGTGGGCATTCCTCTGAGACTCCTCGGCGTAGACTTTAAGTTGGCGGTTCATACATACCTCATGGCATGAGTTTCTTCAAAATACCGCCTGAACAGAAATTGAATGTTCCCCTTGACCGACTGCGACGTCGGACTGTTTTTCAGAGTACGGGCCAACTTGACAAAACAGAGAGCAACGGGCGAGCGGGGGTGGAGTTCAACAACCGCCTTCTGCCTCCGTACAGCGTCAACCAACCGCTCGTCACGCACGATACTCCCGACATAATCCAGGGAGACGTCAAGGAAGCGACTGACCACCTGGGAGAGTTTCTTGAACATTTCAAGCCCCTCATCACTGTCTCTCACCATATTGACAAGTACCCTGAACGATCTTTCTCCATGACGGGTCGCCAACACCTTGATCAAGGCATACACATCGGCCAGGGACGTTGGTTCCGGTGAAAGCACCACCATGATTTCCTGGGCGGCAACATTGAAATAGGTTACATTTTCTGAAATACCGCTCTCCGTATCGATGATCAGCACGTCAAACTCTTCGTCAAGGGAATCCAGCTCATCAATCAAGAGGAGCCGCTCCCGCTGATTGAGCGCCGAATGTCGCTTGCCGCCTGATCCCGCGGGGACGATCCTGATGCCGCCGGGTCCGGTCACGATGACTTCAGAGAGACGCCGAGGCCCGCTGAAAACATCGTCAAGGGTGAAGGTCGGCCGCAGTCCCAACAG
>Ga0194037_1001641_pt1 | contig 15884 bp, 17 predicted proteins | sample JunL306m_MetaG_FD_148653 | JGI IMG/M metagenome (GOLD analysis project Ga0194037, IMG submission 148653) | Anoxic zone freshwater microbial communities from boreal shield lake in IISD Experimental Lakes Area, Ontario, Canada - Jun2016-L304-6m | ecosystem: Environmental > Aquatic > Freshwater >...
CTTCAACCCGCTTGAGCGCAGCCATGATCTGGCTGTCGGTAAATCTTGACTTCTTCATGTAGAAATTCCTTTGTGGAAAATTCTACTTCTGGGGCCTTTGGTCTATCGGGGGGATTACCAGGTGTTTTAGGTGAATACGGCTCCATACCAACCATGAAAATTCCATATGCAGTATATGTATGCAATATGGTTTTTACTGGCGGTATGAATATTTGGTTATGGCTTTATGTGAGTAATCCGAAAAGAGATCTGTTGACAAGAAAGCTCTCTAAAGAAAGAATTAGTTTAGGACTTTATAGAGGTGCAATTATTCCTTTGGTTTTTATAATATCTTTTTTCTTTTCTTTCTATTTTCCTGTTTTTGCTAGATTGATTCCTCTTACTATTCCTATTGCGCTGCACTGGGGTATGAAAGGCTTTGAAAGACGAGCTGAATTAAGAGAAAAAGGAGTCCAAGCATAAATTCCTTTCTTGGCATTTTTGACCTGGCCCTCTATGCTTACCAGCGTACAGTTTGTAAAGCCAGTCTATTAGAAAATCACGGTCCAGACCCCAAGCACATACGCCAAGGAACAGATCATTGAATTCATCAGACCAGCCGGTGCCGACATGCGGGCTTAGGAGTCTGGCCGCAACGGGGCTATAGCGATCCAGCTTTTACAACTGGCGGTACAAATACAGTGGCATGTAGGTCTCCCATGCCGTGAGGCTGATTAAAAGGGAGTCGTAGGACACCAAGTCTAAGCTGTTGCAGGCTGGAGCGCACTTAGACATCAATGTGCTTCAGAAGGTATCGGGGGTGAAGCGCTAGCCCCAGTGGACAGCCCGCTCAACGAACGCTAAAAAATGAGTTAGTTTTTGCTGCGGGTTAACCCAAGCGGTAAGTTACAGAGCACCTCGTCATTGATTCCCTATATACAAAGAAACGTATGAAAAGTCTCTTTTATAAATGCTCACACGAGTGTGAGCATAATCTTTACTTCATAGGGAAGCAATAGGTAAAAACGCGATATTTCTAATCAAAAAACCAATGCTCATATCAGTATGAGCATAATCAATTTTTCAGAGGAGAACAATGAGGAATATCCCGAATTTTGGGCCTAAAAACCCGTTGCTGCCTCGGGCAGCATATCAGAAAATATGAAAAATTAAATCCGTAAAACCACCTAAGTTGTTAATCTATATAAGATTTTTTTACTTGGTGGGCGGTGCAGGTTTCGAACCTGCGACCCCCACAGTGTGAAGATTCCGTCAGTTAGCTAATTTCCTATTTTAAATCAATAGCTTAGCTATTTTTAAAACCATGAAAGTAGTATACAAGTAGTATAGTCAATAGACTCAAAAGTTTTATTTTTATAACCTTTTATAATAAAAAGAAATAAAACCGTAAAGACTCTTTACGCTTGAGCGTTTTGAGGTCAGGACAATGCTGTCACCACTGCTCCGAAGTCACAAGAGCAGCATGAAATTCCTAGCAATGATAGAGTAATCTGGCACTTAGCTGCGGAGACTTGCATGAACAATTCCGAATCAAAAAAGCGACTTGAGGCTCTTCAAAAATCTAAATATTTTTCACCTGAAATACAGGACGCGTTACGCTTCGCGATCGAAAAACTCTCGGACGCTAAATTCCATTTGGACCAAATCCCAAGGCCTGTCATGGCAAACAAGCGTTGGAGTCAGGCTGAGGAAAGTCAGATCGTTGAGCTCCTATTGGCTGGAAACTCCATAGAGGCCATCGCAAATAACGTTGAACGCAGCCCAAACAGCGTCTTCAGCAGACTCCACCATCTCGGCGTCATCTCAATCAATAGCAATAAAGCGATTGACTTTAAGCATCGAGATCTCGAGTTCAAGGAAGAACGCCCTGAAATTGATCTCAACAGAATGTGCGTTGAGTGCGGCGAACCAGTGGGATCAAAGAGGTTAAAGAAAAATCCAAACCTTTACCGCTGCGAACCTTGTCAGTCAAATTATGAGACAAGTAGAAAACCTGTATAGAGTTTTCGATTTGCTGAATTAAGTCATTAGAAATCGAGGAAAGGCTCACCCTATGAGCCTGTAATCAGTTAAATTAGGTCCTCGCTTCTGAATGTGCCCGCTACCAAAATGACCAATTTTTGACTCACTTGGAACTCAAACAATGAACCTTAAACACGTGCCACTCAAATATCGCGGTCTATTCACTCGGGTGAAAATTGAGAAAAACAAATCTAAAGCGGATGCGATAAAAGCTAAATGCTTGGAGTGCGTCAACTTCAAGTACAAAAGAGTCACTGAATGCAGTGCACCGCAATGCCCCTTATTTGAAGTGCGACCATATCAAAAGAAGGCATCTAGAGCATGATAAATTTTATGCGAGAGATAGTGATCCGAGCGTTTCTTTTATTCGCTGTAATGATCTACGGACTAATCGCTACTGTGAGGATAATCCTCGAAGGCATCAGGGAATCACCAGTTGAAACAATCGTTTGGTTTTCAGTACTTGCCATTTTTGTTTACGGCCTACTTTGCATGTTTAGGCTATTCGCATATATGTATCGCATAACAACCAGATTCGTCGTAAATTTTAGGAAATTCTTCGAAGTGGCACGACATAAAATTTAATAATTTCAATATATTATTGTATTTCTGGAGAGTTAAGATGCCCATTTTTTCGCGTTCCAAGACGAGCTTTCCATTGGTTTTCTATACGAACAACGTCGGTCTGACCAAGTGTCGGATGAAGCACCTCCAGTATTGAATAAGTCAGATACCTTGGATCTAGACCTAATAAGGCTTGGTTTCCACCATGTCCTCCGGTAGCAACATATTCAGACCATCGTTGAAAAATACCACGCGCTCCGCAGGCTGAGCCAACGTAAAGCTTTCCAGTACTGTTATCGTTAATCAAATAAATTCCGTTAACCGATGACAAAGCGTCTACCCAACTTTTATTTGAAATTTGGTTGTTTACTATTTGCACCAAGTCCGTGAATGCTAAGTGAAGATTATTGTAGGAAGTAAAGGGCTCTCTCGACATTTCACGACGTACTTCGAGCACGGCTTTGTCGGCTCGCTGCAACCATGATATTGCAGCCCTACCCCAAGAAATTATCACTCTTTTCGACAAATGATTTGTAAGCACTTCAAGCTTCGTCTCATAGTAGGCAGTTTGATTTTCCCATTCAGCAGGTAGATCATGTTCCCGTAACAGATCTTTATGACTCTTAAGCAGCGTGTTTACTGGAAAATATTGAACGATGTTCCAGACGCCTAGAAATAAAGCTTCATTGTTTGGCAATGCTGAAAAAGCTGCAATATTTTTTGCTTTACCAAAAGCTTTTTCTTTCTGAAATCCTTGATAGGCTTCGAATTTGGGTAGATTTTCATCAAAGGTCGAAAGAACGTCTATTTCTCGATTAGTATGGCGCAAGAGGCGCATCTCCGAGGTTTCAACATTCAATAGCTTCATCAATTGGAAAAAGTTCATTTGGCTCTACTTTTTGATTAACTGTGAGGGATAGTGCGCTTAAATGTAAATGCGGTCAGATTAAAAGAAACGTAATTTCAATTTTGGATTTATTTGTGGGCCTAGGTCAAAAATTGAGTGCCGTGGCTGTTTGCTTTGCAACCACACATTATTATGTTATGTACTGCATCTGATAAGACAAATTTTTCGATTTGCAAGTTGGACAAAATATTACTTTGTCTCTTTTCAATGGTCCTCCACAATTACATTTCAAACTTTCCTTGCGTTCGTCACCCCTTTCAGGGCCAACGGCTCTAATCGAAGACAACTTTCCGCACGCTTGACATTGGAACCCAGCGCTACTGCTGTTAACCCCGTGAATAAAGGATGTAACCTCTTCGCTGTGATCACAATCTTTGCATGTGATGACCCCATGGCCACCCATGTAATGAAACCAAATTCCCTCTGCCCTTTCGTCAGCTAGTCTTTTATCTAAAGCAACGGATTTGTTATGTTCTTTCATGATGCCATATATAAAGAATGGCCATAAAAAAACGAACCCAAGCGTTATTGTGATCCGAAAGAAAAAGAGCTTGATTTCAGACGGCGCTTCTCTTTCTAAAAATGCATTAGTCAAAGGCGAACCCCTCGCGCGATCCACTTCCTTCGCGATGTCTTTTCCTGCTGGCCCAATCGTGCCGAAAAGAATGCCAATCAGAAGATATGTAGCAGCTGCGATTTCATAGGCATTGTTCATTTTTTCTCCTATCTATTTTTGATTTCGCTGAGGTACGGTTAAGAAAAATAACCAAGAGCAAGGAGCCTCAGACAGGCTGGATTGATAACGCCCATGATTTCGTAATCCCCAAGATTTTTTAGATTTTTAGTTCAGTTCAATCCACCCGTGTCCACAAGCAAGACAACCAGTATTTGATGACGTATTGTCCGCTAGCATTTGAAGCCTTAGTTCCTCAGCATTGAGCTTAGATTTCATTGACAACTGTCCTAAATTCATTCCCTTTTTCTTTCCACAAGACGGGCAAAATTTGAACTCGACCTTCTGCGGTGCTCCACTTAAAAAATGAGCATTCATCGTAGCAGTAGTAATCAATTCAGACGCTTCGATCCATCTTGCAGAAAGCTTTGTAATTTCGATCTTAATTTTTGAATCTGCGTATTCAATTTTTACTGGATCAGCGACAGGCTTTATTTTTAAAAACGGCAACAATAAGCCATACCTAACGCATACAAATCCTTTCCACTCGCCCCTAGCCGGTCTTATGGTCTCGGCGCCACTTACACAAAAAATTGCCTCACCATTCTGAAAGGCAATTTGGAGCTCCAGCATTGCATACGATTTGGGCATGCGCGGTGGCTTTAGGCGCTTTATTGCATCTAGAAAATCGTCTCTTTTTATTTCAATCCACATGGATACGATACCTCATTCAACGCTTCCCAACATATATGAATTTCATTTAAAAAGGCTACTCTAATAAATATTTATTCGTAAATTTAGCGTGATTCTTGACATATTTCAAAGAAACGTTTTTAGCTATATTTAGGGATCTCTTCGCTTTCGCGCCGCATCCAAACTTGGACTTACAGGTCTCTTAAAGCCGTATTCCTCCTCAAGTGTCCGAACAATTCTCTCCCAATATTTTTGCTTCGCAGCTTCACTGTTAGACACTTCACTTCTGTTGACAGCGCCGTTTATGACTTTTTGCTTTAGATCTTTAAATTCATAATAGGTTAGTAATTTTGCACATTTATATAAGTAGTAATAGTCTTTTTCATACGAAACTCTCACTACTTCTTTTACGAACTTTGAGTGCTCATATCGCATCTTTTGATCGAATAAATCATGATCCATAAATTGAACCCATATTGATTTTTAAGCGGTGTAGCGTGTGAGCCAACAAAGCGTATTGACGAGCCCCATCTGTTCAGGTGTCTTACAGCTGATATCCATTAGGGTAGGACTTGCAAACAATACGGCTAGGCACTTAGCTCTAGACACCGCAACATTTAGCCTATTTTTGCTGAACAAGAATTCGATATTTCTTGGAAGATCCTCGCCGCTGGAGGTTGCCATCGAGATGATCACGACCTCGGCTTCTTGTCCTTGGAACTTATCGACTGTCCCAATTCTTGCGTCTGCAGGCAACGCAGCTCTTAGCTTGTTGACCTGCATGTTGTAGGGTGAAACAACCAAAATATTGTTTGCTGTCATTGGATGCAATGCACCGGTATCGTCTGTATAGGACTGCTTCAGTAAGCTATCAAATAGCGTGGCGATTGCCTGAACTTCCTGAGGGCTGTGTTGAGTGCACCCGTTGTGCGCAATCGGTACAAATCGGATACCAGCCGTCATCGGTATGGGGCCAGCGTCATCCGTTAAGACCAAGTGGCGCTTTTCGTTCCTAGCCTCCGGAAATAGTCTGCCGTCATATACAGCATCAGAGATGAATTGGCACACCTTCGGATGCATACGCCAGGTTGTACCGAGGAAAATCCCCCTGTCTGGAGCAATTGTGGCTTGACCTTTTAGCAAGAAATCTAAAACTGAAAGTCCTGATTCGCCTGGATGTACCCCTTGGGTTGGCTGGCTAAGTTGCATCTGGTCGCCCAGAAGCACAATGTTTTTGGCGCTGGTAGCTGCTGGGATGAGATGGCCAAGGGAAACCTGCCCAGCCTCGTCCACAAACAGATAGTCCAGCGCCTGATCCAGACTGGGATCAGACATTGCCCAGGCAGTTCCCGCCAACAGCTGCGCATTGGCCCCAATAAAGCTGACTCCGTTAAAAACATCTTTAATCATGGTTCCCTGAACCTGATTAGATTGATCATCTTTATCCGACTTTTTGACGCCCTTAAAGCTAAAACCAGATTCGATAGCTACCTTTTCCACTTCATGAAGTAGATTGACGATGGCCTTGTGGCTGTTGGAGGTGACGCCTACCCGCTTACCAGCTCTCAACAAAGCGAGGATGACGTGAGAGCCCGTATAGGTTTTTCCTGCACCGGGCGGGCCTTGGATAAATAGGTAACTGTGATCCATTGCCCCAACAACTTTCGCAACTTGCTCCACCGAGGCACGATCCGGCGCTAGCGGCGTGCCCTGCTGATGATTAGTCACTGTAGGCGGCAGCCGATTTAAAAGCGCGGTAATTGCGGTGTATTTACTTGTCGATGCCGCGACATCCTCCGCGTACCTAAACAGACCGTTAACAAGGACGTCGGTGTTTACCGTGCGCTTTGACGCAATATCGGTCTGCCCTGCTTCAACTAAGGATGTATCGGTAACTTTGAAGCTTACTGTTTGGGCTTCCTCATTGATGATTAAGTCATTAACTGACTTAATCGAATCCACGAGTACCACGGCATCGCCCGTCTTTAGCTTGGTCTCTTGATCAGGATACCGGAAGGTATATCGCATCGACCGGGCATCCGGTACCGCTTTACCTACTTGCTCAGTCATACCAGCAATGCACTCCGGGCTTTCAATACGCTCCTCTGTACTCATAGCTTGGCGATCAAACACGCCCCACCACTCTGGCTTTGCAGTGCGCCTATGAAAATCCAAAAGATGAAAGGTTAAAACGCGATGGTTATCGGCTGCGGTCCAGTTCTTTGGATCATCGGGTATGCCTGCCATGAGCTTGTGGCGATATTCCTCAAGACGCTGTTCCGCAATTTTTGCGCGTTCTGAATTTTCTTGCTGTCTCGCCGTGAGTTCTGGTTCAGGGTAACTTACCCATGGCAGATCTTTGGGACGCAGCTTTAGGAGCCACTGTCTAAGTTCAAACGTAGAGCGAACGTCATCTTTGTTGTAATTTTCAATGTCTTGCAGGTACTTCTGCTCTAGGGTTTTCTTCCATTTTTCGTAGTAAACAACACTGGCGCCCGCATTTGTGACTTCACCAGAACGCCTATCCAGGTAAAAGCGCTCCATGTTCTTTATGGAATATTTAGGTTCGGACACTCTTACGCCTTCGCGCACTACCCGGTACAGATCAACCATTTTGTGTTTTCTAAGCAGTTCGTCGACTGCCTGTTCGCGTGTTCCATGTAGCCCCATCAACTTTTTAAGAGCTGTTACCTCGTAAGGCGCGTAGTGATAAATGTGTGCGCCGGGGTATTGGGTTATGCGCGCCGACACAAAGTCCATGAAGGCCTCAAAGGCGAGCTTTTCTTGTGCTCGGCTGTGCGCCCAAAACGGCTTGAAGACATGAGTTCCTTGATCAACAAAATAAAGTCCAAACAAATACTCAAGACCTCCGTCCTCTAGCGGATTGCCCTCCATATCAAAAAATAAATCGCCATCATCGGGAGCAGGCAGTCGGGCAAGTCCTCTAGGGCCAATCTCTAGGGGGTCGCCTGGTGTGGGCCCTATGAGCTCGTAAATTCCCGTTTCACCTTTTACCGGATCAATGCGGGCTTCATATTGCAGTCTTGCTTGATTGTGCAGTCTGCGGACCAAGGGCTGGGCTAACTTTGTAATACGTGTATCCGGATCTATTTGGGCAAGTGTTGCTAGCGTTTTAATACCTGCGCCTTGCAACTTCTCGATCTGGACTTTGTTGATATTTGCTACTTGGTTTAGGTGGTCATCATCATGCCAGCGCTGCTTGCAAATATCTCGCCAATGGCACAGGTCACAGTGTTCGCACGTCTGGGGATAAGTAATGTGTTCAGTAGCATTTACCTTAGCTAAAAAGCGTGTCTTTAACCTATCGTAGTAGTGCACATAGTCTGCGCAGCGCAAAGCCTCCTCTTGGCCATTTCCCAAGACGACATACATGTACTGGGGCAAAACGCCTTGGATATTTGCCAAAAGTTCACTGTAGAACGCTAGCTGAATGACAAACTTTCCCTTCGTTGAGCGTGCCAACTTGGTATCAAGTACCTCGTAGCTGTGCGCGCCAAGCAAGGAAGGGGTTTCTACGCGGCGCAAGAAATCGGCGTAGCCAAGAAACTGCCCTTCTATGAAGGTCGCCTGAAAAATGATCTCCTCCCCCCTACGCATTGCATCGAGGGTAGCAGCAGCCCTTTCTTGGCCATCATCGCTGACCTTGGCAATATCTATTAGGCTTTTATGTTTTAACTTTAGTGTTTCAACATATGCGGTTTCATGCTCAGTGCCTTTTGCTTGGATCAGGACAGCCTGCTCATCGTCTTTCGCTTTTTGCATTGGCTGCTCAAATGAAAGCAAGTCAAGCGTTGTCAGGTGTTCGCACTCTAAAAAATTCACCACATCAGTGGCTGCATATAAAAACTTACCTGGAGCAATTTTTTGCATGATCTAGTTATGGAAGAATTCGGCAAGCATGATGACTACCATTTGGAGTCATCATAGGATCCGAAGCGCTCACTAGCTCTGGAGCTCTTTCCAAAAGAAATTGAGTCCTTTGACTCATTGTTAAAGAGCGCCCCAATGCCGGTCGCCATGTTGCCCATCCGCGTGCTGCCATCTGAACTGAAGCTGCCAAGTTGTGTGTAGGTTGAACCGTCAGAACCCATGGTCATATTGCCCATTTTTGTATAGGTGGTCCCATCGGAGGACATGCTGATGTCCTTCGTGATCCGGGTTAGGGTTTCCCCTTTATCGGAAATTGCCATGTTTCCAAAAATGTTCCAAAACGACATGCTGTTACTCCTTAAAAGTAAAAAATGCTACGTTTCTGACGCACTAGCCCTTTGCGGGTCATGCTATCCCAATCCTTGCCTGGATCTGGCAATTTCGCGTATTTGCCAGTCTTCAGCCTATTAGAGCGTGGGGTAGGCTCACCGAGTGAGCCTGCATGAGGAGAAGATTGACAAACTGCATAAATTTCCTCTACCCAGCCTAGATCTATGAACACAATGCCCCAGAAAGATAAAAGTGGTAGCCAGCGGCCCAACCCACTGGTCTTTGAAGCCCTACAGCGAGGATCGGCTGCCTATGAGACTGGGAATTACTCCCTTGCCCTTTCAATTTTGGAAGGCTTCGCTACTGAGCCGCAAGTTCAGTGCTTTTTAGGCCTGATTTACCTAGATGATCCTCAATTTGCCTTTGAAAGATATTTGGGTTGGCAATATTTGGAAAGTTCTGCTAAATCAGGTGATGAATACGCCTGGTTGATGCTCGGGCGCCGCTACGCTTGCCTTGAACCCAACGACGCAGCATTTGAGAAAGCTGTTTACTGGCTACTTAAAGGCGCTCAGAAGGGTTGTCTTTACAGTCAACACACGCTTGCCTGGTGCCTATGTAAGTTGGAAATCTTTGTAGAGGCGAGCAAATGGTTATTCATCACCGTTACTTTAGGTAATACAGATGCGCAAGGCCTATGCGATTCAGTCCAATGCAATATGACCGAGCGGGAGTACGAGTTTGCTCAGGAGCTTGCGCTCATTTGGCTCATGGAGAAAGCTAAGGAGTCAGCGGACGGCTTTCACCGTCCGCTAGCCAATTATTGCGAGAAAATTAAACACTTAAGTCTCGCCTAATTGCCAAAAATTTCCTATTTGCAATAAGGTGATGGACGATTCCACTTGTCCGTTGCCACCCCACCAGGTCCGGTGTAACACCCGCCACCAGGTCCGGTATAAGCCCCGCCACCAGGTCCGGTATAAGCCCCACCGCCTGGGCCTGTATACGCTCCACCGCCAGGTCCGGTGTAAGCCCCACCGCCTGGGCCGGTATACGCTCCACCACCAGGCCCGGTGTATGCGCCACCACCCGGGCCTGTATAGGCCCCGCCACCTGGTCCGGTAGACGCTCCGCCTCCAGGTCCTGTGTAGAGTCCGCCTCCGGGACCTGTGTAGCAAGGGCCTCCTGGTCCTGAATAACCGATGCAGCCAGCAAATGCGCCTGCGGACAACAGTGTCAGACCCAGGCCAACGAGAACATGCACTTTTCGCATAATGTCTTTTCCTTTAATTAAAATAGTCAAATAAGTTATCATCGCCATTTAGTAATCCGTTGCGCACTGGCTGCTCCTGCCTTCTTCGCAGATCGGTTTGTCTTTAGATCTATTAGCTCCCCGAGCGCGAACGTCAAGACGTTTAGCGCTAACGGCATTAGATACCCTAGGGGGCTCACGCAATGAGCTTTAAGCAAGATTGCCTAATTTGGTCTTAAATATTTGTAAGACGCTTACATTGCTGGCCGGCAAAACGGTCTAGCCCTCACTGCGGAGCTAGGGCACGCTGAGATCGCTATTTGAAAAAAACCTGTCCCCGTAAATCGCGTTGCAAAACGGATCTGAAGGCATTCCAGTTTTTGTCGTCTGAGGAGTTACAAATCCCGGTCTTACGCCTGGAGGAGTAGGCGCGCTTTACCAGTAATTCCTGCCCAACTAGCTTATAGCTAGCCGCATAGTGATAGGGCCCGCTGTTGTATTGCACGTTGGCCGGTACCCGTTCAATCTGACTACCCTCTGGAAAGGTCAGACTTATAGATTCAGTAAATGCCCGAGATCCACAAACTACGGGGAATCGCCTGTTTGGGGGAGTCTTGTAAGAAGCCATGCGGCGAAGATTACCGGGCACGAGTCCATGCGGCACAGTCATAGCGCTAGGACCAGGCACATTGACCAACGCTTCAAGTTCAAACACCGATTCAACCTTCAAAGGTTGGTCAAGATCCATGGGGTCATTCTTTAAAAATTTACCCCACCCAGTTTCCTGTGAGCGGGCCAAGAGTTTGGTAGTCAGTTCTTGCGTATCGCGGTTTTTGTAAGCAAATTGATTACTTCGGATACCGACTTCCTCTACGCCTGCAGAAGTCCAAGTACTTTTGCCAAGAACACTGCCGTCCTTTTGCAGCACCATCTTTACTTGGATGTGGCTGTGGTCCTTTTGCCACCATGTATGAGGCGTGTTGCCTATCGTTGCGCTAGCAGTCAAAAGAGTCGGCTTGCCCGTATCGCCATCGGGCAGCGTACCCATGGGCGTAAATTGTGAAGTTGAGTCAAGATAGAGATCCAGCTTAGGTATGTAGCTGATCGCATGGTTAAACGGCGTGGAGACTGCCAGCTTGGGTATGCGCATTGCATCGCCTGAGCTAATCAGTGCTGTCGTACTTTCTATGCCTACAGCAGAAAGTAACGCTTCCAGCATAGTCACATGGTCTTTGCAGTCGCCGTATCGGTTATCCATAATACTCTGTGCAGAGTGAGGTACGTAACCGCCTTCGGCTACATAGACTGCTACGTAGCGAATGTTGCGGCTAACCCAGTTGTAGAGCTTTCTGACCTTAGCTCGATCATCCGTTGCCCCCGCGGTCAGCTCTTTTGCCAGTGCGCTGATTGCGGGTGTGACCTCAGCCATGGGCTTGGCCCGGGCTTGGTAGGCTTTACCAAGCTCAGCATAGTTGGCAAAAGTTGTAAACGCCAGGTAGGGTGCAAAGTCGGTTAAAGCGGCTTGGCCTGATTCAGCAGGATAGGCCTTGTCTTGTCTGTAGCTAAACCTGTAACGCACCGATCCGGGCGCATCCTCTGTCTGGCTCTCAACACGGCCGCCCTTAACCGAATCAGTGTCAAACAGAAGTTTGACCTCAAGTGCATGTACCAATTGCACATCAACACTTTCAAAGGTGACGTGAGGAGAGAAGTACTGTGCCCAGAAAAAATGCCCCGGAAAATACGGTGTGTGTTGGTAACTACGCGCTTTGTAATAAAGCAAGCTTCCGACATCGACCTTAGGGAAGATGATTGCGAGCACCTTGCTATCGCTGTACTCCTCAGCGCCATCGCCGTCCAACCGCTTTATCTTGTCCGCAGGTACATCAGTCCTCGACCCATCGGGGAGCAAGGTGTAGGCCTCCAGAATTTCCAATGTCTCCATTTTTTCGTTGTAATCAATTCTTTGTTCTCCCATATCTTTGATGCCCTGAGGCGTGTCTACCCGAAACAGACGCTCGGTAATTTGGCTGTATTCGCCATTGGCCTTGACATCGAAAATGTCTAGGGTTTTCACGATGGTATGGGAGGGCTTGAATTGGGCCCATGCTGGCTGAGTAAGTAGCGCAGATAAGATAACTAGGACTTTTAGAACGTGATGGAAGTACAAATTTTTCACAGATAGTTCGCTTCAACGAATATGCCACCAAAAGGCATGGATTTATGGAGATCGATTGGATCACTGGTTTGACTATTTATCCGGCTTGTCCTCTGGCTTATCACCCATCAGATATCTTTCTTGATTTAAAGGTGCCCACCGTTTAACTAGAAATAGCACGCGGTACTTGTCTGCGTCGGACAATGTGTTTGTCAGTGCATTTACAAGCTTTTCGGCTTCCCCTTTGTTTCTTCCTGGTGGCAAGGTATTTGCGGCTAGCTGCGCAAACTTACCGGCTTCGATCAAAACTTCCGGCTCTTTGCTCGATTCGTAAAGCAGCGATGCCAGGCTTAGGTAAGCTGTCGGCTCGCCACGCTCTGCTGCCCTTGTATACCAGTAGGTAGCCATGATAGGGTCCTTGGGAACTCCAAGTCCGTTTTCATATTTGTCGCCAAGATTATTTTGAGCACCGGCAAACCCCATTTGAGCAGATTCACGATAAAGCTTTACTGCTAAAACGTAATCTGGCTTGGCGAGCGCCTGAGCCTTGAGAGCTTCCCGAAAATCCGATAGTGCCTGCACTCGCTGATCTGGTGTAGTAAGTGAGACAGAAATTCCCAGGCGGTCTGCGGTTTTTTTATTTAACCATCGAACTTCCTCGGCAGACCCTGTAACCGCAAACGAGACCACATCCTCGGAGAAACCCAATGTCGCTAGGTAGGCGCCGATTCGCGCGCCTTGAACAGCAGTAGAGATTTTCTTGCCATTCTTACCATCAACATATGGAGCATGAAAGCCGATAGTGGCCGCGTTATTCATGACGCGTGGGCTACCGGCAAGCCAAATTAAAGCGCATGCGGAGTTGCATTTGGCGTCTTGCACGGCGGTACTGAAGCCCCGAACTCGGATCATCTTTCCGATTTCTAATGCTGGAAAAACTAATCCGCCCGGGCTGTCTAAGAACACGATGGCATCATTGGAATTTAACGCAAGCCTTCTAAACCGGTTTTCATCTCCCATGGTAATGGCACCCTGAATGGTGATGATGTCTTGTTGCTCCTTAGTGCCTCGGGCAAAAGACATTTCCGCTGCATGAATCTGGAAAGTCAAGGCGGAGATGATGCAGGCCGTAACGCCTATGAGCATGCGAGCAGATTTCATATGCATAATTTTTTAACAAGTGCAACGGCTTTCAATCAACTCGCTAAGAGTCCAAATAATTCAGTGCGACGCGGTTGATCTTTGTATTCAACTGGACTCATAAACAAAATCAGCGACTACTTTGCGCGCCCTAACGATCGCGTAGCCGCGCATTTCAACGTTGGGAATCCGGTATTGGTGCATTAGCCCATTCTTTTGACTCGGTTTCCATCGGGGCGGTACCTCAGCGTACCAAAGTTGATCACCATCCTCAATTTGTGCCAACAATGCCTTCCAAGCACCATTTAAATGCCCAAAGGGCAGCTGGGGAGCGCGGCCCAGTGGATCCAGTACGACAGCTTGTGCTTCTACGCTTAGCGCATTCACCGTCCGCAATAGATGGGCAGATTTAATCGTGAATCGATCCTCTGGATCCTCCCGCCCTACGCGCAGGGGCCCATCTTTACGTGCTGCCCAGATGTAGATGAATGGAATCCCGGGCCAGACCAACGTAAGAAGGCTAAATCCTAGTACCCAAACAGAGATATCTATCAACACCTGCGACCAACTAGGCCTTGGTCGTATTGAAGCCATGATCGACTTTACGAACTCACTTTTACCCGCTTTTCTGTCCCTAAGATGTGTGTACAGGAGGACGGCGGTAGTCGCCGTCCCACCGGCAAGCAAATAGGCGCTAACCCACTGGCCGACGCTCCAGTCCATCATTTTTTGGCCTTCAAAAAGTCTGGAATTTCGTAATTTTCAAAATTCTTTGGATCGTACGGTGGGCGTGGAGGGCCGTTCACAACCAAGCGCTCGCCAGTTACCTGTCCTTGTTGGATTGCTAAAAACAAGTCCATTTCATACATGGATGCATAGCCCCCGTGGGTGTACTGAATCAACTCCCCCTGCGGGCAACGTAGTTCGCCGGTAAACCAGTGGGCAAACACGCCATCAGGGTAGTCAGGGAAAAGGGCTTGCATGCCAACCTCGCTATACCCGTCCTCATCCCCTTGGGTTCCCCAAAGCTCTTTCAGGTAGAGCCGCCCCTGCTCAATGGCCCAGGTACCGATATAGCCACGCCAAAGCGCGGTAGTGGTCGCATGGAACCGGATGGGGTTAGCCATAGTTTTAAGGTACCGGCCCAAAGGCTCTGCGCAGAGTTTTAGCTTTTCGCCGCGCAGTAGCAGGGTTTCAGGGCATTGGGCGGTCATTTGTTTTTACTTTCTCATCCAGCTAGCGGGGTTTGTTCGGCTTCGGGGTAGGTTTGCGCCAGTCTAGGTTCCCCCCAGCTCATCCGGTGAGCCTGCGCCTGGCCGGTTAGCGGGTAAAAGTACTGCGTAAATGAACAGTGTTGCCAGCTCACAGCGTGAGCTTGTCAATTGAGAAACTTGCCATCATGACCAGACCTACCCCCTTCACAAATAGCTACTCCCTTAGGGAAGCCTGGCTTGAGGCTGCCGTACAAGCTGTGACCCCGCTTTTCAGCGCCAAAGGGTACGTCGTCCCGCTATGCAAAGTTTCTGTAGGGTTTGCCAGCACCGGTACGCTACGTGGCCACATAGGCCAGTGCTGGAGCACCCGTAGTTGCGACAACGGTATCAACCAAATCTTCATCTCGCCGACGCTGGGGGAGGCATTTGACGTGCTGGACACCTTGGTGCATGAGCTGGTCCATGCGGTAGATGACTGCCAACACAAGCACGGCAAGGAATTCAAAAAAATTGCCTTGAAAGTCGGACTTAAGGGCCCCATGCGCGGTGCTGAGGCAGGTCCGGTGCTCAAGGCGCAACTACTGGACCTAGCCCAAGGCCTAGGCCCTTATCCCCACAGCGCTTTGAAAGTCAGCCTGCGCAAGCGCCCCCAAGCAAAGCGCCCCCGCGCCAAGTGTGAGAAGTGTGACTACCAGGTACCAATGCTCAAAAAATTTCTCGCCTTCGGTCCACCGATCTGTCCCCAGCACAAGATAGTTATGGAGCCGCTAGGCGACTGGGATGAGGTTTAAACAGTGTAAATAGGCTAAAAAAGTGCTATTTCAGAGGGGAAAATAATTTTTAACTGTCATGTTGACACCATTGAAATTAACTGTCATAATGCCACTGTCAAAAAGAAAAACGCCCTCAATAATTAGATTTGGAGCTTCAATGGACGTACTGTACCCCCACCGCAAATTTAGCGGGAACGCTAGTGAACTGGCTGAGAAAGCCATCGAGTGTGCAACCAATTTCGGCTGGACTGTGGACCTGGATAAGAC
>Ga0194037_1001643_pt1 | contig 15881 bp, 16 predicted proteins | sample JunL306m_MetaG_FD_148653 | JGI IMG/M metagenome (GOLD analysis project Ga0194037, IMG submission 148653) | Anoxic zone freshwater microbial communities from boreal shield lake in IISD Experimental Lakes Area, Ontario, Canada - Jun2016-L304-6m | ecosystem: Environmental > Aquatic > Freshwater >...
CGATCAGCATCTCCTTTAATCTCCTCTCTCTTAGAATAAAGAGAGTATGGAGGGGGTGCTGAGGTGGGTCAATTTTGGACGCCGATTTATCTCATAAGTGGGTCATTATTGCATGCCGATTTACAGATGTACTATTAATCATACTCTTCAGCTCATTTTCCGGCGGCACGCTCAAGTTTTTTCTGGAGTGTCGGCCTGCTTACCCCCAGCATCTTCGAAGCGATACTCCTGTTGCCGTTTGACAGTGTAATTGCATCCTCCACCAGTAACGCCTGAACCTCATCAATGGTCGGAAAATTGTGAAAAATGCCATGCAGCACAAACTGATTGTTGCCCATTTTTCGAACGATATCCTTGCGGGAGACAGTGCCGGGAGCAAGTCCAGGGAACTCGCCCAACGACAGAATTCCGGTGCGATTACGGGTAACGGCATGATGAACCATGTTGATCAACTCGCGCACATTTCCTGGAAAGTCGTAAGATATCAATGCTTGGAGAAGCTCCTTCGACAATTCAGGAGCGGCCCGAAGGAGTGAATCAGCAGTGATTTTTACAAAATGGTGAACAAGCGGCAGTATGTCTTCGCGCCGCTCTCGTAATGACGGAATATGGAGTGTGTGGGCACTCATCCGATAATACAAATCACTTCTGAACACCCCGGAGTTCAACAATGATTGAAAATTTCCATTTGATGCAGCGATAATTCTGGCATCACTTTTATGAAGAATATCGGAACCAAGGCGGTAGTATTCGTTTTGCTGCAACAACCGTAATAACTTTACTTGGGAAGTTTTACTAAGATCTCCGATCTCATCCAAAAACAGAGTGCCTCCCCTGGCCTGTTCTATCAGGCCGTCACGACTTTCGTCCGCGCCAGTATAGGCGCCTTTTTTGTGGCCGAACAGGGTATCCGAAAGCATGGTGTCATCCAGACCCGCTGCATTGACCGTTACCATCCGTCCCTTCACCCCGCTGTAACGGTGAATTGCCCTGGCGATCAGTTCTTTTCCCACTCCGGTCTCACCGGTAATCAATATGGGCTGGTGTGAGCTTGCCACGCTCTCAATCACCTTGAAAATTGATAACATTCGATCGCTACGGGAAATAATTTCACTGAAATTTTCAGGATTGGAAAGTGGCTCGCCCAGAAGATACCCGGTAAGTTTACGATTTCGGACGATCAGTTCGTTACTGTTGACAGCATTCTGGACGATAGCTACCAGCCGCGCTGTGTCGAGTGGTTTGATTACGTAATCGTAAGCCCCCTGCTTTATACAACTCACCACGTTCTCAAGATCGCTCACTCCAGTCATGATAATGACCGGTATATTCGGATAGTACCGAACTATTTCAGGGAGAAGGTCCACGCCTGACGGATCCGGCATAACCCAATCAAGCAACAGGACGGTATGAGCGCCGGTTGCAAGTGCTCGAAGAATCTGGCTGCTTTCCTGCAAGGTTGTCACATTACCGATACCATGAGCTAGAAGCGCACGACGAGCTCCATCCAGAAACGCGGCATCGTCATCAGCGATGAGTATGGAGTGTCCCGATTCATTCTGCCTGGTCTGCGACATATCAACCTCCGGAACGTTCGTCTGCAAAAGCACTCAGGAAATACAACGAAAACGCCGCTCCTCCGTTCAAAATCAGACAGGAAAAGCGGCGCAGTCATTACGAGCGACGCGGATTTTAGGGTAATGCATTAATTGCCAGTCGCCATTATTTCTTTTTAGCTGGCGTCTTTACAGCTGCTTTTGCTGCTTTGGCTGGTTTGGCCGCCAGATCCTTGAGGGCTTTACCGGGGGAAAATTTGCCATTCGTTTTGGCGGCAATCTTCAGTGGCTTGCCGGTCTGCGGGTTTCTGCCGGTGCGGGCAGCGCGAGTGACCGCACTGAATGTGCCGAATCCGACAAGGGTAATTTTGTCGCCGGCTTTGAGTGCGGCTGTGGTGGCAGCAATAAATGTGCTGAGCGCCTTCTCGGCCTGTACCTTGGTCAGTTCTGCTCCGTCTGCAATCTTTGCAACGAGTTCCGCTTTGTTCATAACCCCTCCTTGATGGAATTTTTCACGTTATATACCGTGAATTCTGCAAAGTCTACAGTAGATTTGACTTCCGCGCCTTTTTCTACTACGCATTCCCGACGCACTCTGCACCATATCTCGAAACCGATCAAAGTTATGCGGCCTGCTTGACCAGTCCGGCAAGATCCTTTTCGACAATCCAATGAAAGTGACGATTGTATCTCCAAAACTGCCGGAGATAATAAATATAACGTATTAAGAGCGTTATCTATGGAATATGATGATTAAATCTGATATGTATACCTCAAAATTCGACAATCCGTAACCAAAGTCGACAATCAAAATAATTGACACGACGGTTCGTTATGTGGTCTTATCTCCAGGTTTTGCATTTGCCCATCTTACGATACATACTGGTGCTCCTTGTATTGACTTCGGCTATCTTGCCCTTGGACGGCACGTGCGTTACGGATGCCGCCTTTCGGGATGAAACAATCCGGATTGCAATTGTCAAGGCCGCCTCGGAGGTGACTGTTGCCGGGAACGGCATTCTGGTTACCGGCGACTCGGGTGAAGCTGTGATTCTTTCTCTGCCCGTGTCGGTCAAGCCGTTCAAAGACGGTTTGATCGCCGAAGGGAAGCTCTATCGAAGCCTCATCTTTTCTGCTTCTTCGGCAGTGCTTGTTAATAACAAACCTTATCGTGGTCAAGCTGAATTATCATATTCCGAGAGAGGCATTCTGGTCGTAAACAAGTTGCCTCTTGAAGATTATCTGGTCGGTCTGATCAACAGTGAAATTTCTTCTGCATGGCCGATTGAGGCGGTAAAGGCACAGGCGGTGATTGCCAGAACATACGCGCTCAATCGAAAGGCTTCCCGGGCGAAAGCTCTCTACCATTTGGAATCAACCGTTATTGATCAGGTATATGACGGTTATCTGATCGAAGACAGCCGTGCCCGCCGCGCAGTTTCAGAAACTGAAGGCGAGGTTTTATCGTACGGCGGGGCCGTAATTCAGGCGTTTTACCACTCCGTCTGCGGCGGAAAAACTGAATCAGCCGAGAATGTCTGGGGTGCCTCGTTGGCCTACCTAAAAGGTGTGGACTGTCAATACTGTCTCACATCATCATCAGCGTCAGCATGGGTGCAAAAGCTGCCCTTAATCGAGATTGAAGAGAGGTTGCGGGTGTCCGGGCACAAGATATCGGGTTTGACCGACATCAAGCCCGGAGCTCAGAACTCACGAGGCCGGCTGAAGCAGGTTGTTCTGGTGGCGTCTAAGGGCAGTTTGGCGTTGAGTGGTGATCAGTTCCGCAAAGCACTCGGATATGGAGTCATCAAGAGTACCCGTTTCACGATAAAAGTATCTCAGGGTGAAGCCAGCTTCTCCGGCATCGGTAATGGACATGGAGTGGGTTTATGTCAATGGGGTGCAAAGCGGCGCTCTCTTGATGGTTTTGGTTACGGAGAGATCCTTTCCTACTACTATCCAGGTACAGAATTGAAAAAGTTCTCTGACATCAGATAATAGCTGAATTATATGCTGGTAAAAGACTTTACGTATCACCTGCCTCCCGAACTGATTGCGCGTCATCCGGCTCGGGAGCGAGACGATTCTCGTCTGATGCTCCTGGACCGTCAGACTAAATCTATTGGAGAAGACAGCTTTAAAAATCTGTCAGCCTATCTCCGCTCTGGCGACCTTCTGGTTATGAATGACACCAAGGTCATACCGGCGCGCCTTTTTGGAGTTAAACCTTCCGGAGGAAGAGTCGAGATCTTTCTGTTGCGTCGCTTTTCAGGGGTTCAGGAGCAGTGGGAATGCCTGCTGCGTGCTTCCAAGAAATTCAGGGACGGCCAGAAAATTCTGCTTGAATCAGGCATGACCGCTATCGTGCTTTCCCGCACGGGAGTGGAAAACTGGCTGGTCGAATTTTCAGGTTACGAACCTTTTGATATGTGGCTTGACAGGGAAGGCCATATGCCTTTGCCGCCATATCTGCAGAGAGAGGATTGTCTTTCGGACCGGGAACGTTACCAGACCGTTGTGGCACGGAATCCGGGCGCAGTGGCCTCACCGACGGCAGGTCTTCATTTTACACAGGAATTGCTGGCTTTACTGGCATCAAAGGGCGTTGGAACAGCTTTACTGACCCTGCATACCGGGCTTGGAACTTTCCTGCCGGTTCGTGTTGAAAGAGTCGAGGATCATATCATTCATTCTGAGCGGTATGCCATTTCTCCTGAAACGGCCGCCGTGATCAACCTCACAAAAGCGGCAGGCGGCAGGGTCATAGCGGTTGGCACGACCAGCGCCAGGACAATTGAGTATTCTGCCGGAACCACGGGTGAGGTATTATCTGGAGAGGGTGACGCTGATATTTTCATATATCCCGGATATGCTTTCAAGGTAGTAGATGCTCTGATTACCAATTTTCATCTGCCGGAATCGACATTATTGATGCTGGTGTCCGCTTTTGCCGGGAGAACATTTGTGCTGGATGCTTATAGTGATGCGGTAAACAGAGGCTTCAGGTTTTACAGTTACGGCGACGCAATGTTCATTTATTGAGAGGTACCGTGTCCGGCACGTTTTCCGTAATTCACCGCGACGCATCATGCGGCGCACGTCTTGGTTCTTTGAAAACACCCCACGGAGTGATTGAAACACCGATATTCATGCCGGTTGGCACCAATGCCACCGTCAAGGCGATGACGCCCGAGGATTTGCGGGAAGTACAGGCGCAGCTCATACTTGCCAATACCTATCATCTCTATCTGAGACCGGGTCATCGGCTTGTAGAGCAGATGGGCGGACTGCACCGTTTCATGAACTGGGATGGCCCGATCCTGACCGACAGCGGTGGCTTTCAGGTATTTAGTCTGGGTGAGCTGCGAAAGATCAGTGAGGAAGGGGTCAGATTCCAGTCGCATCTTGACGGTTCCTATCACATGCTGACTCCGGAACTGGCTGTGCACATCCAGGAAGCATTGGGCGCCGATATCATCATGTGTTTCGATGAGTGCCCGCCTGCAACCGCAGAGTATGATTATGTCAGCCGTTCCCTTGAGCTGACGGCCCGCTGGGCCGAACGCTGCAAGAAAGCTCATGGCCGTGAGGGACAGCAGCTTTTTGGTATTATTCAGGGTGGTATGCACTATGATCTGCGAGCCAGCAGTATCGAAAAAATCTGCTCGATCGGCTTTGACGGTTATGCTCTGGGCGGCTTGTCCGTAGGTGAAGAAAAAGAACAGATGTACGGTGTGATGGAGTGCTGTGCTCCTCTGCTGCCGCAGGATTCGCCGCGCTATATCATGGGAATCGGTACTCCAGAAGATCTGATTGAGGCTATCCGGCACGGTTACGACATGTTCGATTGTGTCATGCCGACCAGGAATGCCCGTAATGGCATGCTCTTCACCAGCCAGGGACGCATAAACATAAAATCAAAGGTCTATGAAGATGATGCCGGGCCGTTGGACCCGTCCTGCAGCTGCAAAGTATGCAGAAATTATTCGCGCGCCTATCTCCGGCATCTGTATCGGGCCGGGGAAATTCTCGCATCGCAATTACATACCTATCATAACCTGCATTTCTATCTGGACCTGATGCGCAGGGCAAGAGAGGCTATTCAGGAAAACAGGTTTGGCGCATTTCGTACTGATAGTATCAAACAATTTTTAAGGAGCAACAATACGAAGGAGGATATTTAGATGTTCGGATTAGCTTTTGCTATGTCAGGTCCTGCAGGTGGTGCATCCGGTCAGGCTGGAGGTATGGCGGCGTTTCAACAGATAATTCCGCTGGTGTTCATGTTTGCCATTTTTTATTTTCTGCTGATACGTCCCCAGCAGAAGAAAGCCAAGGAACACAAAGCGCTGCTGGATGCCATGAAAAAAGGAGATAACGTGATTACCGCCGGTGGTGTTCATGGCAAAATCACTGCAGTTGATAACGAGATCGTGACACTTGAGATCGCCAACAACGTAAACATAAAGATAGTCAAGAGTTATATTGCTGCAATGAAAAAAAGCTGAGTTTTATTATCAATTGAAAGGAGTACCACGTATTATGCCGAAAGGAACTGGCTGGCGTATTAGCCTGATAGGCATTTTTGTCCTGCTGTCGTTTCTGTATCTGATTCCAACCCTGGTGGCAAAACTGCCGGAGTGGTGGAGCGGGCTTTTGCCCAAGGACAAGATCCATCTCGGACTTGATCTGCAGGGTGGCACCCACCTTGTAATGGAGGTTGACACCCAGAAGGCGGTTGAAGGCTCTCTGGATCTTGTCGCCACTGATCTGGAGGATACCCTCAACAGCAAGAGCCTGCGCTTCAAGCGTATTTCCAGGAGCGGGGCGGACAAGGTTTCTCTGCTTTTTTACGAGAAGGGAACGGCCGAAACGGTTCAGAAGATGCTTAAAGACAAGTATCCCGGTTATGAACAGAGTTCGCCTGTTGATGACGGTGGCTTCGTGGCTCTTACACTGCGCATCAATGAAAAAGATGCGCTGGACCGCAAGGATAAGGCCGTTCAGCAGGCGCTAGAAACCATCCGCAACAGGATCGACCAGTTCGGTGTTTCTGAACCTACCATCCAACGCGAAGGAATTAATCATATTGTTGTTCAGTTGCCGGGAATCAAGGATCCGCAGCGTGCCATCGAGCTGATCGGGCGTACCGCCCGTCTGGAGTTCAGGATGGTGCGCGAGGACATACCACCTTCATCCGCAACGATTCCTGACGATGCCGAACTTCTCAAGGAAAAGTCGGTTGACCGGACAACCGGTGCTGTTACTGAAATACCGATAGTGGTTCAGAAAAAGTCGATGATAACCGGTGATCTGCTGACTGATGCCCAGGTCAGAATCGACTCCCAGTTCAATCAGCCTTACGTTGGTATCGAGTTCAACGCTCTGGGTGCCAAACTGTTCGACCAGGTTACGGCTGCCAATGTCGGCAAACGGTTTGCTATCGTATTGGATAATAATATACACTCTGCTCCTGTTATCCGTGAGCGTATCTCGGGCGGCAGCGCCCAGATATCGGGCAGCTTCACTGAAAAGACCGCCGCCGACCTTGCAATCGTGCTGCGTGCCGGAGCGCTGCCTGCCCCGGTCCAGATCATTCAGAACGTGACGGTCGGACCATCTTTAGGTCAAGATTCCATCAACAAGGGACTTTATGCCGGTTTGATCGGTGTTTTGCTGGTGGTTGTCTTTATGGCGATTTACTACAAGATGTCAGGCATGGTTGCCAACCTGGGAATGATTCTGAACGTTATCTACCTGATGGGAGCACTGGCAGCACTGGGTGCAACTCTGACATTGCCGGGAATTGCCGCCATTGTTCTTTTGATAGGTATGTCGGTTGACTCGAACGTCATCATCTTTGAGCGTATCCGCGAAGAGCTCAAACTGGGCAAAACGCCCAAAGCCGCTCTGGATGGGGGTTATGACAAGGCATTCCTTACTATTATGGACTCCCATGTTACTACCCTGATTACGGCTGCGGTACTGTTTCAGTTCGGTACGGGCCCGGTCAAGGGTTTTGCCGTTTCTCTCAGCCTGGGGGTAATCATCAACCTGTTCACCTCACTGATCGGTACCAAGGTGACCTTTGACCTGTTCCTGCACAAGGGTTCAGTTAAAAAAATGAGCATATAGGGGGAGCATCGTTCATGGAACTTCTGGGTAAAACCAACATAGATTTTATCGGTAAACGTAACATTTCGTTCATCATATCCGGTATCATCGGTATCATCGGCATCATCGGAGTTGTCCAGGTCGGGCGTGGAGCTGCCAATATGGGGATCGATTTCTCCGGCGGTACCTCCATGCAGCTGAAATTCAGCAAACCGTTATCAATAGCCGACGCCAGGTCCGCTCTGCATAAGCACGGTATTGCCAAGGCCGATCTTCAGGAAATCAAGGACGGTAATAAACTGCTGGTCAAGATGGCCGGTGCTTCGGTCGGCAAGCCGTCGGAGATGGTGCAGACCGCCTTCAAAAAAGAGTTCGCTGACAATGCCTTTACGGTGGAAAGCTCTACCGAAATCGGCCCTTCAATCGGCGACAAACTTCGCAAAGATACCCTGATTGCTGCTTTTCTCTCCATGCTGGGTATCATACTGTACATAGCCTGGCGATTTGATTTCAAATTCGGCGTCGGCGCCACGGTCGCCACCATGCATGACTGTCTGGCCATGTTTGCTGCCTTTTACCTGATGAATAAAGAGATTAACCTGCTCTTTATCACAGCCGTTCTGACTATTGCCGGTTATTCACTCACAGACACGGTTGTCGTTTTTGACCGAATCCGTGAAAATCTTCACAAAAATCTCAAGGGTGCCCTGCACAAGATTTTTAACGACAGCATCAACGAAGTGCTTTCCCGTACGATAGTTACTTCTTTAACGGTATTTCTCGCCGCTGCCTCCCTGTTTCTGTTTGGCGGCGAGGTAATTCATGATTTCGCGTTTGCCCTGCTTGTCGGAGTTATTGTAGGCACCTATTCATCGGTGTTTGTCGCCAGTCCGATTGTCGTGCTGCTTGAAAATCGCGCTTTGGCCAAAGAAGTTAAAACCGTATGATTTTTATACCGTTCACACAAGGAGGGGGTCAGTGAATAAAGAATCTGCACTTATAGCTGTTGTTGCTCTGATTGTCGGGCTGTTGGGTGGCTATCTGGTATTCAGTATCAGCAATGTCGGTAAAAGTCGGCAGGATGCTCCGATTACTCAACCCGGCGCCGCTGCACCGGTAGACTATTCCCTGCGTATTGCCCAGGCAGAGAAGGTCGTTGCTCAGGATCCGAAAAATCTGAATGCCTGGATATCCCTTGGCAACGATTACTTCGACACCGACCAGGCTCAAAAGTCGATAAACGCGTATGACAAAGCGTTGGAGATCGAGCCAAAAAACCCGAACGTACTGACCGACCAAGGGGTTATGTTCAGGAAAGTGGGGTGGTATGACAAAGCAATCGCCAATTTCGACAAAGCCGGCAAAATTGATCCGAATCATCTGCAGAGCCTTTATAACGCCGGATTAGTTTATGCCGTTGATCTTAAACAACCGGATAAAGCAATTCAGTACTGGAACAGGTATCTCAAGATGGATTCGAACAGTCCGACCGCCCTCCAGATAAAAGGGCTGATTGAACAGTCCGGCAAGGGCATGCCGCCTACGTTGAAATAACACTAAAAACCCCCGCTTGACGGGGGTTTTTATGTTTAGGGAATAGTATGCAGAAACAATGGGTCGTCAAACAAATGGTTGCAGAGTCAGTCGGCAACATGGCCAAAGCTCTTGCAGTAAGCCATATTGCCGCCTCAGTTCTGATTGCACGCGGCATTACCTCGGCAGTGGAAGGGCAGGCCTTTCTTTCACCTTCATTTGCAGCCATGCCGGACCCGTTTCTTTTGAAGGGGATGGAAGCCGCCGTGGCCAGACTGCTGGAGGCACGCCGCTGCCGGGAGCTTGTCTGCATCTATGGTGATTATGACGTGGACGGCATCAGCGGCACCGCTCTGCTGGTATCGTTTCTGCGAAGAACCGGCCTGAACTGCATCTACTTTATCCCCAATCGTTTCGACGACGGTTATGGCCTTAACCGTGATTCACTTGAGCGGATTATTGCGTTGGGAGCCACCCTGATCGTGTCTGTTGATTGCGGCATCACCTCGCTCGAAGAAGCCGCATTCTGTCGCCAGCGGAACATCGACCTCATTATCGTAGATCACCACATGCCCAAAGAAGCAGTTCCGAATGCCTGCGCCGTTGTAAATCCTCTGCAATCCGGATGTTCATATCCGTTCAAATCACTGGCCGGGGTAGGAGTTGCATTTAATCTGCTGGTTGCTCTGCGCAACCGCATGCGTCTGGAAGGTTTTTTTACCGGGCAGGAGGAGGAACCTGACCTGCGTGAATGGCTTGATCTGGTGGCGCTGGGCACTATCGCCGACGTCGTGCCGCTGGTCGGGCAGAACCGGGTCTACGCCTGTTTTGGACTGAAGCAGCTTGGAACGCCAATAAGACCGGGCATTGAAGCGCTAAAGCGTGTTTCAGGTATAAAGGATGCCGTCACGTGCGGACAGGTCGGGTTTCGTCTTGCGCCGCGCCTGAACGCCGCCGGACGGATGGAAAGCGCTGTTCCCGGTGTCGAATTGCTGCTTGGATCGGATATCGAGGAATCCGCCGTCATTGCCGGAGAGCTTGACGCCGCCAATGCCGAGCGTCAGACCATTGAACGGGAAATGCTTGAGGAGGCGATTGCACTGGTCGAAAAAGCTGGTGATTATCCTGCCCGTCGCAGTATTGTCCTGGCGTCCCGTTCCTGGCATCAGGGAGTGGTCGGCATTGTCGCGTCGCGGATTGCCGAGCGATATTATCGTCCGACCATTCTGATTGCTCTGGATGATGAGGGCAACGGCAAGGGGTCCGGCCGCAGCATCCCCGGTTTTCATCTGCTGGAAGCGTTGACCTGTTGTGCAGAGTATCTTGACCGCTTCGGCGGTCACCGCTATGCCGCAGGAGTCGGGTTGAGCGGCACGAAGTTTAATGATTTCGAGGCAGCTTTCGAGGAAACCTCGGCCCGGATATTTGGAGGAGCGGAACTTGCGCCGACGTTGGAGATTGATGTCGAGGTGCGCCCGACTGATGTGACAGTCGCCCTGGCCAACGAGTTGAAACGTCTGGAACCGTTCGGTGCCGGTAACCCGGAGCCGACCCTGTTGATGCGTGGTGTTGAGGTTGCGGATCGTCGGACGGTTGGGGATGGCCATCTCAAACTGCGCCTGTCCGCCGGAGGTCTAACACTGGACGCAATTGCCTTCCGGCAGGCGCATGTGGTGACTGACGGATTGATCGACGTGGCTTTTTATCCGGAGCTGAATATCTGGAATAACAGAGAGACCCTGCAACTGCGGGTGAAAGACATTCGTCCGGCATGTTGATCTTGTGAAATTTCAAACTTGCATTTGATGTGTCAAACGCGATACAATTCAAGGAAATGATTCTTCGGAGGAAACAATATGCCACGAGCTGCAATGATTCATGCACGAATGGAACCGGAATTAAAACAGAATGTTGAGAGCATCTTCAAGGCACTTGGAATGACCACAACCGAGGCGGTGACTCTTTTTTACAAACAGGTAAAAATGCGGCACGGATTGCCATTTACTGTTGAAGTGCCGGACGAGGCACTGGACACTTGGCATAGAGAAGAGATCAAAAAAGGTCTGGAGGAGATGAAAGCCGGAAAGCTGATTGACCACGCCGATGTTGTCAAGCGATGGGCGGATCGGTAATGAGGGTACGATGGACTGAAGGAGCTGATGGCAATCTTGACCAGGTCGAGGAATATATTGCTCAGGACAATCCACCGGCAGCGGTTGCTACGTTAAATAAGATCATCGATGCTGCCCGGATGCTTGCAGACTATCCGGCCATCGGTAAACGAGGACGCGAACGTGGTACACGAGAACTTGTTGTTGCCGGACTTCCGTTCATTATCATCTATGTTGTGCAGCCGGAAGAACTGGTTATTCTCCGCGTGCTGCATACATCCATGAAATACAAATAATCCCGGAAAATGTAATCGATTAAACCAGGAACCACCCCATGGAGGTTTCAGCATGCCAGTCATAGATCGATATCTTGAAGTCATTCAGAAGCAGCGGGCGGAGGCGCTCGTGTTTGCGGTGGGTGCTGCTGTCGAGATGATTGTCGGTGGTCAGTCACGTTCCGTTTCGAGCAAGCCGGCCACGTCAGAGCAGATACACGCGATTCTGACGGAAATCCTGCCCGACTATCCTGCACAGTTGTCTACCGGCAGCGTGACCTATCCCCACAGTTCGGTGTATGGTAATTTCAAGCTTCAGATTGAGCGGCAGACCGGTGGAGTGTCTCTTCGTATTCTGCCTGCAGCTTCTTCAGCTCAGACATTATCTGCGCAGACTCCCCCGCCTGCGGCAACCGCCGCCATTAAGACGACACCTGCTCACACTGCTTCCACTCCGTCCGGCGGCCCGGTTCCCGGTCACCTGGACGAACTTTTCCACCAGATGCTTGACATGAAGGCGTCGGATCTTCACCTGAAGAGCGGAAAGGCCCCGATGGTGCGTGTTGACGGCTCAATGGCGTTTATGCCCGACCGCGGCCCGATTGATGGTGAAACGCTCAACAGGCTTCTGTATGAGATTCTACCGGAAAAAAACCGGGAAGAGTTCAAGGAAACCAATGACACCGACTTCGGGTATGAGCTGGGTGAACGGTCCCGCATGCGGGCCAACGTGTTTCGCGATATTGCCGGAATCGGCGGGGTCTTCCGGCAGATTCCGACGAAGATACTCACTGCAAAACAGCTTAATCTCCCCTCGGTGGTGCTCAGTTTCTGCGATTTTGATAAAGGGCTGGTCGTGGTGACCGGACCGACCGGCTCCGGAAAATCTACCACGCTGGCGGCAATGATCGACTACATTAATGATACACGCGATGACCATCTGATCACCATCGAAGACCCGGTCGAGTTTGTTCATAAAGATAAGCAGTGCCATATCAACCAGCGCGAGGTCGGCACGCATACCCGCGGTTTCAAGCAGGCTTTGCGGGCGGCCCTGCGTGAAGATCCGGACATAGTGCTGGTAGGCGAAATGCGCGATCTCGAAACGGTTGCGATTGCAATTGAAACGGCGGAAACCGGTCACCTCGTCTTTGGAACTCTCCATACCAACACTGCGGCTTCCACCGTAGACCGCCTTATCGATCAGTTTCCTGCAGACCGCCAGCAGCAGGTTCGAACCATGCTGGCCGAGTCGCTCAAGGGTATCGTCGCGCAGACCCTGCTCAAACGAAAGGGTGGCGGACGGGTTGCAGCACTGGAAATTCTGGTTGTTACCGGGGCAATATCGAATCTTATCCGCGAAGGTAAAACATTCCAGATACCATCCATCATGCAGACCGGCAAGGGCCTTGGAATGCAGACCCTGAACGATGCCCTGCTCGATCTGGTCAAGTCCGACACGGTCGAACCCCAGGAGGCGTATGACCGATCTGTCGTCAAGAAAGATTTTGGTATGATGCTGACCCGGAGCGGTTTTAAAGGCCCCTGGAGCGAAGAGAAGACAGGCTAAAATAATGACGGGCTATGGAGGTAGAAAATGCGACTTGTAGAACTCGACAAATGGCGGTTGTTTGCAGATCTTGCAGCCAGTGACGTGGATGTTATTGTCGCTGCCTGTGAAGAACGCTTCCTGATGACCGATGAGGAGTTGTTCAGTGAGGGGGATAGTGGAGATTCTCTCTGGATTATCCAGAGCGGACGTGTCGATGTTTTTAAACATATTCGTGGTGATATCGACCGGACTCTTGCCTCTTTGGGGCCGGGTGATGTCATCGGCGAGATGAGCTTTATCGACCAGTCAAGACGCAGCGCCGGTGCGCGCACAGTGGAGCCCGGCGAATTTCTCGTGCTTACCCGGAACTCGTTTCAGGGCGTTCAAAGAGAACGACCGGAAATCGCAGCCGGTTTTTACCGTAATCTAGCCTCGATTCTCGCCGCCCGTCTGCGAACAACCAACGAATTATACCGTGAGAGTGTTGCCTTCAGTATCGAAGCCACCGGCGCTGGTCGGCTGAACCTGATGGCTCTCAGCGAAGAGTTGCGACCGGTCACCATCTACCTTTCAGGTGGCATATTTATGACCGGACGCATTCTGCAGATGGACAGTTCACCGGCCGGCTACACGCTTGTGCTCAAGGAAAAGTCAGGAAAAATTGCCATCGTGCCTTACCACGCTGTTCAGCGAATCGAGATTGACTGACAGTCATCAAAAAGGAGCATCTATGCAACGGCATATCTTTATCGCACTATGTGTTACATTCAGTTTCCTGGTGTTTGGTTTCACCGGTTACGTTGCGCAAAGCGCCGCCAATGGTGACAGTGAAAACAAAGCACCCCAGGCTCAGGACATTATTTTGTCTGCCACTCCCCCCCATGCAGCTCCTGAAAAGAAAGTGCACCGTAAAAAACATATCCTCACATCGAAAAAACATCGTAAAAAAACAGCGAAGAATAAATCGATAAAGAACGTGCCGGCGCAAGATTCCTCACATTCAGCGTCAAATGAAAAATCGTCTTTAATTGCGGTTGATAAATCGATTTCAGGTTCCCGCGACGATCATCTTCATACGGCAGTGATGGTTCCGCGTGCGGCTCTTCTTGAAGACGTCCGCAGGATTCTTGCAACACACCGGGATTTTAGAGGTAAAAATCTGTCCGGTCTGGAGATGACGGGAGCCGACTTTTCTGGCTCGGACTTTACCGACGTTAATCTCAGCAACGCTGACCTGTACCAGGCCAATTTTTCGGGAGCCAATCTGACAAGGGCCAATCTAAAGGGAGCAGCACTTGCGTATGCGAATTTTGGCCTTGCGACGCTGCAGGAAACGGATCTTTCAGCGACCAATCTGTTTTCTGCCAATCTGGAAAAGGCACAGGTGACACGAACAAAGTTCAGATACAGTTATGCCGCCGGCTCCAGAATGAACGATGCTGTTCTGGATAATGCCGATTTCAGATCCAGCAACTTTTCCGGCGCCAATCTTGACGGATGTAAATTTTCCAACAGCAAAACCGATGGAATGATTATCGAAGGCATCAGGGGTGTATCAGATTTGTCGGTTTCCGCCATAACATCACCCCAGGAAGCCGGTATTGACAGTAAACCATGATACCTGCGCGTATCATGATCCTCGTGGTCTCGGGATCATTATTCCTGCAATGTGTTGCGTATGCCGCCGAAGTGAGCAATCTCGAAGTCAGCTTTAACGACACTGTCATGACGATGGAGTACAGGCTTACCGGAAAAAAAGGCGAGAAAACATCGGCAGTTGCAGTATCTGTAGAGGTTCATGGCAAGCAATATCTGTCCGGCATGCTTTCTCTTGATGGTGATTTCGGGGAAAAGGTAACGGTTGGTTCACGGAAAAGAATCATATGGCGCTATACGGAAGATGTACCAAAAGGGCTTAACGCCGCCTTCAAATGTAATGTAGACGCTGTTCCCCCGCCGAAATTACCCCGTGAATGGGAGTCTCCGCTTTATGGAATCCGTGAGGAGCGCTTTGCAGTAAGCCGTCAGGCAGTGACTGATGTAACAACAAAGCTCATGTGGCTCAAAAATGCCGGTTATTCTGCCAGGCCGCTTCTCAGGAATGATGCGTTACAATTGATCACCACACTCAATGCACGGCGCTATGCCGGATATAACGACTGGCGGTTGCCGAGCGCTCCCGAACTTGAACAACTGGCGGCAAGCGGCAGAAAAAACGGTTGGGGGGAGCGTTTTTCCCGCTATATCTCCGATTACTTCGCACATATCGGTTTTTTGAACGTACGGAGCGGTTCCTATCTGACATCAACGATGTCATCCGCACCGGATGATACAGTTGCCGTGGTGAGCACCTGGAGCGGCACTCTGTTTGAACTCCCCAAGACACAATTCTACTATCTTCTGCCTGTACGGAATATCGAGCCTTGAGTATACTTTCAATAAGCTCAGGTTAATGCCGCGCAAAGTATCTCAGGAAAGCTACCAAATTTTTTGAAATTATTTCTTGACATTTACTATTAAGGTCTTATACACGTATAAGACTTCAACGGCATTTTTAATTAACATATTTTATGGCTGCTTTGCGGTGACACTGTTTTAAAGTCTGCCAGATCGGATAGTGTCAAAAGTTCCATGAAAGACCGGGATGTTTAATGGAAAGCGCTGGCAAGTGATCAATGCTCTCGAAGTAAGGACTTCCCGTGCCTGTCCACACAGTGGCTTATTTGATTTTGAGCTAAAT